>Ga0164297_10003571_pt1 | contig 14388 bp, 12 predicted proteins | sample GEODES058metaG_FD_113539 | JGI IMG/M metagenome (GOLD analysis project Ga0164297, IMG submission 113539) | Dystrophic lake water microbial communities from Trout Bog Lake, Wisconsin, USA - GEODES058 metaG | ecosystem: Environmental > Aquatic > Freshwater > Lake | place: USA: Trout Bog Lake... | reverse complement strand
GGACGTCTCTGGCGTCGACCACCGAGGGGATGCGCGTGACGTAGTAGACGTCCGCATCAAGGATATGAAACCTCAGCACCGACTCGAGCCAAGCGGCCACCTTCTCCACATGCCGTCCAAGCAGCACGCCACCGAGCACCCCAAGACCCGTGCCTAGCCAGCCGATCACCACGCCCTGGGCGATGAACACCCACACGATGCTGCGCGCCGGCAGACCGAGCGTCCGCAATATCGCGATGTCGGTGCGTTTGGCGCGCACCACCATCACCAACATCGCCACGATGTTGAAGGCCGCAACCGCCACCACCAGCAGCAAAATCAGCGTCATCATCGTCTTCTCGATGCGGATGGCCCGGAAGTAACTCGCGTTCTCGAGGGTCCAGTCGCGCGCTTGCCAACCCGCACCCAGCATCGCCGCCAACCGCGGGCTGGACGTCGGGGCCGTGAACGCATCGTCGAACACCACGCGAATTCCCGACACGCCGCTCTGCTGTAGTAACGACGCCGCGTCCTCGATGGCGGTCAGCGCAAGCACGCTGTCATGGTCTTGCAGACCTACCTCGAAAAGTCCCGCCACGGTAAAAGCGCGGATCCGCGGCGTCAGCTCCCCGTCCGCGCCCGTGGCCGGCACCATCACGGTGATCTCGTCACCGCTGCCGACACCCAGCTCGAAGGCCAGCGCCCGTCCGAGGACGATACGATCGCCCCCGGCGGCAAGCGCATCGAGGCGCGTACCGAGGAGCGCACGGTCGATGCTCGTCACGGTCCCCTCGCGCCGCGGATCGATCCCGCGCAACGTGGCCGGGCGCATCTCACCGCCGTGGATCAAAAGGGCCTGGCTCTCGACAAAAGGCGTCGCCGCGACCACCCGGGGCGCGGCGAGCACCCGCATCAGGTCCGCTGTCGCCACCGGCGCCGCGTCGGCACGTCGCAAGGTCGCGTGTGCCGACAGGCTGAGGAGGCGCTCCCGAAGCTCACCCTCGAAACCGTTCATGACCGACAGGATCGTGATCAGTGCCGCGACGCCGAGCGCGACGCCGAGCAACGACACCCAGGTGATGAACGAGACGAAATACCCGGTATCCCGGGAATGCACGTAGCGCAGCGCGACAAAGAGCTCGAGCGGTCGAATCATCCGGGAATTAGAGCATGCGCCGAGGCAACTGCGAACCGACTTTTCAGGGTGGCGCGCCCGGGTCGCTGTGGGTGCTAGACTGTCCGGAGGAGGACACTCATGCTCATCTCACGTCTGGCCACGGCGGGCCTGATCGCCGTCCTGCTGACCGGTGCCGTCACCCCGGCCCTCGCAGCGCCCACGGCCGATAGCCGTCCCGAGCGAGGCCTGCGTATGGCCGCTGTCGAGGCTCGCTATGGCGCGCCAACCACGCGCTATCCGGCGGTGGGCAAGCCGGCCATCACGCGCTGGGACTATCCAACCATGGTGGTCTACTTCGAAAACGATCGGCTGATTCACGCCGTGGTCACCGGCGACGCGCCGACGCCAGCGCCGGTTTCCCCCGCCGCCGAGTAAAGCTCGCGGGCGGCGCCCTCCCACCCTGTCGCCGGACGGCACGTCAAGTCGTTACGCGGCGCTCCGGCTCCGCTATCCTCTCGCCCCGCGCGAGCGCGCGCGTCCCCGCATCGCCATTCGGAAGCCGACCGTGTCCATCTTGAGCAACCTGCCACTCCCCGCCGATAGCGGCGGGAACGTACGGTGGGGCGAACTGTACGGCAGCGCCCTCGCGCTCGCGATCGTCGCGGCGGCCGAGCGCCATTCGGGCCCGGTACTGGTGCTTGCAGCCACCGCGCGGGATGCCGAGAAGCTGGCCGACGAACTCAAGTTCTTCGCCGATGGTGCCGTACCGATCCTCGGGTTTCCGGACTACGAGTCTCTGCCCTACGATGTGTTTTCGCCCCACCCGGACATCACATCGAATCGGCTCGCCTGTCTTGCGGCGCTGCCTGCCCTGCAGCGTGGCATTCTGGTGACGGCGATCGACGCTGCGATTCTGCGGCTGCCGCCACCGGACTTCGTGGCCGCTCACACCCTCTCCGTCACGCGCGGCGAACGGCTTGACCTCGAGGCCTTCCGGACCCGCCTCAGCGCAGCAGGCTACGCAAGCGTCACCCAGGTCGTGGCACCGGGCGAGTTCGCCCAACGAGGCTCGCTGATTGATCTCTGGCCGATGGGCGCCGACGTGCCGTATCGCATTGATCTGTTCGACACCGACGTCGACAGCATTCGTCTGTTCGATGCCGAATCGCAGCGCTCGACCGACGCGCTGCCGTCGATCCGCCTGCTGCCGGCACGCGAGTTCACGCTCGACGCGGAATCGATCCGTGAGTTCCGTCGTCGGTACCGCGAACGTTTCGAGGGCGACGTCACTCGCTCGCAGATCTACAAGAGCGTCACTGACGGCATGCCCGCCGGCGGCATCGAGTACTACCTGCCATTGTGGTTCGACGCCTTGAGCACGCTCACGGACTACCTCGCGCCGAGTGCGCTGCTCGTCGATGTCTGTGGCCTCGAGTCCTCGACGGAACGGGTGCTGACCGATATCGCGCTGCGCTACGAGCAACGCCGCCATGACATCGAACGGCCGCTACTGAGCCCGGCGGAAGTCTTTCTGACGGCGGAGGACATCGCCGAACGATTCGCGGGTCTGCCACGGGTCACCGCAACCGCGACGAAGGCGCTGCCGCTCGGTACCGGCAGTGATCGAGTGGTCAATGTCGGCACTGATCCGCCACCCACCCTCAGGATCGAAGCACGTGCCGTGCAACCGCTCGCGGCACTGACCGCGTTTCTGGACGCCTTCCCGGGACGCGTGCTGTTCGCCGCCGAGTCAGCGGGTCGCCGGGAAGCGCTGCTCGAAATGCTGCACCGGGAAAACCGTTTTCCGGCCGCGGTCGAGGGCTGGGCGGCCTTCACCCAGGGCAGCGAGCGCCTTGCCATTACCGTGGCACCCTCGGTGAGCGGTCTGATGCTGCTCGACCCGGCGCTCGCGCTGGTGACCGAAGAGCAGTTGTACGGCGAACGGGCGCGTCAGGAGCGCCGTCGGCGTCGGGCGGAACGTGACCCGGAGCAGATTCTTCGCGACCTCAAGGATCTGACGATCGGCGCTCCGGTGGTCCACGAAGATCATGGCGTCGGTCGTTATCAGGGCCTCAAAACACTCGAGGTCGACGGCGCGCCGCATGAGTTCCTAGTGATCGAATATCAGGATGGCGACAAACTGTATGTTCCCATCACCGCGCTCACGCGGGTCACCCGTTACACGGGCGCCCCTGCGGAGTCCGCGCCACTCCACAAGCTCGGCGGGGCCGACTGGACGCGCGCGCGCCGCAAGGCGGCCGAACGCATACGGGACGTCGCGGCGGAACTGCTCGATCTGTACGCGCGTCGTGCCGCACGGGTCGGGACCGCCCTCACCCCGGATCCGCGCGAATATGCGGCCTTCGAAGCGACGTTCCCCTTCGAAGAAACCCATGACCAGCTGGAGGCGATTCAGGCCGTGCTCGCCGATCTCGCCGCCGCCAAGCCCATGGATCGGGTGGTCTGTGGCGATGTGGGCTTCGGCAAGACCGAGGTCGCGATGCGCGCGGCGTTTGCTGCGGTACAGGCTGGCAAGCAGGTCGCCGTCTTGGTGCCCACCACGCTGCTCGCCCAGCAACACCATCAGAACTTCAGCGACCGTTTCGCCGACTGGCCCATCCGCGTCGAGAGCTTGTCGCGCTTTCGCTCGGCCAAGGAGTCGAAGGCGGTGCTCGCCGGCCTCGAGGATGGCACGGTCGATGTGGTCATTGCGACCCATCGGCTTCTGCAAGGTGGCACCAAGTTCCAACGGCTCGGCCTTGTGATCATCGACGAAGAGCACCGCTTCGGTGTCCGCGACAAGGAACGCCTGAAGGCGTTGCGTGCGGACGTCGATGTCCTGACGCTCACGGCCACGCCGATCCCGCGCACACTGAACATGGCGCTCGGCGGCCTACGCGATCTATCGCTGATCACCACACCGCCCGCCGAACGCATCGCCGTTCAGACCTTCGTGATGGAGTGGAACGCCGCCACCCTCCGTGAGGCGATCATCCGGGAGATTCGGCGAGGCGGCCAGGTCTACTTCGTGCACAACGCCGTCGAGTCCATCGAGCAGCGTGCGGCGGAGCTTCGGCAACTGGTACCGGAAGCCGACGTGCGCGTCGGTCATGGCCAGATGCGCGAGCAAGACCTCGAGCGCCTGATGCTCGACTTCTACCACCGGCGTTTCAACCTGCTCGTCTGCACGACCATCATCGAAAGTGGTATCGACGTGCCGACCGCGAACACGATCTTGATCGATCGCGCGGACCGGTTCGGCCTCGCGCAGCTGCATCAGCTGCGCGGCCGCGTCGGCCGGTCACATCATCGCGCCTTCGCGTATCTGATCGCGCCGCCTAAAGCTGCGTTGACGGGCGATGCCGCGAAGCGGCTCGAGGCCATCGAATCGCTCGAAGACCTTGGCGCGGGATTCGCGCTCGCGACTCACGACCTCGAGATTCGCGGCGCAGGTGAGCTCCTCGGTGACGAACAGAGCGGCCAGATCCATGAGATCGGCTTCGCCCTCTATCTCGACCTCCTCGATCGGGCGGTCAAGGCGCTCCAGGCTGGCAAGGAAGCCGATCTGGAGGGGCCACTGCATTCGGGTCCGGAGGTGGAGCTGCATATTCCGGCCTTGATACCGGAAGACTACATGCCCGACGTGCATCTTCGGTTGGTGCTCTACAAGCGCATCGCGGCGGCCACCGATCAGGTCGGTCTCGATGAACTGGCCTCCGAAATGGTCGACCGCTTCGGTCCGTTACTGCCGCCAATCGAGAATCTGTTCCGGGTCACGCGCCTCAAGCTGCGCGCCCGCGCGCTTGGGATCAAGCGCCTCGAGGCCGGACCGCTCGGTGGCGTGGTCGAGTTCCAGACGGATCATCAGGTCGATCCGATGACCGTCATTCGCTTTGTCCAGAAAGCCCCCACGCTGTACCGACTGGATGGACCCCAGCGCCTTCGCTTCACGCGACGCACGGCCGAAGCGCAGGAGCGGGTCACGTTGTGCGAATCCCTCCTCGAGGCACTTTCCGGCGCAGCTTAGGTACACTTCGCGGCATGACCCACGCCCTCACCCGCCGAACGGTGCTGCTGGCGCTTGCCGCAGCCGCGCTGCCGGTACGCGCCGAGGTGCGCAGCGACGCGCCTGCCGGTAGTCGCCGCTTCGCCATCGAGTGGCTGGCCTTCCGGCAACTGGGATCGCTGCCGAGGACCGGCCAGGCGAAGACCTTGCCCGAGGTTGCAGCTATCCCCGGGCGCGTCGAGGCGCTGAGCGATAAGCACTACGAATTTACCAATTTAAAACATGTTCTTACGACACATAATTATAGTGTTTTATGTCATGTTGCTTGGCAGGCGATCACGCCGCCAAACGGGCGCACGACGGCGCGCCTTGCTGATCTTGTGGCCGGCGACAGCGCGCTTGCCGGGTCGATCGGCGTACAACGCGGTCAACATCTGTTCCTGAATGTCGATACCGACTTCCATGCGCCGAACGGCGTCGTATACGCGATCCGTGACCACCGTCGGATCAAGTTCGGGGAATATCACTACTTCGACCACCCGGCGTTCGGTGCGATCGCGCAAGTGCGGGTCGTGGGCGACGATCAGACGGCCGAGTAACGGCGGCTAGCCCTTCAGTTCAAGCGGCGGTGGTGGCGCTGGCGCACGCGGGTCGAGCATGGCATTCACGCGCTTCCAACGGGCTTGCGCCCGTAGCGCCTCGAGCGCGCCAGGACCCACCTCACCCTGCCGACCATGCACCCGCGCAAGTCGCAACGCCGACACCGGGTTCGACACCACGGGCAGCGCGTCAAGGAGTTCGTGGACCGCTGCACGGGAATTACACACCGGCAACATGTCGGCGCCGGCCTCGAGCGCGAGACGCGCGCGCTCCACCACACCTCCGAAAGCGACCGCGCCCGCCATGCTGAGATCGTCGGTGAACACGGCACCGCGAAAATCCAGTTCGCGTCGCAGAATGTCCTTGATCCAGCGCGCCGACAGGCTGGCGGGCAACGAATCCACGTCGGGAAAGACCACATGCGCCATCATCACGGAGGGCAAGCCATTGATGATCATCCGCCGATAGGGCGTGAGCTCGGCCCCAAGATCCGCAAGCTCGCGCCGATCGACCGGCAGCGCGACATGGGAGTCGGCGGCCACGAACCCATGACCAGGAAAATGCTTCGCGGTGGCGGACATGCCGGCCTCACGCAGACCATTCATCAGATCGATGCCCAGGGTCGCGACGATCTCGGCGTCCGAATGCAAGGCGCGATCGCCGATCACCTCGCTGATCCCATAGTCGAGATCGACACACGGCGTGAACGCGAGATCAACGCCGACGGCGCGCAGTTCCGCACCGATCAACCAACCGGTCTCCCGCGCCCACTCGCGGCCCGCCGCCCGATCGATCCCATACTGCTGGCCGATCCGGCGCATCGGCGGCACGCGGGTGAAGCCATCTCTGAAGCGCTGTACCCGCCCGCCTTCATGATCGACCGCGATCAGCAGCGACGGCGAGCGCACCGCTCGAATCTCCTCCACCAGCGCGATCAGTTGCTCTGGCGACTGGTAGTTACGCGTGAACAGGATCACGCCACCGACGAGCGGATGCTCGAGCACCTCACGGTCTTCGGGCAGCAAGGAGCGGCCCGCGACGTCCACCATCAGCGGACCGAGACTCATCGGGTAGGCTCCAGGACGGCGATCGACTCGACGTGCGCGGTGTGCGGGAACATGTCCATCACACCGGCACTGACGAGTCGAAAGCCATGCTCCGCCACCAGCAGCCCCACATCGCGTGCGAGGCTCGCCGGATGACAGGAGACATACACCATGCGCTTCGGGCGCAGGCCCGCGATGAACGGTAGCAAGGCGACCGCCCCGGCCCGCGGCGGGTCCAGCAAGACCCGATCGTAGGACTCGCGCGCCCAGACCTCGCGCTCGGGACTGAGCGTCAGGTCGGCGAGCGCGAAGCGTGCGTTGGCGAGACCGTTACGGGCGGCATTGGCACGGCCGCGATCCACCAGCGACTGCTCACCCTCGACACCGAGCACCCGGCCGGCGCGGCGCGCCAGCGGCAAGGTGAAGTTACCAAGACCACAGAAGAGATCCAGCACCTGATCCTCAGGCTCCGGCGCGAGCAAGTCGATCGCCTGACGAACCATCTGCTCGTTGAGCCCGGTGTTGACCTGCACAAAGTCGAGCGGGCCGAATTCAAGCGTGACGTCGAACTCCGGCAGACGGTAATCCAGCGCGGTGGTTGCCGGGTCAAGCGGCTGGATGGAATCGCGCCCGGCCGGCTGCAGCCAGAACTCGACGCGGTGGTCGCGAGCGAACGCTCGCATCCGCTCAAGGTCATCCGCGCTCGGGGGATCCAGCACCCGTGCCACCAGCACGGTCACCTGCTCGCCGACCGACACCTCGAACTGCGGCAATCGATCGGCGATCGACAGCCCGCCGACCATCAGGCCCAAGGGTTCGCAGAGGGCGCCCACCGGATCTGCCAGGACGTGGCAGTGGCGCACGTCGGCAAGGAACGGTGTCGTCCGCTCCCGGAAGCCTACGAAGGTACGGCCGGTGCGCCGCAGGTGCTTGACGCCAAGACGCGCCCGCCGGCGGTAACCGAACTGGGCACCGGTTAAGGGCGGTAGCACCGCCTCCGGGCGTACATGGCCAATGCGCTCCAACTGCTCGAGCAACTCGCGTGCCTTGGACTCGACCTGCGCTTCCGGTGACAGATGCTGCAAGGCACAGCCCCCACAGCGTCCGAAATGCGGGCAGCGCGGCTCCACGCGCGCCGGTGAGGCGACCACCACCTCCAGCAGCTCAGCATCATCGTGCTTCGCGTGCCGTCGTGTGCGTCGCAGCTTGACCTGCTCGCCGGGCAGTGCGCCCGGTACGAACACCGCCTTACCGGCAATGCGCGCGACCCCGCGCCCGTCGTGGTCGAGGTCTACGACCGTCGCAAGCTCCTCGGCCGACATCAGCGTTCTCCCGCGTCAAGCCGCTCGAGCACCGCGACGGCCATCACGAACCCGCCTTCATCCGTCAGCGTGACGTGCCCACGACCGGCGCCCAGCGCCAGGGCCCGCTCGGCACCGCGGGGCGACCAGACGATCTCAGGACGCCCCCAGGCATTCTGGACGACACCGGAGTCCCGCAGCCACATGCCGTGCGCGAAGCCCGTGCCGAGCGCCTTGACGATCGCCTCCTTGGCGGCAAAGCGCTGGGCGAGGAACCGATCGGCGCGTCGCGGATCCGCCGAAATGACATCAAAGCGCACGCGCTCCTCCGGCATCAGCAGGCGGTCCACGAAGTGGGCACCAAAGCGCCGATGTGCGGCACTGATACGCGCAAGCTCCACAAGGTCCGACCCGATGCCGAAAATCATGCGTGCCGGGCAGCGAGCATCAGTCGCTTCATCTCGGACACGGCCTCAGGGAGACCGCTGAACAGCGCCCGTGCGACGATCGAAAAACCGATGTTGAGTTCGGCGATCTCCGGGATGCGCGCAACCGGCTGTACGTTCTCGTAGTCGAGGCCGTGCCCCGCGTTGACGATCAGCCCCAACCGGTTGCCGACGCGTGCGGCGTGCACCAGGCGCTGCAGCTCGGCCTCACGCGCGACACCCTGCGCCTCGGCATAGGCGCCGGTGTGCAACTCGACGACAGGCGCGCCGACCGCCTGCGCCGCGGTGAGCTGTGCGGGCTCCGGATCAATGAACAGCGAGACCCGAATCTTGGCCTCCGTCAGCGTTGCGACGATCTCGGCCAAGCGACCTTGTGCACCGAGCACATCCAGGCCGCCCTCGGTCGTCACCTCGGTGCGTTTTTCAGGCACCAGACAAACATCCGACGGCCGGATGCGACAGGCCAACGCCACCATCTCTGGAATGGCGGCCATCTCGAAGTTCATGTGGGTGGTCAGCGCCGCAGCAAAACGCTCAACGTCGCGATCCTGGATGTGCCGCCGGTCCTCTCGCAGATGCAGCGTGATGCTGTCGGCCCCGTGCTGCTCGGCGAGCAACGCGGCGGCCAGAGGATCCGGAAAGGTCGCGCGCCGCGCCTGACGTACGGTCGCGACATGATCGATATTAACCCCGAGGGCAAGGGTCGCGGGTCGCTCAGCGCTCTGACTCGTCATCCTGAAGTCTCCTCCGATTCCTGTCGGCCGGCGCGCACCGCCCGCGCCACGCGCCGGGTTTCGAGCGGTCGCCCTTCGAGCGCCTCGCCGATCGCCGCGCGCAGCAGTCGCCGCGCCGCCTGCAGCGCCGATGGCGTCCCGAGATCCTCGGCAGCCAGCGACAACAGATCCTCACCCCGATAGCAGTCGGCAGCCTCGGGGCCCGCCGCGGGCGCCGTGACGCCACGTCCCGCGTGCACATGATAGTACCGGGAAGCCTCGATCGCTTCACCGCTCGTGCTGAGCTGGACGTAGTCGGCGCCAAAGCCGAGCGAGTCGAGCAAGCGCTTCTCGAAAAGGCGCAGTCCGCGCAACTCCGTGGCGGGATCCACGAGGCTCGCGAGCAGCGTCCCGTACATCTCGTAGATGTCCGGATGAGGGTCCTCGCGCACCAGCAGCTTCATCAGCAGCTCATTTGCGTAGAAGGCACTCATCAGGCAGCGCGGTGCGACCGCCATCGGTGCACCCGCCGCTTCCGCACCGGCGAAGGCGCCACCGTCCCCACTACCCGTCCAGGAGACCAACAGCGGCACGAAGGGTTGCAGCAGCGCCGCATAGCGACTCTTGGCACCCCGGACGCCACGCGCGAACAACGCGACGCGGCCGTGATCGCGCGTGTAGAACTCGACGATCCGGCTCGAGTCCCGGAAGTCGCGCTGGTGCAAGAGCCAGGCGGGCTCGAGGTGCACGCGCCGCGTCGTGCTCATGGCGGGCGCTCAACCCCCCTCGTAGCCGAATGACTTGAGAATCTGCGCGTTGTCCGCCCAGTTCTCCTTGACCTTCACCCAGAGCTCGAGGTGGGTACGGCGCCCGAAGAGCCGGTTGAGATCGTAGCGGGCGCGGCTGCCGACTTCCTTGAGCAGTGCCCCGCCCTCGCCGATCACGATCGCCTTCTGGCCGGGACGCTCGACCCAGATCACCGCACCAATCTCCAGTCGACCGTCCTCGGTCTCCTCCATCCGCTCGATCTCGACACTGAGCCCGTAGGGAATCTCTTGCTGCAGTCGATGGGTGAGCTTCTCGCGAATGATCTCGGCCGCCTGAAAACGCTGCGACCGATCGATGAGTTGCTCGGGAGGAAACAGCGCCGGTGATTCCGGCAAGTGGCGTGCGAGAGCCACCGGCAGGCCCGCGATGTTCTGCGACTTGAGCGCGGAGATCGGAATGATTTCGACGAACGGATGCCGGGTCGCCATTTCGCCGAGAAAGGGCAACAGACGCGATCGCGGCTTCACCCGATCCGCCTTATTGACGATCAGCACGGCCGGCAACTTCGACTGGCGCACCCGTTCCAGCACGCGCTCGTCCTCCTCAGTGAAGACGAGTGCCTCGATCACGAAGGCGACCACGTCCGCCTCGACGAGACTCGCCGCGGCGGTGCGATTCATCATGGCGTTGAGTTTGCGCCGTTCGCCGCTGTGCAAGCCCGGCGTGTCGACCAGCGCGATCTGAAACTCCGGCCGGTGCAGGACGCCGAGGATACGGTGGCGTGTGGTCTGCGGCTTTGGCGACACAATGCTGAGCTTTTGCTCGAGCAGCGCGTTGATGAGCGTCGATTTGCCGACATTCGGTCGACCGACCAGCGCCACGAAGCCGGCCCGGTGGGCTTGCGACGCCGTCATGCTGGCGTCCCGTCAGCGGGCAAACTGCGAATCGCCAACTCGGCAGCCTCCTGCTCGGCCCGACGTCGGCTCGATCCCTCACCTGCAGTCGACACACCGAGCTCCTTGATCGCCAGTTGCACGTAGAAATGCTGATTGTGGGCCTCGCCGGTGATGCGCTCGACGGTATAGGTCGGCAGTCCAAGCCCACGACCCTGGAGCCATTCCTGCAAGCGCGTCTTCGCGTCCTTGGGCGGTGGCGAGGTCTTGAGTGCCGCGATCCGCTCACCCCACAGCCGCTCCACGACCTCGGTCGCCGCATCGAGCCCCTGATCGAGATAGACCGCACCGAGCAGCGCCTCGAAGGTGTCGGCCAGAATGGAACGCCTGCGAAAGCCGCCGGAGCGCAACTCACCGGCGCCAAGACGCAGGTGATCGCCGATCCCAATCGCCTCACCGATATCGGCGAGCGTTTCGCCACTCACGAGCGCCGCGCGATACCGACTCAAGTCACCCTCGCTGGCCTCGCCGTAGGCGCGATAAAGCCGCTCCGCCACCACGAAGGACAACACCGCGTCACCCAGAAACTCCAAGCGCTCGTTGTCATCACCGGCCGCACTACGATGCGTAAGCGCCCGGTCGAGCAGCCTGAGGTCGCGAACCCCAACGCCGAGCACCCGCTCGAGCCACGCGTGATCGTCCGTGCGACGCACCGTGCTCACGGACCCGCGCCGACGCCAACCATGACCGACTTGTCGAAATGCAGCACCAACTGGACCGGGTCGATGAAACTCACCCGACCGTCGTACACAAGCCGCACACGGATACCGCCGCCCTCGCTCTCGATGTCGGCCTCTTGCGCGGTCACCGAGTGAACGCCGTCGATCTCAAATCGACGCGCGAGCACCGCGCGGATCTCCGACGCCGAGGTGCCGGTGGCGGCGCCCTCCGTCAATGCGGCCATTGCGCGCGAGACCGCGAGGTACTCCATGCCGATCGGCACCAGGCGAATGAGCCCGTACGCCAGGATGCCGCCAACCGCAAGCATCAACAGACCGCCAATCAACGTGGCACCGCGCTGCCGTACGCACTCACCCTGCAGGTTGTTCATCGCATCGCTCCGTAATGTCATTCGATCGCCCGCCCGATACGCGACCAGCGCACGCTCGGCGGAAAACCGTCGAAACTCGCCCAAATTCGCACCGCCTTGCCGACAATGTTGTCCTCTGGAACAAAACCCAGCTCAGCAAAACGGCTGTCCTGACTGTTGTCGCGGTTGTCGCCCATGAAAAAGTAAAAACCCGGCGGGACCACGTAGGTACCGGTCGGCGCAAAGGTCACATCATCCTTGAGGCTTGCCGCCACCGCTGGATCGGCCGGGCAGTCGCTTTGATCGCGGCTGGTGCTGCAACCGCGCGCCCGTCGATAGGGCTCCACCGGGCAATACATGATGCGGTGATCATGGGTGCCGAGGTGCTCGATGCCCTGATGAAAGTTCTGGTAGCACGGGTCTTCCCGAAAAGCGCCATGATCTTCCGCAAGCACTTCCTTGCCGTTCACGCGAATCGCATCGCCACGGATATCGATCCGATCACCCGGCAGTCCGACGAGGCGCTTTATGTAGTTGACCGATGGCTGGCTGGGCTTTCGGAACACGATGACGTCGCCGCGCGCCGGTTCGCCGATCGGCACGATCCGTCGGTTGAGGACGGGCAACCGGAGCCCGTAACTCCACTTCGACACGAAGATGAAGTCGCCGTCCAGCAAGGTGGGCATCATCGAGTCGGACGGGATTCGGAACGGCTCGAACAGAAAGCTTCGAACGACCAGCACCAGCAGAATGACCGGGAAGAACGAACGCGAGTACTCTACCGGCCAGGAGGGTGTGGTGCCGCTAGCACGACGGCCGGCGAGCCACCAACGGTCGAGCAGCACGATGACGCCCGTGAGCACGGTGAGCGCCACCAGCAGCAGGGAAAAGTCGTAGATGATCCGCATAGCTTCAAGCTCTCCGGCAGTTGCTCATTTTTTGCCCACCTGCAGTACCGCGAGAAAGGCTTCCTGAGGAATCTCGACGCTGCCCACCTGCTTCATGCGCTTCTTGCCTTCCTTCTGCTTCTCGAGAAGTTTGCGCTTTCGGCTGATGTCGCCACCGTAGCATTTGGCGAGCACGTTCTTGCGCAGCGCCTTCACGCTGGCGCGCGCCACCACCTGACTACCGATCGCGGCCTGGATAGCGATGTCGAACATCTGGCGGGGGATGAGCTCCTGCATCTTGTCGACCAGATCCCGGCCCCGACCGTAGGCACTGTCCCGGTGTACTATCAGCGACAGGGCGTCGACGCGATCGCCGTTGATCAACACATCGAGCTTGACGAGGTTGGCCGCCTGAAAACGGTTGAACTCATAGTCGAACGACGCATAGCCACGACTGACGCTCTTCAGTCGATCGAAGAAATCGAGCACCACATCCGCCATCGGCAGTTCGTACTGCAGCGACACCTGGTTGCCGACATAGAGCATCTTCTTCTGCACGCCGCGCTTGTCGGTACACAGTTGCAGGACACCACCGACGTGCTCCGGCGGCACGAGGATGTTGGCCGTGATGATCGGTTCACGCATCTCGGCGATACGATCGAGCGGCGGTAGCTTCGACGGGTTGTCGACATACAGCGTCTCGCCACTGGTCGTGACAATTTCGTAGACGACCGTCGGGGCGCTCGTCACCAGATCCAGGTTGTATTCCCGCTCGAGGCGCTCCTGCACGATCTCCATGTGCAGCAGACCTAGGAACCCGATTCGAAACCCGAAACCGAGCGCCGTCGAGACTTCCGGCTCGTACTGGAGCGCCGAGTCGTTCAACTTGAGCTTTTGCAGCGCATCGCGAAACTGCTCGTAATCATCGGTCGACACCGGAAACAAGCCTGCGAACACGCGCGGCTGGATTCGCTTGAAACCCGGCAGAGCCGCGGCGCACTGGGCCGACTCGAGCGTGATGGTGTCGCCGACCGGCGCGCCATCAATCTCCTTGATGCCGGCAATGATGAAACCGACCTCGCCCGCCATCAGTTCCTCGCCGTCGACGCGCTTTGGCGTGAATCGACCGAGGCGCTGACATTCGTGGGCTCGGCCCGTCGACCACATGCGGATTTTCTGACCCCGTTTCAGGCGGCCGTTGACCACGCGTACCAGCGAGACCACGCCCACGTAGTTGTCGAACCACGAGTCGATGATCAACGCCTGCAAGGGGGCATCCACGGTCCCGCGGGGCGCGGGGACTCGAGCCACGATGGCTTCGAGCAGCTCATCGACCCCAAGACCGGTCTTGGCCGACACCATCACGGCGTCGGAGGCATCGATACCGATGATCTCCTCGATCTCGATCTTGACCCGATCGGGGTCGGCCGAGGGCAGGTCGATCTTATTGATGACCGGCAACACCTCAAGGCCCTGATCCAAGGCCGTGTAGCAATTCGCAACGCTCTGCGCCTCGACGCCCTGTGCGGCATCCACCACGAG
>Ga0164297_10003570_pt1 | contig 14391 bp, 20 predicted proteins | sample GEODES058metaG_FD_113539 | JGI IMG/M metagenome (GOLD analysis project Ga0164297, IMG submission 113539) | Dystrophic lake water microbial communities from Trout Bog Lake, Wisconsin, USA - GEODES058 metaG | ecosystem: Environmental > Aquatic > Freshwater > Lake | place: USA: Trout Bog Lake... | reverse complement strand
TGGACTGCGCTCGGAGAAGGACTACTACGTAGCAGATGGACCTGGGTTCGATTCCCAGCATCTCCACTAAGACCCCAGAGGGCAAGACTTTACGTCTTGTTTTTTGGGTTTTGTATTTGTTTGGCGTAAAACTTAGGCGTAACGTGCCCCTATGAGTACAGCGAAGTCGACGCGGATTGCCGACGTCGTGACCACTGCGCGACGCCTTCCACTTGGGCATGGTTAGCCCTAAGGACAAGCCCTGCTCATTCGATCCCATGACGGGCAAATGCGTTTGCACATCGAATAAGCGTAGAGAGCCTTGGCGGCAAAAGATGCTTAAAGTGTTCACATGTCGTAAGGTGAGAGCATGACCAAAACGTTGCGAATTTACATCAGCCCAAAACGCTGTCTTTCATTGTTTGGGGCCCTTCTACTTTCGTCAGTTATGTTGAGCGCATGTGGGAGCAATACCGGTCAAAAAGCGCAAGGATCTACCAAGGACTATCTTGCTTGTTACCAGCTGGGGCTTTTTGACACCATTCTCCAGAGCAGTTCCGTCGGGGTGCCAGTGCCCGAAAGCCAATGGACCGACGTAGCAGATGCCGCAATGAAAGCCTCTTCTGCCTCTATCGTGAAAATCGGACGTAGTCTCCAGACTGACGTTCCACTTGCGCAATCCGGTGGCCCCGCTGCTCCTGTAGCGTCGGACATGCTTGACCTTTTTCGAGCATGCGAAGCGCTCGCATGGCCAGGCACTGGAGACCCCGCAGTGAATGGTCCTGGCGTAGACCCCTCTGCTGCCCCAACTGGGGGTACCGCCATCTCAGGTTCAACAGGCGCAACCGGTTGAGGTTCGAAGCATCTAAATCCATTAGAGTCGGCACCTTCGCAAAGTGGCTAGTTTCGCCCCAATCGTCTCGCACTCTTCGCGACTTGCGAACACCGCGTCGAGCAGTATTTGACTTCGTCAAAATTCTTGCGCCACTTCGCCCGCCACTCAAAAGGCAACTGGCAGACGTCACAAACCCGCGGCGCAATCCCATTTTTTGTCCGTGCGACCCGAGGCATTTTCGGCATGTTTTTTACTGTACCGGTGTCTCGATGCCCATCTGTCGAGGGCGATGGTTTCGGCCAAGGGCTGTCGGTTTAACGCGCTCGAATTCGCCCTAATGAGTGCCTAGAGAATCTGTTGGACCAGCCCATCAACGAGATAAGCGAAGCTGCGGTTGACGTCGACCGGAAGACCAAATCCGCCGGCTCGCTCGAGGGCCACGAAGCCGTGCAGTGCGGCCCGCAGTGCCCGGGTTGCATCAATGGCCCGATCACCGGTGACGCCAACCGCATGCAAGACCGAGAGGACGACTTCCAGGGCCTCTCGACTCGCCACCTGGTCTTCCTCGTCGCCGTCGGCCGGTGCCCGAACTGTGGCCGCATAGGTACCTGGGTTGTCGTGGGCCCACAGCCGATAGGCGATGGCCATGGAGTGAAGGGCGTCGCCACCGGACTTGCCGACTGCGCTGCGTCGCATCACGTCAGCAAGTTCCCGTTTGGCAACGACGGCCATGGCGCGATGAAGACCGGCCGTGCCGTCCACGTGCTTATAAAGAGTGGGCTGCTTCACGCCCAGGCGCTGGGCCAAGGCTGAAATGGTGAGGTGCTCAAAGCCAACTTCATTCGCAAGATCTCCCGCCGCGCGGACAACGAGCGCCGTTGAAAGGCCGGCCCTAGCCACGGCGCATCGTTTCGTCAAGAAAGGACAGCAGCAGCTGATTAAATTTCTCGGGCTGCTGCGCGTGTGGGTAGTGACCGGCGTCACTGACCATCTCGACCCGAGCTGAGAGTGTCGATCCGATCCACGTGGCCTCGTCGTGGGGATTCGTAAAGTCGGGGTCGAGTTCACCCATCACCACCAGTGCGGGCTGCGTGACCTTATTCAGCGCCCCTTCAGCGCTCTGATGACTCGTCTTCACTGTTGCGGCGAACGCCGCCTTGTAGCCAGGACGAGACAGTGCCGTCTTGACCATCTGTCGGTAGGCAGAGAAGTCATCAGGCTTTCGTCCCGCGAACAACTTGGGCAAGTATGAATTCCACGTCGCGCCGACGAAGGGCTTGCTCATCACGACGTTCATCAGGATTCGATTGAGCACGGTGGTGTGGGGATCGCGGACAAAGGGGCCGACGAGGACGAGGGCCCGCACGGCGTGTGGGGAACGGGCCGCAGCGAGTACTGCCGCACCGGCGCTCATTGAATTCCCAACAATGACTGCCGGCTCCCCAAAGTGCGCAATCACGGCGAGTAGGTCGTCGCTCGTCGGCTCGTCGCCGTAGGCCGAAAAGGTCGCATCGCTGTCGCCGTGGCCGCGCAGGTCAACCAGTACCGGTCGATACCCCGCATCCACGAGGGCGTCGAATTGGAATCGGTAGGAAGAGCGCAAATCGCCCATACCGGGGCTCAGTACGACGAGCGGGCCAGTGCCATCAACCTCACAAGCGATTTGCCCACCGGGTACCGCGATTTTTTCAACCACTGCCACTGTTCGCTCCTTCAATTAAGAAACTTAGACTATTGACTATAGACTATAGCCAATAGAACGTGGTTCGTCCACTGCGATAGTTACTTACTCGCTCCTAAGTCCGCAGACCGGCTCAGGCTTTTTTGAGGATGCTCGACTTCAGGTAGAGCGGACCAAAACCGTCGACCTTGGCCTCGATGTCGTGACCACTGGGTCCATTCACTAAACGAATATTGCGCACGCGGGTGCCAACTTTAAGGGTGTTGCTACTGCCCTTCACCTTCATGTCTTTAATAACTGTCACGGTGTCACCGTCGACCAAGACATTGCCCACCGCGTCACGGATTTCGCCTGGCGCATCTTTGGACGCCACTTCACTTCCCTCGAGCCACTCGTGCGCGCACTCGGGGCAGACCAGTAGTGCGCCCATTGGGTAGGTGTTGACACACTGGCATTCGGGACAGGGAGGGAGCTCGTTCACCGCCCAAGCCTACGATGTGGCGAGCGGACGAGCCGGTCTGCTCGAGGCGATAAGTTCACAACGTGCCTGACGAATCGAATAGCAGCGGCCCGGAACTCTTCGAGAGCCACCAGGCCACGGTTGGTCGCTTTAGCGTCGCACGTTCGCTGCCCGTGGTTGGTCGTCGCATGATTGGCGCGTGGTGCTTTGCTGATCATTTCGGCCCGGCTGACGTGTCCCCCGAAAGCGGTCTCGACGTTGGCCCTCACCCTCACACGGGCCTTCAAACCGTCACGTGGATTACCAGCGGCCAGGTGCTGCACCGTGACTCACTTGGCTCCGAGCAAGTCATTCGCCCGGGAGAAGTCAACCTCATGACTGCTGGCCAGGGGATCACTCATGCCGAGGAGGCCACTGGCCACTACGCCGGCATGCTCGAAGGGGTCCAGTTGTGGATTGCCCAGACTGACGCAACCCGACACGGCGAAGCGCGATTTGAACACCGTGACACCCTCCCCCGTATTGCGTTTTCGTCCTTCGAGGGGACTGTCTTCGCCGGAGCATTCGAAGGTCAGGCTACTGGCACCACCCACGACACTCCACTCGTGGGCCTCGACGCCCACGTCCACGGTGAGGCCGCGGTGCCGCTCGATCCAACGTTCGAATACGGCGTCATCTCCCTCGCGGGCGACCTCGAGATTGAAAGCCGCTCGGTGTCGACGGGCACACTCGCCTACCTTCGTCCCGGTCGCGACGAGGTAACGCTGCGTAGTTCCGGGGCCCACGTCTTGTTACTCGGCGGCCAGCCCTTTGACGAGAAGATTCTGATGTGGTGGAACTTCGTGGGACGCAGCGCTGACGAACTCGACGCTGCGGCGTCGCAATGGACTGCGCAAGACGACCGATTCGGCCGGCTCACGAGTGACCTACCGGCCTTCGACGCCCCTGAGCCCTACTGGCGGCGTGGCGCTCGGCCAGGCCCGCGCTAACAGCGCGAAATACCACTCGTCGGTCCACTCGCCCTTCACGAACTCGTTTTCACGAAAATGGGCTTCGAGGATGAAGCCCAGACGACGGGCCAAACGAGCTGACGCCGAATTACGAGCATCCATGCGAAGGACAAAACGATGGGGATTCCACAGCGCTGCGCAAAAGTCGATCAGCGCACGCGTGGCCTCGGTGGCATACCCCAGGCCTGCAACCTCCGGGAGAAAGACGTAACCGAGCTCGCACGTTCCGTGAGTGGCACTCGTGAGTCCAAAGCCCACTTCGCCAACGCATACGCCCGCGACATAGACGCCCAGGTTGGCCCACTCCCCCTCCGCCGGCGCACCGCGCCAGCGACGCTTGTCGAAATGGTCAGCGAGGGCCTCGCCCTCGAGGAGATCGTCGTAAAGGTAGCGGACGACGACAGGATCTTGAAAGAGCCGAGCATGCACTGCCACGTCGTCATCGCTCAGCGGGCGTAGCTCTGTACGCGCCGTGCGAAGAGGGAAAGAGGGGCCAACGTCCACGAGTCGAGTTTTACAGATAAGACCTCGGTGAGAACTTTGTCAAGATTCGGACAATTCTTAAGGAAACGCGACGACGGCACCGTACGCTGGTTTGGTGGCATCCCCCGCCACTCACCAGCAGGAGATTTCAATGTCGTCATTCCTTCGTTCGAGCGCTGTCGCGAGCGCCCTGTCGCTCGCGTTGATCGGGGCAGCCACCACCCTGCCCGCTGGGGCCACGACGCCGCGCAACGCCGTGTTCTGCGCCAACGTGAAGAAGATGACCGCCGTCCCCGTGCTGGTCTTGCCCAGCAGCACCAATTTTGTTGACCTACTCAACACGTTGTCAACGCTCAGTGCCGACCAGGCGACATTGACGAAAGACCTCAAGACCATCAACGAAATGAGCAGTGCGGTGCCGAGTGCGACGGCGAAGGCCTGGTACGCCAAGGCCGCTGCCGCCGACACGGCCGAAAATCACGATCTCACTATCGTCGTCAATGACGCCACCACGTTGTTGTCGAACGCGAAGAACAACGGCGCCATCGTGGCCCTCGCTAATGCAGTCGCCTCGGCCGCGTCTAACGCCGCCGTCGCCAATACGTACCTCACCGTTGCGCAACCAGTCTCGAGTGGACTCTGCGCCAAGTGGCCCACCCCGGCCAAGGCCAAGCCGAAGAAGAAGGGTTAGTTCCCGCCCAGGGCGTCGACAAACGCCTGTGGGTTGTTCACGGTCACCACGAAGCGGCGACCGCCACGCAGGTGCAGCTCGAGAGCATCACCTCGACGGGTGGCGAGTGCGGCGTACTTAAGTAACCGCAACGAACCGCGATAGCCCCATCCGCCCATCTCCACGAAGGAGAGGGACACGGCCCGGGCCGATTCAATGTCACCGGCGGCGAAGCGCTGGTGGACAAGTCCAAAACCGTAGACAACGTCGAGGCCTCGTCCGGCCTCGCTATCGGTCACTCGCACCACGATGTGCCATGCCGCCACGGCGATCAGTAGCAATAACGCGGGAACCCCGTAGGCCACGATGGTTGCCACCGTCGGCATGGATCCGCTCTGTGTGACGGTTGCGAAGAGGCCAAATACCGCAACGGCGATGGCGGCCAGAGCAACCGAGAGCCCCGTTGTCGAGAGTCGCTGTTCGAGAGGTGGAGTGGCCACGGCTTCAGCCTACTGAGCCAGGGTTTAAAAGGGAGACGGCGCGACGATGACCAGCTCGCCATCGATAACTCGCGACGACCACCCACGCCAGGAAAAGCCGACGAGACCCCGCAGGCCGTGGCGCAGCACAATGCCACCAACGATGCCCTTGACGGCCTTCGCGTCGTGACCGGCCGCACCCTCACCATCGGCCTTAACAAACTGAATTGACTGGTACTGCCCCGCCGCTCGCAACGCGTCGCTGTCAATGGCACTCTCGTGCTCTTTCGGGAGCAACGAGATAATTGGCCGATCGAGCCTGGAGAGCGACTTCGCAAGGGCCGGTCGCCAGAAGTTCGCCACGTTCCCGACCGGCCCGAGCGAGACCTTCATCGTCAACCGGTAGTCGGGAATCAGGTCATCAGCGGCGTTAAGACCATAGAGACCGGAGGGAATGAGGAGACGCGCACGTTGTGCGTCGCTCAACGTGACCGGCTCAAGGTGAGACCACACCACACCTTCGTAGCGCTGCCAGGCTGGCAACAGCGGAGCCCTTCCGGCTAATAGTGCCTTTGTTGCCGTCGTGGCTCGTTCGAGCAGCGGCCCACGGACGCCCAAGATTCGTTCCTGCGCGACCTGGTCACCACTGCGCATGAGCACACGCAGTTCGCGCCGGATTTGCTCGTGCGAGGTCCGTAGTTCGGTCGTAAATCGACCGCCCACCACCCCGCGTTCGCCACCGGATGATTTGGACTCACTCGGGGGTAGGAGAACGTAGGCGTCAGTTGGCACGGGCGCCACGTTACCGGTCCCCCGGTGAGGAATGAACCGCTAGGCGGCCAAACTTTCGACGCTCAGGCCGGCACTCTGGAGGAAGTGACGAACGCGCATCACCTGGTCTTCGGTGAGGTCGCGGGTCCGCGTTGATCCAAAGGAGATGGTCTCGCCATCCACCGTGAGGGCCCAGTTGCCGCGGTGGGATTCGTGCACGTCGCCGAATCGACCGAGGAGTGAGCACACATCAATCCACTGAATGTTGTGGTTGAGCGGGTGACCGAAGATCTTCTGTGCGGTCACGCGGTGGTGGTGGTCCAACTTGATTGACATTGTCAACCCCCTCAGGGGTCCGGAGACTTTCCGTCCCCCTACAAGCACTCTCTACCTTCTAGGACCGCTTGTCAAGGACGCACACGGTTTCCACGTGCTCCGTCATCGGGAACAGCTCAAAGACCGTGAGATCACGCAGTTCGTACCCACCGGCGAGCAGCGGGACCAGGTCGCGAGCCAACGTGGCCGCGTCGCAGGAGACGTAGACCATGCGCCGTGGCGATCGACGAACGAGGGCGTCAGCCACGCCCTTGGCGAGGCCGCTGCGGGGTGGGTCGAGGACGACGAGGTCGTCGGGAGCGACGGCGTCATTGATGGCCCGGGGCGTGACGCTCCATTCGCGAACCTTGAGCTGACGCAGGCCGTCAGCATTTTCGCGGGCGTCGCGCACGGCGTAGGGTGAGGCTTCGACGGCCACTACTTTGCCACCGGGACCCACGCGGCGCGCGAGCGGGGTTGAAAAGAGACCGACCCCACTAAAGAGATCAACGACGTGGTCACCGGGCTGGGCGTCGAGACCAGACAGCACTTCGCCCAACAGCAGCTCGGGCGCGTCGCGGTGCGACTGCCAGAAGGCGCGGGGCGAGACCTTGAAGTAGTGGCCCTGGACGGCGACCCGGGAGTGAGTCGACGGCTCGAGGGGCTCACCGCGCATGGAGGTCAGCTCGAAAATTGTCCCGCGGGGCGTCTCACGACGAACCACGGCGAAGGGCGCGCCTTCGCCAATGGCGCGCAGTTCCACTTCCTCGGCCCCGTACCACTCGGTGCGGAAAGCATCGGCGAAGCGCGGGTCACTCAACCAACACCCGTCAATGGCCACGAGCTCTTGACTGCGATTGGCCCGCAGCCCGAGCTGCCCTTCCTCATTGACACCGAGGCGCAGACGGGTGCGCGTCCCTTGTCCGGTCGCGCCAACGGCCGTCACGTCACCGTCCCAGGTGATGCCCGTAATACGGCGGAGGTGATCACGCACGAGCGTTGCTTTCCAGGAGCGCTGGGCCGAAACCGACACGTGCTGGAAGTCACAACCCCCGCAACCGCCGGGGTAGGCGAAGGCGCACGGCGCGCTGACCCGCTCCGGACTGGCTTCGAGAATCTCGATAGCGTCACCGCGACAGATTTTGCTGGTTTCGTCGGTGAGGGCGACCTGGGCCAGCTCCCCCGCGATGGCGTGACGCACGAAGATGACGCGGCCATCCTCGAGGTGACCTACCGCTCCCCCCGTGGCGGGACGTTCGAGTCGGACGGGAGTGGGGACGATGTTCACCCGTCTAGCCTACTGAGCCAACTTGTCACGAGTCGGCGGGTATCTATTGGTCGGCGAGACCGTTGTGGCGCAGAACCGCGTCAACCAGTGCCAGGGCCCGCTGGCGCGCAGCGGGAACCTCGGCGGCCGTAAAGGCCAGGAGCTCGTCAATGTCGTGACCGAACTCTCTGGCCTCGCCCGAGGCCGTTTCTAGCCAGTCACGCAGTTGGCGATCGTCAATTTCGGGGTGAAACTGGACCCCGACGTGGCGATCGATGGCGAAGGCCTGCACGGCGCGCGGTGAGGTGGCCCAGACCGTCGCGCTGTCGGGCAAGGTGCAGGCGTCGTAGTGGAACTCGAACCAGGGACCCGGAGCAACGTCGGCCCCGTCAACGGCCGTGACCTCGTACCAACCGACTTCGGGCTCATTCGACCGGCTGACAGTGCCACCAAAGAGGCGACACAAGGCCTGCGCACCGAAGCAAATGCCGAAGATCGGCATGCCTCGCTGGTCGGCTTCGTGCAGTAATGCGAGTTCTCGCCCGAACCAGGCCGCCTCAACCTCGGTGTCGTAGACCGACTCCTTCGAGCCCAGGATGAGCAACAAGTCGTAGCCGTCGAGCGAGGGCGTGGCCTGCTCGCTGTCGAGCATGACCAGGTCAACCGTGGCGCCGCGAGCCTCGAGGGCCTCGCCGATCAGGCCGGGGTTGTCTTCTTCGTGGTGTCGAATAGCGAGAACGCGCATTACGGCAACTTACTTCAGTGACGCAATAAATGCGTCCCAGTTGGCCAGCGCCACGGCGGGAGCGCCGGAGTTAATGATGCGGTCGAGGTGGTTAATGGCCATGCGCAGGCCGTTGAGGGCCGGTACGTCGAGGGTCTCGACGCCGTCAACCTCGACGAAGCGGGTCTGAGCGCTCTGCAAAACGAAGTCGAAGGTGTTGACCGGAACGCCGCCCACGGCCGCCCAGGTGCGCTTGATGTCGTTCAGGGCGCGAATGCCGTTGGTCGGCGACATGGTCGAGACAATGACGTTCATCGGCTTACCCACCATGGCGTGGCGGGGCATCATGGGACGACTGGCCCAGTCAATGGCGTTCTTCACGACGCCGGGGATTCCGTAGTTGTACTCCGGCGAGAAGATGAAGACGCCGTCGGCAGCGTGCAGAGCGGCGCGGAAGGCCACGACCGACTCGGGGCTGTTTTCGCCGTCGAAGTCGCTGTTGTAGAGGGGAAGCGAACCAAGGTCGAAGCCGGTGGCCTGGTAGCCCTCGGGCAGCTCGGCGCGAGCAACGTTGGCGAGGCGCTGGTTAAGCGAGCCTTGGCGAAGAGATCCGACGAGAAAAAGGAGGTTTGTCATGTCCCCATCTTAAAGTGGACATTTCAACTTGATTCACCCGCCGGGAACGGACCAGCCCATCGACTCGGCAACCTCTTTACAAGTCGGACAGACCGGGTACTTACCCGGGTCCTTGCCGGGCACCCAGATCTTGCCGCACAGCGCTCGCACCGGCGAGGCGTTGATAATGCCCTCAACGACGGAGTTCCCCACGGGAATGAAATCACCCTTCTTGGGCTGAAAGCCCTCGAGGACAATGTGGGTGAAGCGCTCGTGATCGCCCTCGTCGAGTTGCTGATCCTGGGAGATCTCAATAGTCGTTTCGAGCTGAGTCATAGGAAAATGCTACCCGCCGACTAGCCTTAGCGACCGTGAAAGCCCGCCGCCGTCGCCCCCGTCTCGAGACGAGACCACTCGGACGCGTGGCCTCGCACTTCACCAAAGAGGGCACCCCCAAGCAGAGTTACCGCACCCAGGCCGAGGCCAAGCAGGCCGCCCAGGTGGCGTGGACCATCAACGGCGTCGACTTGCAGACCTACCGATGTGACTACTGCCACCAGTGGCACATGGGCAAGCCCTTTCGCGGCGATTAGCGCACAGCGCCTTCCAGCGAGCAAACTAGAGATGAACGAGTGAAAGGTTCTCCATGTCGGTCCAGGCGTACATTCTGATTCAGTCCGAAATTGGCTCCAGCGAATCGGTCGTTCTGGCCACCCGCGCCGTTCCCGGCGTGCTCGAGGCCTTCGAAGTCACCGGCCCCTACGACGTCATCGTCCGCTGCGAGGCCGAAAGTGTCGACCAGCTCGGTAAGTTCATCGTCGGTGCCATCCAGAAGGTGCCCGGCATCACCCGCACCCTGACCTGCCCCGTCGTCAATATCTAACGACCCTGGGACTTAGTCCCACCAGAGGTTGTGCCCCAAGACGCCCTTGGCGATAAGTCCAAGTTGGATTTGGCTCGTACCTTCGACAATGGTGAGCTGACGGGCGTCGCGGTAGTACTGCTCGACCGGGTGGTCTTCCATGTACCCGGCCGCACCGAGCATCTGCACGCACAGCCCCGACACCTTCACCGCCATCTCTGAGGCGTAGTACTTGCACATCGAGAGTTGCGGGACGTACTCCTTGGTGAACTTGCCCTGATCGGCCAGCCAGGCGGCGCGATAAGTCAGCAGACGTGCGGCCTCAATTTCGGTGGCCGCCTTAGCGATTTCCCACTGGATGCCCTGAAAGTCGGCGATAGTCGTGTTGAAGGCCGGACGAGCCTTGACGTACTCCGTCGCGTACATCAACGCCCCTTCGGCGAGACCAATACCGCGGGCCGCGACCACGGGACGCATCGCGTTGAGCGATTGCATGATGAGCGAAAAGCCGCCATGAACGACCTGACGAGGGGCAATCTTGACGTTGTCGAAGACGATGTCAGCGGTGTCGATACCGCGCACACCCATCTTGGCGTCCACGCGGGGTCGCGAGACGCCGGCCTGGTCACCATCGACAATGAAACAGCCGATTTCGTAGTGCGAGCGCGACGAAGGGTCGCCCATCTTGGCAAAGACCACGAACCAGTCGGCCTGCATACCGCCGGAGATCCAGCACTTGGTGCCACTAAGCAAGAAGCCACCCTCGACATCGGGGTCCGGCACCACGCGCGTCTGCATGCCGGCCACGTCGGAACCGGCGCCGGGCTCGGAAAGACAGAATGCGGCTCGCTGCTCACCACTCGCGATACCGGGCAGGTAGCGCTGCTTCTGCTCCTCGGATCCGGCAATCATGATGGGCCCGGTAGGCAGGCGGGTCAGGAGCAACATCAAGCCGACCACGTTGGAGTACTTGGTGATCTCTTCGATGGCGATGGTCAACCCGAGAATGCCGGCGCCGGAACCACCGTAGGCCTCGGGGATGCAGAGACCCAACAGATCGGCCTTCTTGAACTCTTGAAAGAGATCCTCGGGGTACTCCCCCGTCGCATCAATGGCGCGGGCCCGGGGACGCACTTTGTCCTGGGCGATTTTGCGGACGACGGCCTGGAGGCCTTGGAGCTCTTCGTTGAGTTCAAAGTTCATAGCTCTAACTTACCGTCCAACGACGGTGAGGCTAAGCGGACCAGGGGGCGAGTTCGAGGGCTCTAGCCAACGTATGGGGGTGACTGACGAGCACCTTCGACACCATGAGCGCGCGGGGCTGTGAGAGTGCGACCACGCCGGCAACGACGTCGCCCCGGACGTAGAGCGCCAGCCACGATCCGGCCTCGATATCACCCTTGACAAGGTGGATTGCGTCCGTAGGTCGAGGGCGACCCAGCACCTGAATTTTCTTGCCGTATTGATCGGACCAGAAGTAGGGCACGAGGGGCTCGGTTGGTCGCTCCCCCAGCGCCCACCACTTAGCGAGACACGTCGCGTGGTCGTTCGCGACCTGCCAGTGCTCGATTCGGACCTGTTCAGTGCCGGTCGGGGTTTCGAGCGTGGCCCGAGCCACGTCGCCGATCGCGGCGATGGTTGGCTCGACGAGCCCCAGTTCGTCAACGAGTACGCCGTTGTCGATTTCCAGCCCCGAGCCGGCGAGCCACTCAGTATTAGGGAGTGCACCCACCCCGGCGAGTACCACATCCACTGATTCCACGGTGCCGTCGGCGAACACCAGTGACGCCCCGTTGGCCTCACTACGTACATCAGTAATCTGCTGATTCACACGGAGTTCAACGCCGGCCAATTCGGGTAGCGTCCCGAGCCACGAGGCCACGTCGGGTCCCAGCACGCTCACCAGTGGCAGCGACGCGGCTTCGTAGACGGTGACGGTGCAGCCCCGCTTCGTCAGAGCCGTCGCCGCTTCGGCACCAATAAAACCGCCACCGATGATGGCCACGCGAATCCCGGTACCACGGTCGTTGAGAAGACTTAGCAACGTCGTGACATCGTCATAGGAGCGCAGGTAGTGAACCACCCCGTCACCGAAGGGAAGGTGGCGGGCTCGTGTGCCGGTCGCAATGGCCACGTGCGTACCCCGTACGATTTCACCGGAGGCCAATGTGACCGTGGTGGTGGTTCGATCAAACGACACCGCTTGATCTCCCAGTCGCAACGTCAACGAATTCTCGGTGAGCTTCTCGCCCGTGGCCATCACGGTCTGGGTGACTGGCCACTTGCCTTCAAGTACTTGCTTCGAAAGTGGTGGTCGGTCGTAGGGGGCGTGAGTCTCGTCACCGATGAGCGTCAGTGCTCCCTCGTAGCCGTTTTGGCGAAGTGCGGTCACCAGTCGCCAGCCCGCCAGGCCGGCCCCCACAACGACGACGTGGTCCGAGGCGTTTAGAGGGCTCATGCGCTGTAGCGAGCGACCCACTCGTCGAATTCAAGCGGCGCCATTACTTCGTTCGACGCCCGAACTTCACCGAACGTGGCGCTGGACTTGAGGGCGTACTTGTGACCGGCGTATATCTCGAGCGAGTCAGGCAGTTCACCCAAGCGCTCGTGAAGCGAGCGATAGAGCTCTTGGGCGTCAGACTCCGGCCGACCGGTGAGGCCACAGCCGTTGAGAAAGAGGGTGTCACCGGTGAGGAGTTTTCCTTCGACCAGCAAGCACTGGCTACCTGGGGTGTGGCCGGGCGTGTGCAGCAGTGTCACCGCAATCGAGCCGACCATGACAACGTCGCCGGGTTCGTGCGGCACGACTGGAGGAATACCGACCCCGGTACCGGCCTCAACGTAGGGGGCCTCAATGCCCTGCACGTGGATGGGAATCGGTCGCTGCGCCACCAACTCGGCAATGCCATTGACGTGGTGGCCGTAGAACCCACCACCTACGTGGTCAGCGTGGTAGTGCGTCGCAATCACGCCCACCAAAGTCATGCCGTCGGCCTCGAGTTCGGCCAGCAGTTCGAGTGGGGCGTGGGCCGGGTCAACGAGGACCGCTTCCTTCGTTTCGCTGTCACCAATGGCGTAGGAGAAATTACGCATCTCCTTCGCCACCTCGTCGCCACGAGCGACGTCGCGACCGGAGAGCCACTGGCGAAAGTACAGCCGGCTACTCATCGGGCGTGAGGCGAGCGAGTCGTGGACTCAGCTCCTCCACTTGGGCCTTCGTGGCGATGAGGCGAGCATCGAGCATCTCAATCAACTCAGTCGCCCGCGACAACTTGGTAAATAGTTCGTCCACCGACACGTCATCGGTGTCAAAGGAGTTGACGATGGCGTCGAGTTCCTGGGCGGCGTCGTTCCACGAAATGGTCATGGGGTATTCCTTTCTGCATTTGTAATAGTCACACGGAGTTTTCCGTCACTCAGGCGCACGTCGACCTCACCACCAATGGTGACGTCGTTCACCGAGCGAACCACGGCGCCGGACGCGGTCTGCACGAGGGCCCAGCCCTGCGCCAAGCGGCGGGCGGGATCGTAGGCGGCGAGCAGTTGGCGGGTTGAAGTGAGCGAGGTTGCGGCGTTAGAGAGCAAGTGGTCGGCGTGGAGCGCCAATCGCTGACCCGTGGCGCGCAAGTGACGCTGCTCGCCCGAGAGTCGGTCGCGAACTGCCAGGGTCATCGTGCGACGCCGTTCGGCCAGGAACGCCGTCTCCTGATCGAGCAGGGCCTGCACTCGTTCGGCAATCCGTTGCGCCGGGGCCAGCACGCGAGCCGCGTGCCAGTCTCGTACGCGGGCCACCAGCGTTTCGCCCAACTTTGTCGGCGTGATAGCCATCGTGTGCGCGGCCATGTCGGCGATCGAGATGTCGTTGGTGTGACCGATACCGGTCCACACCGGCGTTGCGGCCGCGGCAATGGCTCGGGCGATGGACTCGTCATCAAAGCACGAGAGGTCACCCTTCGAGCCACCACCACGAACGATGCAGATGACGTCGAGCCCCTGGGCGTCGAGTGTTTCGAGCGCCCGAACGATCTGCGGTGGTGCCGCGTCACCCTGGACGAGCGACTGCACCAGTGTTACCTCGAAGCGGAAGGGCGACTGCTCAAACTGGCCGAGAAAGTCGGCGTACCCTTCGGTGCCCGCACTGGCCACGACACCAATGCGCAGGGGAACGGGCGACAGCTGTCGACGCTTGTTCGCCGCGCTCTCACCAATCACGTTGTCGGCCGTGAGCTGGGTAATTAGG
>Ga0164297_10003569_pt1 | contig 14392 bp, 12 predicted proteins | sample GEODES058metaG_FD_113539 | JGI IMG/M metagenome (GOLD analysis project Ga0164297, IMG submission 113539) | Dystrophic lake water microbial communities from Trout Bog Lake, Wisconsin, USA - GEODES058 metaG | ecosystem: Environmental > Aquatic > Freshwater > Lake | place: USA: Trout Bog Lake... | reverse complement strand
GGTCCAAGCGCAGTTAATGTAAAAAAAGCATAAGCAGCATTGGCAAGATCAACAGAAACATTCAGTAAGAAGGAAAAAGAAAAGGCCCGCCTAAAAAAATCCAAAGAAAAAAAGGAAAAGGCTTTAGAACGTAAGGCTAATGCCGGAAAAGGCAAAAGCCTGGAAGATATGATGGCTTATATTGATGAGCACGGTAATATCACGTCCACTCCACCCGACCCTACCCGTAAAATAAGCGTTAATGCTGAAGATATTCAGGTAGGTGTTGCCAAACAGCAGGACATTCCATACGAAACAGTAAGAAACGGTATAGTAACTTTTTTTAATGAAGCTAAAGGATACGGCTTCATTCGCGACCTGCAAACCGAGGAAAGCATTTTTGTACACATCAATGCATTAACCGAACCTTTAAAGGAAAACAACAGGGTAACTTTTGAGACTGAACAAGGTCAAAAAGGTTTGTCGGCTATTAAAGTGAAAAAGAAATGACAGCATTTGTTAAAACTACCGCAACAGCCGTTCAGAAAGAAAATTTCAGAACCCGCTTTGCCGAGATCGTAAAAAACAATGCTGCTTTAAGAGATCAGTATTCTATTCAGTTTTTTGAAACCGCTCAAAAAAGCAATTATGGTTTCACCGGACGCGATGGAAAATCTCTGAACATTTTAACCAGTCTCACTTTAGAAGAAACTGAAAAGTACAAGATCTTGAAAAGCAACTGGCAGAAATAAAACTGCCGGGAACTTCTATAATAAAGAGTTTTCAAATCTAAAGCTGGTCAATTGACCGGCTTTTTTTTGTTGTATCGTCCCTGAACAACAAGAATAGCTTCAAACTTTATCCACCCATTAGCCTTTTTTACGCTTCAAAAAAACAAAAAAACACAAAGCTTTGTTTCTGAAATAGCTGGTTCTTAAAGAGCACGAATCAGAGCAGCCATTAGCAGTATTGAAAATTTTGCTCCCATTTTCCTATCTTTCCAAATTGAAACTCTCTTCATGTACGACATTTGCTGTATAGGTCATATTACGCTTGACAAAGTGGTTACGCCCCGGGCAGAGCTGCACATGGCTGGCGGTACGGCCTATTATTTTACGTCGGCACTGCATAACATGGACCTTAGCTATCTTTTGGTAACCTCCGTAGCTGAAAGTGAGATGCCTGTTATTGATGCATTTCGTGAAAAAGGGATCGAAATATGGGCCTATCCCAGCAAATACAGCGTTTACTTCGAAAATAACTATGGAGAAAACCTGGATAACCGAACCCAAAATGTATTACAGGAAGCAGATCCATTTAGTATAGAACAGCTAAGCGAAGTAGAAGCCCGTATTTTTCATCTTGGGCCATTATTGGCAAGTGATATCCCTATTGAATTGATCCAATACCTGGCCACTAAAGGCCTGGTATCGTTAGATGTGCAGGGCTATCTCCGAAAAGTGGAAAATAAAAAGGTTAAACCTGTAGATTGGCCCGACAAGCAAAAGGCTCTTGAACACGTAACTTTTTTAAAAGCTGATGAAGCGGAGCTATTCGTACTAACAGGCTGCAGTAGCGTTCAGGAAGGGTCGAAAGTATTAGCCAATTGGGGGGTTAAAGAAGCCGTGATCACCAACGGAAGCATGGGGTCAACCATCTTTTCAGGTGGTACTTTTTATCATATACCTGCCTATCCGCCTAAAAATCCCGAAGATGCTACAGGTTGTGGCGACACTTATATGGCAGGGTACCTCTATTACCGGTCGAAGGGATTTGATATTGAGCGATCGGGCAATTTCGGCGCTGCAATTGCCAGCCTGAAAATGGAATCACCTGGTCCTTATACCGGTAGTGAAAAGGAAATAATTGAACTGCTAACTAAAACTTATTAACTGTTAATTCAGTAAAAGGATAGGCAATTAGCTTATAATTTTTTACCTTTAAACTGAACGAAACATCGTTTTATGAAAAAACTCCTGACTCTTTTGTTTGTTATTATTGGTTTACAGGCATTTGCCCAGAACGACTCGTTAAAATACTACAATAAACTGCGCCTCAACACCACCGCTAACGGGATGGAAATATTAGGCGCATGGGGCCTCGTAAATACCGGGGGGAGTGCTTTAGGCTGGGCCAATTCGGCAACGCCACAATCCCGCTATTTTTTCCAGATGAATACCATTTGGGGAAGCGTCGACTTTTTAACAGCACTGTTAGGATATACCGGCACCAAAAACATGACTAACAAAAACCTGAGTGCCGCTGAAATTTTAAAGCAACAGGAAAAAATAGAAAAAATATTTAAGATCAACTCCTATTTTGATATCGCCTACCTGGGCGCCGGAGCTTATCTCACCATCGCTGGCAATTCACGTAACTCGGATCAGATGAAAGGCTATGGCGAATCGGTCCTGCTGCAGGGCGGTTTTCTGCTTATCTTTGACAGCCTGATGTACAAAGCAGAAAAAGGCAATGGTACCCGCTTGCGTCATTTCCTCGAAAAACACCCCATCACCTTTAATGGACGCCAGGTTGGGATAATTTTTGAGATGTAGGGAAGGCGGCCTTTTGTCGATTGATCATTTTCTGCAACATCTTATTCCAACCGTTAAGGCTCAGCCTTGCTTAAATTTTCGAAGGGCCTGATACGTTAAAAAAAGGAACTGATTGTTTACTCAATTCACAATTTCGATAACCTTATTCCCTATTATAAATCACCTGGAATCCAACGAAAAATCAATTGGTATGCTGTAAAACACACGCACTGGTAATCCATATTGTGTACCGGGATTCCAGGGGGCTGAGGTTTTTTGCAAAGCCTCAACTGCTGCCTCATCACAGCCAGACCCTATTCCTCTAACAACTTTTATTTGCTGAAAATCACCCTCTTTACCGATAATAAAACTTAGGATCACCTTCCCCTGAACAAAATTTTCCTTAGCCTTTCTGGGGTACTTCATATTGGATGCCAGGTTTTTATAAAACTTTTGCAATCCTCCTTTTGGAAAAGGCTCCACCTCCTCTTTCGTAAAATGGTATTCTTTACCACTCTTCTCATAAGTGGTCCCTGAAACCAAAACACCTTTCTCATATAAACAAACAAAGGTTGTCAGGGTATCCGATAATTTGCCCCGCCATTCCCCTTCTTTGAGTCCATTTGCGATCGGACCTTTTGAAAACACCCGTTTAAAGGTATCGGCATAATTGATCCAGGTACCATTACCCTTATTCGCTATCTGATTTCCGGCCATATCATAGGCATCTCCTATGATCTCAACCTTGCCCGCCGTATCATAAGAAGATGTGTAATAGGGCTTTCCATTTAAGAAAAAATAGGTCGAACTTTTTGCCACTCCATTGTTATCGTAGTTAGCTGTAAACTGCTTTTTACCATTCGGATAATAGGTGACACGCTCTCCTGTTATTTTACAGTTAAAGTAATACGCGGAGTCCTGCAAATTGCCATTTGGATAAAAAGCAAGTCGCCTGCCATCATAATTACCATTTTCATAGTTTGCTGTCTCCTGTAAATGTCCGTCAGGATAATAACGGTCAAAATGACCCTGCCCTTTGAAATAGGGTCCGGGTGTAAGCGACTTCCCCTTTAGCCTGGTTTTGCCATTAAAGTATACATCTTCAAGGTTGAACAATTTGCTGTAGCCTGAGTCAGGTGTCATGATCCTGGTAAAATAAGCGCTGTCGCGGTTATCGATCAAATTGGCCGCTTTATTGAAATAATAAAACTTTGAGCCGTGCGGGTTGTCATTATTTTCTTGTGCTAAGCAGGCTGTCGAGAAAACTAATAAAACCGAAACCAGGAGAAATGCTTTTTTTGTCATTGAGCGATATTGTCAGATTCGTTAAATATACATTGCTTAGGTGCAATTGAAAAGCAAGTACGAATGTTTTAGTTGAATACTTAGAGAAAAAACTCCCATTATAGATTATATCAATCAATTTAAATGGCAGAAAACTGATCCACCTCAAATTTTTTCAAACATTTAGTCACTTTCTATCTTGTAGTTAAGCGGTAGTTTTACGTTATCGCCATTGTGTTCGCGTATGTTGGCTCAAAAAAAATACCTGCTTTTTTTTATTTCGATGCTTGGCGGTATCGTCGCATCAGCCCAAGACAGCACACTGATCAACAAGCCCCTGCGCTGGAGCTTGCCCCAATGCATTACCTACGCCAAAAAAAACAATATCCAGATCAACACCCTTCGGCTTAGCAAATTAACCAGCGAGCAGGAGTACTTGTTGGCCAAAGCCGGACGCTTACCCAACCTGGCCGGATCAGTTTCACAAAACCTAACGCACAGTAATAGCGGCAATAATACAAATGGTGGCGGTGGTGCGGGATTTAGTGCCTCTGGTCAATATACCCTGAATTCGTCTGTCACACTTTACAATGGTAATTACCTTAACAATAATATCCTGCAAAAGAATATTGCAGTGGAGTCGGCCAATTTGAATATTATCCAGCAGGAAAATGATATTACACTTCAGATCACTCAGGCCTACCTCACTGTTTTGCTGGATAAAGAGACCATCATTTCTGATACATCGATTGTAAATACATCTAAGGCCCAGGTAAAATTGGAGCAGCAACGCTTTAATGTTGGCAGTGCCGCCAAAAAAGACCTCATCCAGTTGCAGGCTCAAAATGCGACAGACTTATACAATCTGACTGCAGCTATGAATACCGAGCGTGGTGATTTGCTAACACTAAAACAACTTCTTTTGCTGCCTACTGATGCCGATTTCGACCTCGTTAAACCTGATACTATTGTTACGGGCAATGCTATAACTCCGCTAAAAGTAGTTGAGGATACGGCCCTGAAAAACCGTCCCGAAATTAAAAATGGACAAATAGCTGTTGATATCGCCCAATACGATGTAAAAAAAGCAAAGGCAGGGTACCTGCCCAGTCTTTCGGCAGGCGGGGCAATCGGCACCGATTATGCCGGAAGCAGCAACTATTTTTCGCAATTGAATAATAATTTCTACCAGCAAATAGGTTTAACACTCTCGATCCCAATTTTTACCCGTCGTGCTGTAAAAACACAACTGGAAGAAGCAAAGATCAATGTCGACCAGGCACAGCTTAACTACAGTAATACCAAAATTACGCTCTCGCAATCTGTCGAGCGGGCTTTTATCAACGTTGAAAATGCGCAGGGGCAGTTCGACGCCGCTATGGTTCAATACCAGTTTAACCAGGAAAGTTATCGTATAGCTAATGAACAACTAAAAATAGGCTCGTTTAGCATTGTCGATTTCCTGGTGCAGAAAACTGCTTATATACAGGCGCAGCAGGCGCTGATTCAAGCAAAATATAATTTATTGCTGACACAAAAGATATACGATTTCTACAGGGGCATTCCTGTCACCCTATAAACACAAAGCAATGAAAAGCAGTTATAAAAAGATCATCATTATCGCCGGGATCCTCCTTTTGGTAGTAGCGGTCTGGTTTTTCTTTATCCGGAAAACTCCTGCACCTATCGCGATATCAACGGTTAAACCTGCTTTCGGATATATCGCGCAAAGCGTTACCGCCACAGGTAAAATTGAACCTGAAGATACAGTAACAGTTGGTACACAGATTTCGGGCATCATTCAAAAGCTTTATGTCGATTTTAATTCGAAAGTAAAGAAAGGTCAGCTGCTGGTTCAGCTTGACAAATCGCTTTTACAGGCCACACTGGATCAATTCAAAGGTGCATTGCAAAACGCTCAAAGCCAGTTAGCATTTCAAAAGAATAACTTTAACCGCCAAAGTCAATTATACAAGGTTGAGGCGATCAGTAAAGCCGATTACGACAGTGCTGTGAATACCTATGATGCAGCAAAATCGAATGTTGAAACTGCACAGGCACAGGTCAGGTCGGCACAAAAGAACTTGTCTTATGCTGATATTTATTCTCCAATTGATGGGGTGGTCCTAAACCGGAACATTAGTCTGGGACAAACCGTTGCAGCAAGTTTTAATACTCCTACCCTATTTATCATCGCCAAAGACATTACGAAGATGGAAGTTGAAGCCAGCGTTGATGAAGCTGATATTGGTGACGTAAAAGCAGGGAATCGGGCAAGCTTTACTGTCGATGCATTTATTAACGATCAATTTGCTGGAACCGTGCGTGAGATCAGGCTGCACCCAACAGTTTCGGCCAATGTGGTGACCTATACCACCATTATTAATGCGCCCAACAACGATATGAAATTAAAACCCGGTATGACGGCTAACATCATTATTTATACTAAAGAAGTTAACAACGCGCTATTGATACCGGTAAAAGCGCTCACTTTTTCACCCGATTCATCATTATTAAAAGACTACAAGATACAAGGCAAATTGGGTCACAAAATAAAAGCTAAAGGCACAGCTGCCAGCAATACCCAGGGTATAAACACAGCTGCTCACGCCGCAAAAAGTCGCTCTGACTCCAGCGGAATAACCAGCGTTAGAGCCACCGTTTGGATCTTGCAAGGAAAAACACTGGTTCAAAAGCGGATCGAGACCGGGCTTAATGACAATACTGCAGTGGAAGTGCTATCGGGACTAAGCGTAAACGACCTTGTTGTGACCGGCATTAGCGGCGGTAATACCGGTATTGCTGCTACAGCCCCCGGATCAAGTCCATTTTTGCCGCAAAGGCGTCCCGGCGGAGGCGGTGCCGGCCGATGAGCAAGATCATTTTGGAAATAAAAGAACTGAAACGTGATTTCGTGATGGGAAGCGAAACGGTTCATGCCCTTCGCGGTGTTTCATTTAATGTGAACGCCGGCGAATTTGTAACGATAATGGGTAGCAGCGGTTCGGGAAAAACAACACTGCTTAATATCCTCGGCTGCCTGGATAAGCCTTCGATAGGCAGCTATTTACTGGATGGCGTCGACATTAAGAAACTGTCGCGTGACCAACTTGCTAACTTGCGCAATCATAAAATCGGTTTCGTTTTCCAATCATACAACCTGCTGCCGCGTACCACCGCATTGGAAAATGTTGAGCTTCCATTGTTGTATGATAAGGAAGTAAGTGCTACTGAAAGGCGTCAACGGGCATTGGCCGCACTCGACCAGGTAAAACTGGCCGACCGTCAGGATCATACACCAAGCCAGCTTTCCGGCGGGCAACAACAGCGGGTGGCAATAGCCCGGGCATTGGTGAATGAACCGGTAATGATATTGGCCGACGAAGCAACCGGCAACCTGGATAGCCGAACTTCGTACGAGATCATGGCGCTGATGCAGGATCTGAATATAAACAAGGGGAAAACGATCGTCTTCGTAACACACGAACCTGATATCGCTTCCTTTAGTAGCCGAACCATTATGCTTCGCGATGGGATGATACAAACCGACCAGGAAAATAAAAACAAACGTTCGGCAAAAGAAGTGCTGGCCAGCCTTCCGAAAACAGCCGACTATAGCACAGAAGCAAAATGAGCCTGATCAACCTGTTCCGGATAGCCTTTAAAGCGCTCGAGCGAAATAAGTTGAGGGCATTTCTTACGATGCTCGGTATCATCATCGGGGTGGGCTCGGTTATTGTAATGGTCGCTATTGGCCAGGGATCTAAGCAAAGCATACACGATCAGCTTTCTAATATGGGCACCAATATGATCACGGTGCAACCTGCCAGTAATTTAAACGGTGGCGTAAAGATAGCGGGAACCAGTTTTCAGACATTGACCATCAAAGACATTGTGGCCCTTAAAGCCGGGGCCCAAAATATTACCGAAATTTCTCAAGCCGTTACCGCAAGAGGACAAGCGATCAATGGTGCCCTCAATTGGCCGACACAAATGGCAGGCGTTAGTCCCGAATACCTGGATATCCGCAAACTAAGTCTCCGCGACGGCATTGCTTTTACACCTACAGATGTGCTTACTTCTGCAAAAGTTTGCCTTATTGGGCAAACCGTAGTAGATAACTTATTTCCAAACGGCGAAAACCCGATGGGCAAGGTGATTCGTTTTGGCAATATTCCCTTTCAGATCATCGGCATACTGAGCCCTAAAGGCTTCAATGCTTTTGGGCAGGATCAGGATGATATCTTGATAGCACCATATACCACAGTACAAAAACGGATCCTGGCTACCATTTACTACACCAATATCTACGCCTCAGCAACAGACGAAGCTTCAACAGATGCCGCTGTAAAAGAGATCACAAGTATTTTACGCGATTCGCATAGGCTCACAGCCGTGCAGGACAATGATTTTACGGTTCGTACCCAACAGGAATTGATTGCCACCCTAAGTTCAACCAGTGGCTTATTAACGGTTTTGCTCACCGTTGTTGCAGGTATATCTCTGGTTATAGGCGGGATAGGTATCATGAACATCATGTACGTTTCGGTCACCGAACGCACAAAAGAGATAGGCCTTCGTATGTCAATCGGAGCACGAGGCAAAGATATTTTAATGCAATTTTTGATGGAAGCCGTGCTCATTAGTATTACCGGAGGTGTAATTGGGGTTATATTTGGTTTTCTTTCGACCCAGTTGGTCACGTTATTACTCAAATGGCCAACCATCATATCCGAATCTTCAGTGGTTTTATCATTTGTTGTCTGCGCCGTTACGGGCATATTTTTTGGCTATTACCCTGCACAAAAAGCTTCGCGCCTAGATCCGATTGAAGCCTTGCGGTACGAATAAAAACCAGCTTGTTTTAGTACACAATGTTGAACTAAGGTCATCGCACCTTTAAACAAAAAAACCTGCGAAAAATTAATTTCCGCAGGCTTTTATGTTATTGCCAGGTTTCGATCGATTTTAAATTCAAACCAATATCATTCTGGTAGAATTAATCATTTATCATTTAAAAACATCATCACCTAAATTAGTATTGGCGGTAGCGCTGGTAATTTTATAGGTGATTGGCATACCGGCAATGCCATTTACTTCGCTGTACGGTATTTTAACGCCGTTACTGATGGCTTTATAATCGCTGAATTCCATATGGGTAGCATTAGGCACATCAGCATATTGTGCTAACTTCAAACCTGTTTTAACATCGTAAAAATATTTTACGCTGATGCCGTCTGGTCCGGTTACAGTAACCAGGTAGGCTGGACCACCATTGACGATATGGTACTGACTATCCAATTTAGCGGTATACCCATCCTGGCTGAAATCAAGTTCAGGAAATAATTTATAACGTGCTTTTACCGCACCGCGTTCCTGTTTGCTTTTCAGTTCCTGCGGACGTCCTTGTTGTACATATTTGATGCTGTCACCATTGATGGCGATATGAAGGAAAACCGCATTGTTAAATTGAGGGATGGTAATATCCTGCAAGAATTTACCCTGAACTTTAAATTTATTGGTCCGCACAATATCGATTCCCTGAACCGAACCAGTTGAATTGACGGTCAGGTCATGTATTTCCTTAACATGCTCTTCACCACCGATAGCGTCGAGGTAAGCCTTCACTACGCTTTGAGCAGTTGCGGTTTTATCCATTGCAATGCCACTCAATGCGTTATTGTCAGGATTTACATCAGGCAATACATGGTCCGGATCGATCAGCGCATAAACAACTTTTGATGTTGATTGATAGGCGAAGGTCCAGGTGCCGCCACGTTCCCAAATCTCGGCAGGTAAATTAACCCGCGAGGTCTTGCCATTTTCTTCTTTGATCTCAACTGTTACCGGAAGGGCCAATTCTTCTTTGTTCTCAATTGTGATCAAAGCACCTTTAGCCGGATCGTTGTCGATATAATCAATTGATTTTACAGCCTGATCGTCTTTCCAGGTAGTACCGAACCATTCGTTCCAAAACCAGCTCAGGTCCTCGCCTGCTGCATTGTCCATTGAATGGAAGAAATCCCATGGCGTAGGGTGTTTAAATGCCCAACGCTTGATATAGGTACGGAAGGCAAAATCAAATCGATCTATTCCCAAAATTTGTTCGCGCAATATCTTCAGGCCCATAGCAGGCTTTTCATAAGCCGCAAAACCCAGGTAATTTGGCTGGATGACATCCGGTGTATTCAGAATGGCATCTGCACCAGGTGAAAACATAGCTTCAGCTTCTTTTTGAGCATCGCCCTTTTCATAGTACTCGCCGTTATTGAATACCTTGGTATCCACGTCATTGATAAAGGTATTAAAGCCTTCATCCATCCAGGCATACTTTCTTTCGTTCGAACCAACGATCATAGGGAACCAGTTGTGACCAAATTCGTGGTTGGTAACGCCCCATAAACCACCACCCCGGCTGTTTGAACCGCAAAATACGATACCGGGATATTCCATACCGCCTACAATGCCCGCCACATTGGTAGCAACAGGGTAGGTAAATTCAAACCATTCTTTTGAATACAATTCGATACAGTTCTTCACATATTCAGTACTGCGACCCCATGCTTTTACGCCTTTGCTTTCGATAGGATATACGGATTGAGCCAAAGCTTTTTTACCACTTGGCAGGTCGATACGTGCAGCATCCCAAATAAATGCCTTCGAAGCGGCCCATGCCACGTCGCGGGTGTTTTTACACAAAAAATGCCAGGTTAGTGATGCTTTTGCAGGGTGGATCGATGGATCCTTCAAATCGGCAGAATCTACAATACCAACTGTTTTTTCACTTGCCTTTGCCGCAGCCAGGCGACCCAATACTTTGGGTGTATAAACTTCAAGCGGGTTAAGCAACTCGCCCGAGCCTACAACAACCAGATCTGATGGTGCAGTAATGGTATAATCAATATCACCATATTCAAGGTAAAACTCGCCTGCGCCAAGGTATGGGATCACATTCCAACCGGTAATGTCGTCATATACCTCCATGCGGGGATACCACTGGGCTATTTCATAGATCCAGCCATTTTTGCTATGCTGACGTCCCATACGGTCGGTACCATATTCAGGCACATCAAATGCATAATTGATCTTCAGCTGTATAACACCGCCGCCCGATTTTAGCGCAGCAGGTAATTTAACCTGCAGCCTTGTATCAGTTACCAGGAAATCTACTTTCTGAGCAACTTTGTTCTGGATAATATAAACTTCCTTTATCTCGTCGCCATTAGTAAATGTTTTATTATTAAAGCGACCGCCTTCTACCGGGCTGGTAGCCTCGGCACGCGAATCCTGCTTGTAGATATTCTGATCTACCTGAAGCCACAGGAAATCGAGTGCATCCGGACTATTATTGGTATAAGTGATCAATGTACTACCACTCACGCGATGTTTCGCCGTGTCGAGTGTAACGTTCAATTGATAATCGGCACGATTTTGCCAGTATTTTGCGCCCGGAGCACCAGCTGCCGAACGATAGATATTTCCCTGCTCTCCTTTATAAAAAAGCGGGTTAAAAACCTTATGCTGATCATACTTTTCAGCCGGTTTGTCGGTGTTTTGCGCCAGGCTTACCAAAGCCGGGGCACAAAAAAGAAGGGATAAAGCTATCCTTGTCAGTTTCATATTTGAGATTGATTTTTTAATGGCAATTTAAAGTTTTTGGTTGATGTTATGTAAACGGGTTTTACTCCATTTATTAAGACGACGTAACCAATAGCAATGTTACAGTTTTTACCGGGAATTATCTTTTTAGTCTGAAAGTCCGGAAGTCCGAAAGTCCGAAAGACGCGCTTTTGGGCCTGAAACAGATTTGCGAAGTTTTATAAACTTCGCAAATCTATCCTAACTAATAAATCTCCTCCAACGAAAATGATCTGTGTAATCAACCTAATCAGTAAAAATCTGTGATTCGCAAAAGTGCCCGCAAACACTTCTGCCAAAACTATCATTACCAACGCTTTAACGAAAATCATGAACATCACCGGAAATCGTCCCCTGTCAAAATCCAATTTCAGAAAAAACCGCTTTGTTAATCAGAGGATTAACATTCACAAAAGCGACAGGCAAAATTTCAACCAAACTATTGATCCAGAGTCAATTACGAGCAGAATTTAGCACGACCGGAAATATCAGCAAATTTCCTCTTCTAACTAACTGGTTATTAAGAAATTATAATTTCCGGTCGGACCCGTCTTTTTGAACACCTAATCACCTGCTAATCAACCGTTTGCAAATAAACGTTCAAACAACCGGAAATTTCAATCCCATTTTAGGCCTGTAAATAGCTGTAGAACAGTGCATTTTCGTGCAAAAACAGGTGTTTTATGTGAACATAAACGCAATTTTTTGTCCCAATTCATCTTTCGTCCCGATAGCTATCGGGATTCCGGTCTTTCGGTCTTTCGGACTTTCGGACTTCTACCGACTTTCCGACTACACCAATCAACTAAATTTTCTATTTTTGCCTGTGAGCGGGAAAAACTCCTGTTCAGATTCAATGGACATATCAGTAGTAGTACCTCTATATAACGAAGTGGAGTCGTTGCCCGAGCTTACCTCATGGATTAGTCGCGTAATGGACGAAAACGGCTTCAGTTACGAGATCATCCTGGTTGACGATGGCAGCAATGACGGATCATGGGATATGATCGGACGCTTACAGTCCGCAAATACGCATATCAGAGGCATCAAATTCAGGCGCAACTATGGCAAATCAGCGGCATTGAATGTAGGTTTCGAGGCTACCAAAGGCAATGTGGTCATTACTATGGATGCCGATCTGCAGGACAGCCCCGATGAGATACCCGAACTTTACCGCCGTATCACAGAAGATAAATACGATCTGGTTTCGGGCTGGAAAGCCAAACGGCATGACCCGATCACCAAAACCATCCCTACTAAATTATACAATGCAGCTACCAGGCGCATGTCGGGCATTAAAAACCTGCACGATTTCAATTGCGGTTTGAAGGCTTACCGCAGTACGGTCGTAAAAAATATCGAGGTTTACGGCGAAATGCACCGTTATATCCCTGTAATTGCCAAATGGGCGGGCTTCACTAAAATTGGTGAACAGATCGTTGAACATCGTGCCCGTAAATATGGGACTACTAAATTTGGGATGAGCCGTTTTATCAATGGGCTGCTCGATCTGCTTTCGATATTTTTTGTAGGCAAATTCGGCAAGAGACCCATGCACTTTTTTGGAACGATGGGGGTACTCAGCTTTTTAACAGGGACAGTGATAGCGGTATGGCTGATAGCTGATAAATTGTACGATATAGCTCATAAGATACATATCACCAGAGATGTCACAAACAATACCTGGTTTTACATTGCGCTTGTGGCTATTATAATCGGTTCGCAATTATTCCTCACCGGCTTCGTTGCCGAACTGGTTTCCCGCGGCTCCCACGACCGCAACAATTACCAGATCGAAGAACGGATTTAGTAATTTGAAAATTTGGTAATTTGAAAATTTGAAAATGAATTGCAAGCTGAATACCGCCAAGCCTGATAAACTATGCTCAAATTTTCAAATCTTCAAATTACCAAATTTTCAAATCTTCAAATTATCAAATTAACCAATTTTCAAATTAACTAATGTTTTTCTCGGTTATCATACCCCTCTTCAACCGCCCCCAGGAAATAAAAGAACTGCTGGAGACGCTTACGCTGCAAACCTGGAAGCAGTTTGAGGTATTGGTGATTGAAGACGGTTCGGTGAATGACGCGGAAGCGATCGTAAAAAACTTTAGCGAAAAACTTGATATCCGCTACTTTAAAAAACAAAACGAGGGGCAGGGTTTTACGCGTAATTTCGGTTTTGAGCGGGCAAAAGGAGATTATTTTGTCATTTTCGACTCGGATTGCCTGATACCTGAAAACTATTTCGAGATAATTAATAATTACCTGCAAAGCAACTGGCTGGATGCCTATGGGGGGCCGGATGATTCGCATCCCTCTTTTACCGACGTACAAAAAGCCATCAGCTATAGCATGACCTCACCTTTCACTACCGGTGGTATTCGTGGTAATAAGAAAGGGATAGGTCAGTTTCACCCCCGCAGTTTTAATATGGGTATTTCGCGTAAAGTTTGGGAAACGCTAGGTGGTTTTATCATCACCCGCTCGGCAGAGGATCTGGAATACAGTATCCGTATCCATTCAGCCGGGTTTAAGATCGGGTTGATACCCGATGCCAAAGTATACCATAAGCGCCGTACTAATTTCAGGCAGTTTTTTAAGCAGATACACTTTTTCGGCAGGGCAAGGATCAATTTGTACACCTTTTATCCAAAAGAATTAAAGTGGGTGCATTTTTTTCCGGCGGTGTTTACGCTTGGGCTGCTTTTTACTTTATTAAGCAATATTTTCGGCGGATGGCTGGCTGCGCTTTGCGACAGTTTTCTGGCACTTTGGATTTTGTTGATATTTTTCCATGCCTGGTGGAAAAACCAATCGGTAAAAGTTGCATTTTTGAGTGTAGTAGCAGCCTTTACCCAACTTATTGCCTACGGATTAGGATTTATGCAGGATTTCTGGAAGCGTATAGTTTTAAAACAATCATAACAGAGTATGTACCACCCCTTTTCGGT
>Ga0164297_10003567_pt1 | contig 14395 bp, 13 predicted proteins | sample GEODES058metaG_FD_113539 | JGI IMG/M metagenome (GOLD analysis project Ga0164297, IMG submission 113539) | Dystrophic lake water microbial communities from Trout Bog Lake, Wisconsin, USA - GEODES058 metaG | ecosystem: Environmental > Aquatic > Freshwater > Lake | place: USA: Trout Bog Lake... | reverse complement strand
GCCCACAAAGTCCTGGTACTCACACACGCGTGTTGCAGCGCTCCAAGTCTGAGGCTCATGTGACTTCAGCCACAACGCTTTTGGTAAGAACCACTCCGCAGAAACAGGGCCGTTGCCAGCGCCGTTGACACGCAACTCGGCGTGCTTACGACCCACAAGAGCAACGCGCTCAGCCTGCTCCTTGCTGCGCATGTCCATCCAAAGCAGGCAGGGTCGAAGAGCCTTGCCTGCGTCGTCTAGCGCGACAACTGTGCAGCAAGTCGTGTCGCAACAAAGGGCGCCAATGTCTGCAGGCGTTACACCATGCTCCTCCAATGCTTTGCTAAGAGCGCCCCGGACAGCGGAAGCGAGCGCGGCCCACCAGTCTTCGGGGCGCTGTTCAGCCCACCCGGGTTGTGGGTACTGCGTCGTGTAAGGCGCTGACGCGTAGGCCACCTCGGCTCCGTCTGCGCAACTATACACACCGCAGCGGAGGCCCTCAGTGCCGCCATCGATGCCCAACACATAGCGAGACGCAGACATCTGAGAGGGAGCCTGCGTATCAGATGGTCGGGTGCGCTGGCGAAGGCACTTCTCAACTGGTGCTGCGGACGGTTGGGTTACCTGGCCGGGGAGGCTGACGCACGTGAGTGAAGCTTCGTGCGTTGTTCATACCAAGTCACGCGTCAAACGAAGCGTTGTCTCTCAGCGCGTGCAAGGCCGACGTCGTCGTCGAGGAGCTCCTCTTGACAGTCACTGTCAAGAGGAGCTCACTGTCAAGAGGCACTGTGCCCACCCGGCACGGCAGGCCTCCGAGACAGCGTCACTCTTCTAGCAACCGCACGCGCTTGGCTGTGTACAGTATAAGAGTGCGTCGCGAGTGGAAACGGCGTCAGCGACCACTCACGTATGCGCTTTCCAAGCAGTTGGACAGATCTGGGCATGGACGCAATGCCGACTCCGTGTTTCACCTTCAGGCTCGTCTGTGACTGCGCTCGTGTCATCCACGGCAACATAGGCATGCTGCAGCCCTAGAGTTGGATGGAGCGCGACTGTGCGGTGAAGAGAGCCCAGCTCCTGCGTCAAGCTGGACGTGCGCAAGGGCTGTGCGCGTGCTAGCAGCGCCTGCGCTCTTGCCAACGCATCTGTCGAAGGTATGGCTACAGGCGCACCCGTCCCAGTGCGAAAGCCGTACATCACTGGCGAGCCGCGTCCGCACTTGCACAGTGCTGACGTTGGCTTGCGCGCCAGAGGTGCGGAGCGCCGCCAGGCGCATGTATGGGCTGTGGTGGCTCAGTAGCTCGCGAGGCTCCTCCACCTGCGTCTGATTCCGGCGCCGCTGTCGGTGAAAGAGCGCCAGTCAGAGGTGTCAACACAGCAGACATGGCGACCGCCGAGCCGCCCCGGCCACGCAATGTCCCACCGCCCCTGCCAAGCTCCAGCAGTTTAAATGGAGCACCGCCGCCACTGGTGGTGCCTGCTTCGCAGCGGGGAAGCAGTAGCCAACAAGCTACTGGTGTTGAAACGCCGGTGACAAACGCCAACACGCCGTCCTGGCGAGACCTTGCGGGCACGGACGACGAGCACGCGCTGTCACTGTCTGACTTGCGCAAGCAGACGGAGCTGCCTGCTGGCTGGGCGCCTCCCGGACGTCACAGCGGTCAAGACAGCGCAACTCCCATCCTTGCCCCTTCACCCACGGCCAGCGACGCTGCAGTCGCCGTTGCCACGCTACTGGGGAACGCAGCTCCTGTTATTGCGGACGCGCCTGGCGGGAGAGACAGCAGTGCCGCGTTGAGTGGACCTGCGCTGGAAGTCGTCAAAGCTGACAGCCAACACACACAGCAGCTGCCTCCTCCCTTGCCCACCAGCGACACACGCTCACTCGCGACTGCTGCTGCTCCGCTGGGTGACGCAGCACTGCCGGCTGTGTCTGGACAGCGGCCAAGCACGGCGCCGTCGCAGAGTAGCAGCAGTGGGAGCGGAAGACAGAGTTGGGAAAACGCAACTTCTGGCTCCATTCCACTGCCACGGGCTCAGCTGCCTGCACCCTCGATTCAGAGGTTGACGTTGGGACGCAGATTGCATGCAGACGGCGCTGCTGGTGGCCAGGTCGACCAGTCGATGTCACATGCCCGGTTCATCGCAGCTTTGGCCCGAGGCGCACCACCCAGCGGAGGAGCAAGGGTCCCGAGGCTGAGCCATCCTGTTCTGGGGTCATCAGCAGATGCGTCAGGCGATGCCGTCGCTGCTGCAAACGCGGTTAACATTGCGCAGCAACACGCTGCTGTAGCTGCGCTTCGACAAAGCCGCATGCTTGCACGGAAAGCGCGTGTCAGCCGCGCTGTCGGCGGTGTTGCACTTGCATCTGATGATGTGAGCCCGCCTGAGGCGGTACCTTCGACCGCTGCACCAATGTCTGGGCCGTTGAGGATGTCGTCCAGCGTGCCCACTCTTGCGGAGATGCGCAGAGAAAGCGTGGCACATACATCTCAGCCGCAGCAGTTGGTGACGCGCAGTTTGGGTGACATGACTGCGCACATGCCCGGTGCAGCTCAGCAACAGAACTCTGTGCCTAAGATGGTCTCCTTCACACTTGCGGAGCTGGTGAACAGTGCAGTTACAGCACCCAGGGTATCGAATACTCAGAGTGCCGCAGTGATGGATCCACCCGCAGCTCCATTGCAAACACCAGCAGCCAACCCGACTGCCTCAGCGCCGCAAGATGCGCACGCGCATTGCGCAGATGACGGGCCTGTATGGTCGCCATCACCGCCGATCGCGTCTCTAGCGACCCGCCAGAAGCTGTCAGCGCTTCGCAAAAGTTTGCACAGCCATCATCCATCAGGCAGCACGTCGCGCAGCCTTGCCGCTCCTGTGCCTGCATCTGCTGCGCCGTCCAGAGTAGCTGGCGATACTGTTGCGCGCGTGCAGGAAAACACAGAGGTCCTTGCTTCACACCTGGCGCATGCGCCTGCGACCGTCACTGAACAACATGACGGCGACCAAGATGATGCACGCAGTGTTGTGCACCCTGAGGCATCTACTACTGCGGTGTCACAGCATGCGCCGCGCACGGCTGTGCTTAGCGACGCAGCTCTGTGCCATGCGGCGACCGAAGTTGAGCTTGTGTTCCGATTGGGCGCATTGGCGACAGACACTGATGTTGCGGAGGCTACTGCAGCGGCAGGGCGCCTGAGGGCGCTGTTATCCTCCATCACAACGGTCGCCAAGGCATTAGGCGCGGAGCCCCAGAACGTGTTTGCCTACCTCGTGCAGCACCTCCACTGCGCAACAGCCGCAAGCGTGCGTAACTCCCTGGACCGCCAAACTGCGGTGCCTGCTGCCAATGGACGGACGCGGATGAGCATCACCGCTGCTGGCCCGCCCCCTGAATGGCCTGATGCAGACAAGGCGCTGGGAGGCCCACATGTGGCAGTGGAGCTGGGACATGCAGTGGCTGAGCTTCGCAGACTGGTGCGCATCAAGGTTCAGGACAATAACGACCTGGCGCTGGCGAATCGCTGTGTCACTGATGCCTGCGGCTTCTTTGACAGCCTCAACGCGTACGCGCAAGCCAAAGGTCTCAGCCCAGCTGCAGCCATGGCGCACTTGAGAGCCATGTGAGCCTTCTCTTGTCGGCATTCGCATTGAATGTATGTGCACACACTTGCAAGTTGAGCTCAACTTTGCAATCCTTAATTGTTTTAGCGCTTCGCTTTCGGTGCGGCTTCATCCGTTCTGGCGAGACTCCCGGAGATGACGACAACTTGACTTGTCAATTTGAAGTCAAGGCAGGCAGCTGACGTCACGGCGCGGGAAGAACAGGAAGCGGACTCGCTGGTCATTTTGCAAATAAACACTCTCAAGCGTGTCTCAGTATGCAGTGCTATGCAGACTCACACGTGGTCAAAGCAACGTGGTGCCGAGGCGGAGTTGGGCCAGTTGCTTGAGCGCGTCGCAACCGAGCTACCGCTGCTGGTGCTGGTCTTGGTGCTGCGTCCCCTGCCTGCAGTCGAGCTTGCGCGCCTGGCCTGTGTGCACAAGGCCTACAGGCTAGTGCTTGTGCATCTGCGAAAAGAGCAACCTGGGCGCCGATACGCGAAGCCGACAGAGGCCATTGCACGCCTTCAAAACTTTCAACGCGTGTGCCGGGCCGCCGCCTATGGCGACGTCGCGGTCCTTGGTTCGATGTTTGAGGGATGCGTGAGTGAATACGGAGTTTCTTATCGACGCATCTCACGCACGTCAATTAGTAACGCGCTGGATTATGCAGCTGAGGGCGGCCATCTCGATGCTGTGGAGCTGCTTGTTCGTGCGGGAGCAGACGTGCATTTCGGTGGCGGCCGTGCTTTACGCTCAGCATGTCGACACGGCTACTGCGATGTTGTTGCGGCTCTCATCAGGAACGGAGCTCATGTGAATCTGCCATCTTGGATGAACTCCGAATTGACCCCGTTGACCCTTTCATCAATGGGTGGCCACCTCGACGTTGTGGATCTCCTGCTTGCCAACAATGCAGACGTTCACGCTGGTAGCGACATTGCCTTATGGTCTGCATCATACTATGGTCACACTGCTGTTGTGCAGCTTCTACTCCAGTGGGGCGCAGACGTCAACGCTCTTGACAACTACGCCTTTCGCTCTGCATGTCGGAGAGGCCACCTTAATGTGGTGGAACTTCTGCTTGCCAACAATGCAGACGTTCACGCTGAGCACGACAACGCCTTACGATGTGCATCAGAGCTTGGTCACACTGCTGTCGTACGGCTCCTTCTCCGGCGGGGCGCGAATGTGCATGCTGGTGACAACTACGCCATTCGCAAAGCTTCTGAAAATAGACACACGGGCGTGGTGCAGGTGCTGCTTGAGCACGGCGCCATCCTGCCCACTCCTTCACCGGCGGATCGATGGTACGCGGAAGCCCCACCTCAATGAAAACACTCGATCCTTGTCGCTCGATCCCTATCCCACGTGGCCAGCATGCGTGTCTCATTGCACTTGTTCGTGTCCGCGTGGCGCCGCTGTCGCCTGGCTGTCGCCCCGGGCCAGGGTGCTAGGAATAAGCATTGAACAAGGCATTGCATGGGCTGCGTCGTCTCCCGCGCTGACCGGCGAGACGCCGCTACCGACAACACACATACAGCGGCTCGGAAGACACACCTGGAGCCCAGACATGAGGTGTGTGCTTGAAGCCGGTGCCGGTGCAGTGTGCTGAGCTGATCTGCCCTGTTCGCAGGCTGTTCCCACCTGTTCCGCGTGCAGAAAAGAAGCACACCTGCCGTGGGGCGACATGCCAATGGCTGAACGCAGTGTATGGTATGGCATCCAGTCGTCTGCGCCTTATGGTGAGTCGCTGTTCTGAGGCACTGCGCACCTTTGGCTTCTCTCTCTGTTTTTGGTGGCCGCGCAGGGTGTGGATACCAGAGCACGGGCACTTCGTGTGTCACGAATGTCATGTCGTGCACCAGGTGTCACATATTGCAGCACAGGAGGTGCGGCTGAGAGCGTGAGTGTCCACGATACGGGCCAGTTTCACAAATGCACTGGAAAATGCCAGGAGCTCCACGAAATGCGGATTGAAAAGGTCTCCAGGTTCGGTGAAAAGGTACGCGTCAGATTGTTCTCGCCCGCTTGCGACGAATGTCCCGTTCACACACAACATCGCCCTGGCAGGCGAGCAGAGCTCCTGGATTGCGCCGCATCGACAGCGGCCGGGAATGGCATTCTACGTCTAGCTTTCAAGAGCGTCTCAAACTATCCGACGCAGTTGAGATGCGCGTGTTCATGTGGGAGCTGCAACAACAACAACAAGGACGAATTGCTGCAGACGACATGGACGCGGAGGAAGAGCCGCCATCGCCGCCTGATTCTTCTGCAGATGCCAAAAAGGAGGCGCTGACGGCTATCACATAGCAGCATACTTTTTTTCTGTCACTCGAGATTGCGCATCTCAGTAGTGTGGCAACTGCAACTCTCCGAAGCCCTCTCCAGTGGCACTTCGAGACTCATGCACGGCATGGACCCGCGCGGTGGGCCCAGCACCGGTGGGGGCTCGTCCCTCGTCCCGCTGGCCGCAGCTCTCGGCACCATGGCGCCTCCAGGCTCACGCACTATTCTGACGCGCACGACGCAGACGTTCGTCGGCGGCGCCGCCGCGCCGGCCGCGTCTTTCAGTCAGCTGCGCACTCTCGCGGCGCAGATGAGCTCTGAGCAGACCAAGATCGCCGAGCAGGCCAAGGACGCGTCGGACAAGCTGGAGCGTGCAGAGGCCGCTCGCAAGCAGCTCGAGGGCGAAGTGTTCCAGCTCCAGAAGCAGGCGCGGTTGTCTATGTGCGTGCTCACTGTGGCTAGACGCCCACTGATGCGCGTCCCTGTGTGCATTTCCCGGTGGTGTTGGTTCGCCCACTCAGCTGACCAGCACAGCTGCAGAGAAGGCGAAGCTGTTGGAGAGCAACGCGGCGCTGAAGCACAAGGCGGAGGCGCTGCAGACGAGCCTGCACGCGCTCAGCGCGGTGGCTGCCAAACACGAGGAGCAAGTCGTGTCCTGTGCGTGCACGCGCCCTTGGTCGGGTAGACACACACTCCCTTGGAGTCTCTCGGTCTCTCTTGTGCCGCCCTGGTTGATACGCGCACGCACGCCAAGCAGCTGCGTCTACACTCGCCGCTGCGACACACAATCAAGCAGCAGCGGCGCACGTGGTGGAGCGCGTGCGCGTGTGCGTGTGCGTGTGCGTGTCTGCGTCTCTGACAAACGTTCGACGAAACCACACAGGCAGCACCGCGGTGACCGTCATGATCAAGTTCCGCGACAAGGCCGACGCTGAGCTTGTGAGCCTGAAGAAGGCGCTGGAGGAGGTGGCGCAGCGTTTCGAGGAGGTGTCGTGCAAGGGTGCGTTGGTTTGCGCTCAAACAGCGCGATGCGCTTTCTGCGCGGCTTGCAAGCCGGCGCTCTTCGCTCCTCTCAAGTGTGCGTTCATCGCGCCTGACCCGAATATCGACCACTCAGAGCGCGATCAGAGCGCGCAGCTGGCCGCGCGTCTGAAAGAGGTGGAGGCGAATCTGAACAAGTCCAGCAGCGATTGCGCTGGCTTAATCAAGGCCCTGGCTGACGCGCGCACACACAAGGAGACCAGCGTCGCAGAGGTGACCAAGACTGCAGCTGAAGAGGCGGCGAAGCTGGAGGCGGCGTGCAAGGAGGCCGCCGCGACTGCTGCGCGCATGGTTGAGGAGCGCGATAGCGCCCTCGCACACGTGGTCACGCTCACATCCGAGGCGGTCACGCTGAAGACGGAGGCCGACAAAGTGGCTGGCCTGAATGTGACGCTGCAGGAGCTGACCGAGAAGCGAGCCAATGAGATGACAGATTTGGAGAAGCTGCGGTTTGACAATGAGAAGCTTGTCGCGGATGTGGCGGAGCTGACCAAGAAGCTGGCGGCGGCGGCGAGCGATAACAAGAAGCTCGTCACCAAGATGATCTCCGTCGAGTCCACAAGCAAGACCAAGGTCAGCACCCTCACGAAGGAGGCTGATGCGAAGGCGACGGGTTTGCAGACCGAGCTGGACGCGGCGACTGCGAAAGCAGAGGATCTCAAGAGCAAGCTGAATGCGCTCGAGAACGAGGCTGCGCAGATCCAGGCCGGCATGAAGCAGCACATCGAGGCCGCAGCGGAGCAGCTCACTGCAAAGGCGATGGCCGACGCCAAGACCGAGTGGGATGCCAAGCTGCAGACGCAGGTGCGTGGCTGTCATGGCCACACCTGCGTGTCCGTGCGGTTACAGGAGTCAAGGAGCACCTGGTGGTTCGCATCTTTCTTTGACGCCGCCGCCTTGACTCTCTTCCTCCGTTCTTTCGCACCACTCGCTCAGATCGACGCCGCCGTCGTGGAAGCGCGCGCCCAGGCTAAAGCTGATGCAGATACCGTGATAGCGGTGCGTAGCTCCAGCCAGTGTGCTGCTCATTCGCCGAGCGCCTCTGACGCCTCTGCCGTTTGCACACTCTCCACATCGCCTCCCAGGCTGAGATCACGCGCGTGACGGACCTGCTGAAGGAGGCGGAGAACGTGAACACGCAGCTGAAGGCCAGTCTTGCGTCCACGCTGAGCGCCAAGGACCTGGCGGTCGCTCATCTGTCCACCCTCCAATCCACCTCTCCGCAGCCCACCGCAGCTGCCGCGGGGCCAGTCTCCGCGCCGCTGCCTGCTGGCGGGGCGAACATGGCGCCGCCCGTGAACGTGCGTGTTGGCACGTCGCAGCCGCAAGTGGATGAGAACCTGATCGGCATCATCGGTGCGGCGGATTCCGTGCGCAAGGACCTGGACAAGGTGTTCTTCTCCACCGACGCTGTGATGGAGCATGCGCCGTTAGCTGATGCGCCGCCTCCGGAGGCCCCCACGCACGTTCCGCCGCCTCCAGGAGTGTCGCAGGTGGCGCCACTGGTGGTGGTTGCGAAGAAGAGCGCCAACCCGTTCGCCGACCCAGCCATCATTCCTGTGGCACCTGCTCCACCGCAGGTGGTGAAGCAGGACGCCACTGCCGCCAAGTCACGTGGCGGCAAGCGCAAGGGCGACAATAATGTTGCTCCTCCTCCTCCCGCTCCCGCCGCCGCCGCTGCAGCCACATCTGCAGCCAAGCGCGGCAAGCGCGCGGCAGGTGCTACCGCCTCCGGCTTTGCCAGCCAGCCTGCACAGGGTGCGTCGAGCAAGCTGCCCTACGCCTTTGGCCGGGCGGCATTCACCCAGCAGGTCCCGGTGCCGCCGCCAAAGGCACCTGCTGTTGCGGACAAGACGCGGGCGACTGGCATGTCGATGGCGTCCAAGCCTGTGGCGGTGAGCGCGCTGCCGGATGCGCAAGAGGACCCCTGGGCATTCATCGACGCCAACTGACCCGGGGGCACAGCGGCACAGCTTCTACGGCGCAAGGTCTCGAGCAGGACGGAGTCTGACTTGGAATTAAATGACGCAACGCGAACATCCCACGTTGTCGTGTTCCCATACATGCAAGTCTTCGCCGAGACCATGCGTGTCGCTCAACACCACCACGTGGCTCCTGCGCGCGTGCCTCGCTCCGTTGAGCGTCGCGCGAGATGTGCCGCGCCAGTCGCTTCGCGCGCAGCACACAGCGTCTTCTCTCGCAGCCCGGCGTCGACAGCAACACGGCAGCTCGTCGTGACGCACGCCGCAGCTGCCACGGCTGACAGAGACACCGCGCCCGTGGACTGGGCTGCTTACGGGCGCTACTTCGGAGCGACTGCAGTGCAGCTCACGTTGCAAGCGCTCACTATGTTCGCTCTCGACCGGTGGCTGTTGCCACGCTTGCCAGCACACGCGAGTATTGGTTGTGTTGCCGCTTGGTTCCTGTTCAACTCCTTCGGCAGCCGGGCGTTCTCGCCGCTAGACAACAGACGGCCGACACTGCAGAGTGAGCGTGACGCCATCTCTTCACGTCGCCGGCCCAGCTGGATGCCTCCGCCCTTGGCCTTCCCCATCGTGTGGTCTTCCATCGGCGTGTTGAGAACTACGGCCAGCACACTTGTTTGGCTTGCCAGTGGTCAGAAGCTGCTCTGCCTGCCGCTGCTCGCCTTCCAGGCTCATCTCTGCATCGGTGACACGTGGAACTGCGTGAACAATCAGGAGCAGCGTTTGGGGGTTGCTGTCACGGGTGTCTTCTTCGTGTGGGCATCTGCGATTGCGGCGACTGTGCTGTACAGTCAAGTGAGCACGACAGCTGGGTATGTGCTGCTGCCGCTGCCTATTTGGCTCACAATTGCGAGCGCCCTGGTCGTCGACATCTGGCGACTCAATGGCGGAGCGGATCGGTACCCGCTCTGGCCCACAATCGGCAGCGCCGCCAACGAGAAAAAGGCAGCATGATGCGGTGGGTTCATCATCGGTGTGACTACTGGACGAGCTATAGCCTACGTACGGGCGGGACTGCGTGACAGTGAAGCTGCTAGCGCTCGCATTTAATCACTCAGTTCGCGGCCGTGTCCGTGACGGAGTCTGCAACCCCCGAGTTTCGGCTCCTTTCGCCAGTCGATTGTTGCAGCAGCGAGATGCATCGCTCAGTCACGAGTCCTGTGGCCCCAGAGTGAGGCGGTGGGCGCGTGATGTCGGTCACGGGTGCTGTCCGTGCTGCGGGCTTACCCACTGGAGGGGACGACCGCCCAACGCCCGTGATCGACGGCGTCAAGCCACACAGGCCAGCACGCGTCCTTGTCGTTGAGCCGGTGCGTCACGTGCCGCAGATTTTTCGACGACTAGCCGGCGTCGCAAGCGCCTGCCCTGGTCAGAGCACAGGGACTGCTCTCTTTGACGACGGGACTCACCGCGTCTTGGAGTGCGCAGGAAGTTGGCGACTGGTCGCTTGTAGTTACGCTACCTACCGAGACAGTGACACGTGTCCTACGGTGCGTCACAACACAGTCTTCTCCGACATCCACAGACTAACAACGCCCTCCTGCAAAAACAACTACTCTTCGTTTACGCGCAGTGTCAACGGCTCCACCGGCGAGTTGCACCCGTACCGTGGCAGCCGTGGCCAAGACGTGTTCGCGTCCGAGAGCGACGCACTGGAGGCGCTGTACGCTGAAGGACGGATCCAGGCCACGCTCGCTGGGCGTGCTGTCCTAGGCCTCGCACCGCTGCCAGCTGCCGGTGTCGCGTTGCTGCTCATCGCTACTCGCGTGCGAGCTGCTGTCACGTTGCCGGGCGGCCATGACGTGCAGAGCGTCTCTGAAGCTGTATGGGTGAAGGTCCCGATTCACGTCCAAGCACCGCCAGCGCCGTCATCGCCTGGGGAGAGCGCGGAGAGCGCAGAGTCGCCCGGTGGTGAGGTGCCAGCAACATCCGCAGCCTCTCCACGCCCGACGCGCCACGATGCTGAAACTCCCTCTGCTCAAATAAGGCCAGCAGGTGCAGCCGCCGCCGTCGCGTTGGGCAACGCGTTGCTTGAATACCCGGTTGAGGGGTGTCATTTCTACTGCCACACTGCGGATGTGACACGGCCATGGCCCTGGGGCGGGCCGCATACGAACAGCATAGGCCTGGACTCTGCGGAACCAGAGTTCACGTGGAATAGCTGGCTTGCGCAGCCGTTCGCAGCAGCGGGCTGCTCGGCAGTCTGCCCGCCACTCGTGCAAGGCCTCGCTGAATGCCGCCTAATGACTGATGCGAAGGGGGCAAGGGCGTGCGTGGCGCTCATCGCTCGAAGGTCCTGTCTTCATCCAGGCACGCGGTACCTTGCCCGCGGGCTGAATGACGCCGCCAGTCCTGGGAACGAGGTTGAATGCGAGCAGTTGCTGTTCCGGGTCGCGGATCCTCTGGGCGCAGCTGCGCTGCAGACATTGACTTTGGGTGACCAGCCTGTCGGCGGGACGCCGCTGACGCAGCAGCAGCAGCAGCAGCGCCGTGTCTCTCAGCCGGGTCAGCCCGGCCGGAATGCGTGGTGTAGCGTCGTCTGGCGCCGTGGAACAGTGCCCATCCGATGGGGCACAGAGATCACGTCCACTGTGGGCGAAGCGGAGCTGTACGTCTCCGCACGGGACCCGTACAACGGCACAGCTGCCTACTTCACGCGCCTCTGCGACACCTACTCTCGGCGACGGGGCCTGTGCCGCAGCAGCGGCAGCAGCATGAACGGCAATGGCGATGCTGCCGCCCCGCCAGCAGTTGACGAGACGGGGGAGGCAGTGTCTGCAGCAGAGGAGGCGCCGCCCGATGGCACATTTACGGTGACTTGTGTGAATCTGCTGCGCAGCAGCTTACGCGCGCCAGAGCTGCTACTCACCGAGCACTTCCATGAAGGGGTGCGGTCTGCGCGCAAGCTGCAGCCCACTCAGCTGGGTGGCATCCGCGTCCTCAATTTCGACTGGCATGGCAACATCAAGGCGCTCGGCGAAGCGGCTGCTGTGGAAGGGCTGTGGTCGCAGCTCCATGCAGCTTGCGCCTCGTGCGGCTTGTCCACCGGTTGGGATGGCGACGCACCGCCGTCCAATGCTGCGCAGACACCCCCCGCTGGGCGTGAAGTGACGACTTGGCAACGCGGCATGTTGCGCTACAACTGCGCCGATAGTCTCGACCGCACGAACCTAGCATCCTTCTTTGGCGCCATGCAGTTGTTGTTGGAGCAAGCCCACATGCTGGGTCTCAGTCTTGAGAACAACGCAGGTGGCGTGACAGGTGCACGCACGCAGACATCGGCACTGTCGCCTGGGCAGGCAGCAGAGCAGCCGTTATTAGCAGTCATGCCTGGCCGACGAGTGCATCCTGGCGCTGTGAGTCTGTGGGCCCAGCAGACGGCGAATGGCGGCGGACGGCCACAAGGAGTGCCAGACATGCCGGGTGTACCACAGCTCCGATTGAGCGGTGGCGGGGGAAGCCAAGCGCCGTCAGGCTTGCCTCCTGGATGGGAGAGTCGCGTGGATGCGGTGCGTCTCGCCTTTGGGGGTTTCTTTGCGCTATCCTACATTCGCTCTGCCTGACACGACACTGTTATCATCACTCTCACAGGCAACTGGGCGCACGTTCTATATCGACCACAATACGCGCAGCACGACCTGGGTGAAGCCCACACCTGTGGAAACAGCAGTGGTCACACAAACACCGCCGCCCATCGCCCGCACGCCGTCTGAACCACGCATGGCGACGCCAGCTGTGACAAGCAGTATCGGTGGCAGCAATGGCCGGTCCGAGTCGACAGCAGCTGAAGAGGCGCAACCGGCAGCCACGTTTGAAGCATTCAACCGCACTGTGGAAGATCTGCGGTCAAGCCTGCTGCCATGCGTCACACACGCGCTTGCGGAGCTGTTTGCGCTCAACGGCGACCTCCACGCGGCGCTATACACTGGCAGCCGGGCGCTGAACAGCGCCATGATCGGTCTTCTCGACCCGCCGGGTTCATCACGCCCTGGCGTGCGTCTCGGCGGCGCTGCGGGCGCAGCAAGCAGCATAGGGATCAGTGTGCAGCGGCGCTTCGTCAACTTGACACTTGACTCATCCCGCCAGCTCTCCCTCGAGGCATTCCTGGGCATTCATGCAGCCGCTGCGCAGGGTGACGCGCCTGCGTCCAGTGGCGGCAATGCCACTGGTGTCACTGGCGAGGAGTCCGCTACGGAGGAGTCGTCAGGCGTGGTGCTTAGCGCGGCTGCTGCAAATGCCGCTCCCCCACGCAGCGAGCGCCTGTTCGCGCATCGATGAGACCAGTGGCAGCAGAGACACGCTTGCTTTGTGACACTTGGTGGGCCACTAGAATCTAGACCGTGTCTGTATTTCCATGTCTCATGCACATAGAGAGTTCGCATCACGTCCTGATTGCTGCTCGCAAAACTTGCTACAGCTAGCCTGAACCCGGCAATGGCGGCGGTGGCCGCGGTGGCGGCGGTGACGGTGGAGGATTCGGCGGCGGGCGTGGTGGTGGCGGTGATGGCGGCGGGTTTGGCGGCGGCCGCGGCGGAGGCGGGCTGGGCGGCAAGGGCGGAAGCGGTGGAGGGCTCGGAGAAGGCGGCAGTGGCGGGCTGGGCGGTGCCGCTGGTGGGCTTGGTGGGCTTGGCGGGAATGGTGGGCTTGGAGGCGCAGCAGGCGGCAGTGGTGGGATGGGCGGCGGTGGCGCCGGCGGAGGAATCACAAGCCATAGCAGATTGGTAGTGCATCCAGGGCTCAATGAAAACAGGGGTGTCCCTTCACAGTAGTCAAAGACAGTGCCAATGCAGGATGCACCGCGATCACTGGCCAGAGCTGCTGCAGTACAAGCAAGGCTGGAGCCGCCGCCCACAATGGCGTTGCCAGGATAATTGCAATTGGATATTGTTGGCTGCCCAGTGGACACGTTAGTACATCCCACACACGACTGCCCGTAAACAGAGTATCTGTTGAACGGGAAATTGGTGAGGCAAGAGGACAGCGAGGACTGCGTGTTTGCCAGAGCAGCTGTTAAGATGGTGACGCAGGCCGGATCGCTCGTGTATTGCGAGCAGTAGGCTTGCACATAGGTGAGACACGTAATGACATTTGACGCGTTTCCAACGCCACTGTTGGCGCACGAAGGCTGCAGGCACGGGCAGTAGGAATCTCGCGCTGCACAGCAAAAAGCACATCCGGGATAGCAAGGGGGCGGTGGAGGCGGCGAGGGCGGCAAGGGTGGTGGTGAAGGAGGCGGTGGCGGGCTCGGCGACGGCGGAGCCGGCGGTGGAGGCGATGGCGGCGGCGGGCTTGGAGGTGGTGGCGGCGGTGGCGGCGGGCTTGGCGGTGGAGGGCTTGGCGGTGGAGGAGATGGAGGAGGGCTAGGCGGTGGAGGACCGGGAGGTGGGGGCGAGGGCGGCGGTGGTGATTGTGGCGGCGGGCTTGGAGGTAGGGGGCTCGGAGGTGGGGGCGGGGGCGGCGGTGATGGTGGCGGTGGAGTGGGCGGCGGGGGGGTGGGG
>Ga0164297_10003564_pt1 | contig 14401 bp, 14 predicted proteins | sample GEODES058metaG_FD_113539 | JGI IMG/M metagenome (GOLD analysis project Ga0164297, IMG submission 113539) | Dystrophic lake water microbial communities from Trout Bog Lake, Wisconsin, USA - GEODES058 metaG | ecosystem: Environmental > Aquatic > Freshwater > Lake | place: USA: Trout Bog Lake... | reverse complement strand
GTGCCTTCGGTCAGCACATGACCAGAATGAATAATATAAGCGCGATCAATCAACCCCAATGTTTCCCGCACATTGTGATCAGTAATTAACACACCAATGCCGCGTCCTTTGAGATGGCGCACGAGATCTTGGATATCGCCGACCGCAATCGGGTCAATGCCGGCAAAGGGTTCATCGAGCAGCATGAATGAAGGATGCCCCGCCAAAGCGCGCGCAATTTCGCAGCGCCGCCGCTCACCACCTGAGAGAGCGATGGAGGGAGATTTACGCAGACGTTTAATATCAAATTCTTCGAGCAATGACTCAAGCTCATATTCGCGTCGTTCACGATTGGGCTCACTCACCTCCAAGACAGCGCGTATATTGTCTTCGACATTGAGGCCGCGGAAAATTGAGGCTTCTTGCGGCAAATAGCCAATTCCAAGGCGTGCTCGACGATACATAGGCAGGCTCGTAACATCATTGCCATCAAGTTCAATAATGCCTTTATCAGGACGCACGAGACCGGTAATCATATAAAAGACAGTTGTCTTACCCGCGCCATTGGGGCCAAGCAGGCCAACCGCTTCACCTCGTCGAACACCAAGACTCACATCTTGAACAACTTGGCGACCGCGATAGCTTTTGCCCAAATGATAGACGCAAAGGGTTCCCTCTCCGGTCCACTCCCCTTCGGTCGCCTCAGCGCTGTCATAATCTGCGTGCCCAGCATAGCTTTGGTCATAAGGACCAGTTGAGGTCATGGCCGATGAGGTATTGCGTGAGCCTGTAAAATGCTTTTTGAGCGCACCAAAAAATTCCCTTCCTTTTTCAAGGGGTGCAAAGCCATTGGCTAGAGGAAGATTAAAAGCAGGGCTTGAGAGCTTAGACACACAATTTATCCGTTACATGACAATCCACGGCTAATGCGTGTCTTTTGATCTGGCAATGGCAAATTAGACACATATCCAAAAAACCAGCGTTTTGGGTATGTTTAGTGCGATGGAGTTTTGGAGGAAATTGGCTTTTTGCCATCATCCTCCCCTGAGCCGGGGGTGAAAATACTCATCACCCGCCCTTTGGCGTCACTCTCAACATGAGCTTGGCCAGTTGTCAGGTCATAAACGAGCTTATCCCCTTTGGTGATGTTGGGTCCTTGGCTCAAGCTGACATTGCCATACATATAGACCTTGTTTTCGCCTTTATCATAGGTGGCACGATCACCCATGCCGACTTGATCTTGTGAGGTGATGATAACATTGCCCATGGCTTCCATACGCTTTAATTGTGAGCCTGAGGCGGGGGCTGCGGCAGGAGCAGGTGCAGTATTATTTTGTGATATTTGCCCTGCTGGCGGATTTGCAGATGAACGGCTTAAAAATAAGGTGAGTGTTTGCGCCCGCAAAATAGACGTGCCTTGTTTGGCAATGACATTGCCTGAATAGATTAGTTTTTGATCCTTATCAAAATAATCTAATTTGCCAGCATCAATGCTTATGGGATCTTTTGATCCACCACCGGGTAATACAGGGCCAATGCCTTTTTGAGCAAGAGCGGGTGAGATGATCGTGATGATGAGACCTGCGATGAAGAGCGCGCGCATTATTTGGCCTTATCTTGAGATGGGTCAGATGACGAATCTTTTAATGTGAAAAGTGAATGGACCTGACCATCAAAAGTGATCATTTCGCCATTATTGGTCATGGTCATGCGGTCAGATGTAATAGTACCATCAGTGGTGATGACTTTAACGGGTTCTGATGTCGCCATATTGCCCGCTTTGAAATCAATATCAGCATTATGTAATTGAATATTATAACCGCTATCGCTGGTGATGAGCACATCACCAAATAGGGCCATAAAATCACGCCCGCTGTCATATCGGCCTGAGGGCGCTATGATATGCGCTTTGCCTTGATCTGATGTATCAAAGCGCGCATCAACATCGATAAGATCAATAATACCAGGCTTATTTAGATCTTGAACACCTGATTTTGCTTGCAAATCATAGGCGCGTCCATCCGCATGATAACCACTCAGGCGTGGCGCATCCATGGTAATGTGTGACCCATCAAGTTCTGTTTTATTAATGCTGACATTGACATTTGATTTGGCAAAGGGATCGACATAGAGATAAAGGCCAAAGGCCACACATGTCACAACAGCAAACAGAACGATAAGACGTTTGATGACCCGCACAAACAGAGAATGGCGTCCAGCAGCTTTGATCGCACGCGCGCGATGTGCATTTTGTTCCGCACTCGGCTTGAATTGTGGTGATTGTGCCTTGGAAGCTTGGTTCATTGGCAGATGTCAGCCCTCTAGCGATGCATCAGGCGTGCGAGAAAATATCGTTCTCAGCCCATCCCATTAAATCGAGCTCAGCACGCGATGGTAAAAATTCAAAACATGCGCGCGCCATTTCCATACGCCCCTCACGTATGAGCATATCATCAAGTTTTTGACGCAAAGCATGAAGGTAAAGAACATCAGAGGCGGCATAGGTCTGTTGCGCATCTGTTAAAACAGTGGCGCCCCAATCCGATGATTGTTGCTGTTTTGAAAGTTCAACCGCCAAAAGTTCACGCACGAGATCTTTCAGGCCATGGCGGTCTGTATAGGTGCGCGCTAATTTAGAGGCTATTTTTGTGCAATAGACATTTTGAATAGCAACACCAAAAGTCTTGCGCATAACCGCAATGTCAAACCGACCGAAATGGAATATTTTGGTGATTGCGGGATCGGTGAGTATTTTTTCAAGCCGTGGTGCTTTGGTTTGACCGGCTGCAATTTGAACGAGATCAGCGGTACCATCACCTGTCGAGATTTGCACAACACAGAGACGATCACGATGGGGATTAAGTCCAAGCGTTTCCGTGTCTATTGCCACGCTTGATCCAGCTTTATAAGTGGCTGGCAAATCACCTTTATGCAAACGAATGGTCATAACAGGCGATCTCCGCTGGAAAGCCTTGTGTCCTCAAATGGTGCCCGGGAAGGGACTCGAACCCCCACCTCTTGCAAGACTGGTACCTGAAACCAGCGCGTCTACCAATTCCGCCACCCGGGCATGAGGGGTGTCTTACGGGCGCCTTGTTCAAGTGTCAATGCGCCCGATCTATCTTAGCTAATGGCTTCTTTTGCCCGTTCAGCACGCTTGCGCTCATTCGGGTCAAGGTGAACCTTACGCAAGCGGATGGATTTGGGTGTGACTTCGACCAATTCATCATCCTGAATATAAGCCAAAGCCCTTTCAAGGGTCATGCGAATGGGTGGGGTGAGCTTCACCGCTTCATCTTTGCCAGCGGCACGAATATTGGTGAGTTTTTTGCCCTTTAGCACATTCACTTCCAAATCATTATCGCGGGTGTGCTGACCCACAATCATGCCTTGATAGACTTTCCAGCCGGGCTCAATCATCATGGGGCCACGATCTTCAAGATTCCACATCGCATAAGCAACGGCTTCACCTGCATCATTGGAGATCAGCACGCCGTTACGACGGCCGGCAATTTCACCCTTATAGTCAGAATAAGAATGGAATAAGCGGTTCATAATCGCTGTGCCGCGTGTATCAGTGAGCAATTCGCCTTGATAGCCAATGAGGCCGCGTGTGGGCGCATGGAACACAAGACGTAAGCGATTGCCACCTGATGGGCGCATTTCAATCATATCGGCTTTACGCTCGGACATTTTTTGCACCACGACGCCAGAATATTCTTCATCAACGTCAATGACCACTTCTTCAATTGGCTCAAGCATTTTGCCTGTCGCCTCATCTTTTTGAAACACCACTTTGGGGCGTGATACACCAAGCTCAAAGCCTTCACGGCGCATGGTTTCAATCAAAATGGCTAATTGCAATTCGCCGCGACCAGACACGATATAGGAATCAGAGCCAGGTGAATCTTCAATGCGAAGGGCGACATTGCCTTCGGCCTCTTTGTAAAGACGATCACGGATCACACGTGACGTGACCTTATCGCCTTCTGTGCCGGCAAGAGGTGAATCATTGACCAAAAATGTCATCGACAATGTGGGGGGATCAATGGGCTGAGCTTGTAAGGGCTCACTAACATCAGTCGCACATAATGTGTCAGCCACATTGAATTTTTCAAGACCAGCAATAGCGACAATATCGCCCGCTTCGGCTTCGTCAATTGGTGAACGCTCAATGCCACGAAAGGCAAGAATTTTTGATACGCGTCCTTGCTCAACCACATTGCCTTTGCGATCAAGAACTTTAACGGCTTGATTGGGTTTCACAGATCCAGAGAAAACACGGCCTGTGACAATGCGCCCCAGATAGGGATTAGCTTCAATTAATGTGCCGAGCATGCGGAAATTACCTTCCTCCACTTTGGGCGGAGGCACATGACGCACGACAAGATCAAATAGAGCGGCCATATCTTCTTTCACATCATCAGGTGAATCAGACATCCAGCCTTGTTTTGCAGATCCATAGATGATGGGAAAATCAAGCTGCTCATCTGTTGCATCAAGAGCCGCGAAAAGATCGAACACTTCATTGATGACTTCATTTGCGCGCGCATCAGGCTTATCAATTTTGTTAATGCACACAATGGGGCGCAAGCCAATTTTAAGTGCCTTGCCCAGCACAAATTTTGTTTGCGGCATTGGGCCTTCAGCGGCATCGACCAAAACAATCGCACCATCGACCATAGATAAAATACGCTCGACCTCACCACCGAAATCGGCGTGGCCTGGGGTATCGACGATATTGACGCGGGTTTCTTTCCACACCACGGATGTCGCTTTCGCGAGAATGGTGATGCCACGTTCTTTTTCAAGATCATTGGAGTCCATCACGCGTTCGGCAACACGCTGGTTGTCGCGGAAAGCTCCGGATTGCTGGAGAAGACGATCAACCAAAGTTGTTTTACCATGGTCAACGTGCGCGATAATCGCGATATTACGCAAATTCATGAAATCCGCCGATGTTGCTTACTCAAACACAACATGCTGCACGCAAGTGGCAGTCTGTTGATGAGATGAAAGGGTGATGCCTAAAATCTGTTATAGGCTTGCGTGCTGCATATACGAATTGTCGGGCTTTGGGAACCAACATTCACATTTTGCCCTAAATCAGTTTTTTGGCGGCTCTGTGACGATCTGGCCTTAAATCGGATTTAATCCGCTAGAATATATATAAATTATTGATATAATTGATATATTTAAGAAAATGCGGGCCCGCTGCATTGGGCGGCCCGCATTCAGAGTTCAGTTTATTTTTGCGTACGCCGGTTGCGCTTTGCCAAAGTGCGTAAGCGTAGGGCGTTCAATTTGATAAAGCCCGCGGCGTCGCGGTGGTCATACGCCACGGCGCCCTCCTCAAAGGTGACGAGCTCTTGGTCATAGAGCGAATAGGGGCTGGTACGGCCCACCACCCATGCGCTGCCTTTGTAAAGTTTAAGGCGAACCTGACCAGTGACAAATTCTTGGCTTTTATCAATGAGGGCTTGCAGCATTTCGCGTTCAGGGGCGAACCAGAAGCCATTATAGATGAGCTCTGCATAGCGGGGCATAAGTTCATCTTTGAGATGGCCAGCGCCGCGATCAAGCGTGATGGACTCAATGCCTCTATGTGCTTGAAGCAAGATTGTGCCGCCCGGGGTTTCATACATGCCCCGTGATTTCATGCCTACAAATCTATTCTCGACGAGATCAAGACGGCCAATACCATTTTCGCGCCCGAGCTTGTTGAGATGAGCAAGCAATTGAGCGGGGGACATCTCAATGCCATCAATAGCAACAGGATCACCTTTCACAAAATCAATGGTGATATAGGTGGGTTGATCTGGAGCATCCTCGGGATTGATCGTGCGTGAATAGACATAATCAGGTGTTTCAAGCGCAGGATCTTCAAGCACTTTTCCTTCGGATGAGGCGTGCAATAAATTTGCATCAACTGAAAACGGCGCATCACCACGCTTGTCTTTTGCAATGGGAATCTGGTTCTTTTCAGCAAAATCAATCAGGGCTGTGCGCGATGTTAAATCCCATTCACGCCAGGGAGCAATGACTTTAATATCTGGCTCTAGGGCATAATAGCTCAACTCAAACCGCACTTGATCATTGCCCTTGCCCGTTGCGCCATGGCAGACCGCATCGGCGCCGACTTGACGCGCAATTTCAATTTGTTTTTTGGCAATCAGCGGGCGTGCAATAGAGGTGCCCAGCAAATAAAGCCCTTCATATTGCGCATTGGCGCGGAACATCGGGAAAACATAATCACGCACAAATTCTTCGCGCAAATCTTCAATGAAAATATGCTCGGGTTTAATCCCCAATAATTCCGCTTTTTTGCGTGCAGGCTCTAGCTCTTCACCTTGGCCCAGATCAGCGGTGAATGTGACGACCTCACAACCATAATGGGTCTGCAACCATTTGAGGATGATTGATGTATCAAGGCCGCCCGAATAAGCGAGAACAACACGTTTGATGGATGGGGTGGTGGACATAGCTAACCTTTGGATCCCCTTGGGGAGATTGAGTTGATGCGGCGGGACTATAGAGCGGCTTTGTCTAGGCGCAAGCCTTAGTTGTCCAAGTCTTGACTGTGATGGCGGGGTTCTGGCTTGGGGTGATGATTCAGCCATTTAAAGCCAAGCAATATCAGGAGCAGGTTCAGAAGGGTTGAAAAGAGCACATCAGATAAAAAATGCGCCCCAAAGGCCATGCGCAAGAGGCTGACCGCGGCAGTAAAAAGACCTGCGCTGACCAGTGCGAGGGGTTGAAAAGGGGGAGGCGCGAGTAAAGCAGGCGCAACCAGCCATGTCGCCGAGGCGCTCTCGCCAGAAATAAATGAGCAATTATGGTCACATGCCCCATCAAAGCGATACCAAGGCCTAAACTCCATCGAGCCGCCAAATTGATGAATTGTAAAGGGACGAGGGCGGTGCGAATGGTCTTTAAGTCCGACATTGACGATAAGACCAGGGCCTAAAATCATTGTAGCCAGTAGAAAAACGAATATTTTATTGCTAAGTCTGAGGGGCGCTTTACCCACCAGCCCCCATATCCAGATTATAAAAGCGCCCAAGAGCACGGCAATAGGGATCCAAATCCCAATCAAACGCAAGGCATGGCTGAGCCAGCCTCGACCAAAAAAATGATCACCACCAAAGAAGATCTGAGCTGCAGCAAGATCAATCTCAGGCCACATCGCAAAGACCAATCCGCAGAGGCCCAAAAGGGCAAGACAAAGATAAATGGCGCGGTTCACAGCTGTCATGGCCTATCGATAGCTATTTGCACGGCCAAAGGGAACCTTTATTTGCGGCTGATTGTGCCGCGCGCATCACTGGTTTAGATGTTGATTATGACCGAGAGTTTTTTATCCCCCGATGAAGTCGATCGTTATGCCCGCCATCTTGTTTTGCATGGCGTGGGTGGCCCTGGGCAACATAAGCTTAAAGCCGCACGCGTGTTGGTTATTGGCGCAGGCGGTTTAGGTGCGCCTTTGCTGGCTTATTTAGCGGCCGCAGGCATTGGGACGTTGGGAATTGTTGATGATGATCATGTAACCCTGTCGAATTTGCAGCGGCAGATTATTCACGGCACGCCTGATCTTGATCGCTTGAAGGTTGACAGTGCTGCCGATGCATTGCTGCGGTTAAATCCGCATGTAGAGATTAAAACGCATGCCCTGAGGTTGAGCGCAACAAATGCGCGTGAGCTCATCGCAGCCTATGATCTTATTGCTGATGGGTCAGATAATTTTACAACACGCTATCTTGTCTCGGATGCCTGTTATTTTGAGCGCAAGCCTTTGGTGACGGGTGCTGTGGGAAGTTTTGATGCATCACTAACAACTGTGCGCGCGCATGAGCATCGTGCGGATGGAACACCCAATCCGACCTATCGTTGTTTGTTCCCCTTGCCGCCACCGGAGGGAAGCATCCCTAATTGCGCACAAACAGGTGTCTTGGGTGCGCTCACAGGCATTGTTGGCTCGATGATGGCGCTGGAAGTCATACGTGAAATCATTGGCTTTGGAGATGGTCTTGTTGGCCGCCTTTTATTAATGGACGCAAGGTCTATGCGCTTTGAAACCTTGCGCTATCAATGGGATCCCCATAATCCCCTCTCGGGGACTGCAAGATAAACGATCTAAGCAGCTTTTGTTTGTTCAAGAAAGGCGGTGATTTCATGCTTCAACCGCTCGCCATTTTCACTGAGAAGATGCGCGGCTTGAAGAACATGAGTGGCCGCTGAAGCCGTATCTTGCGCTGAATGGCTCATATCAGACATTGTGTCGGTGACATCATGTGTACCTTGCGCGGCAAGTAAAGCATTGCGTGCAATATCTTTGGTGGCAACACTTTGCTCTTCAATCGCTGTCGCAATAGCAACAATGACCGAACTAATGTTATTAACTGTCTGGCTGATGGTCTGCGTTGATGAGGTCGACATGAGGCTTGCGTCTTGAATAGCCTGTAATTGATTCGTAATTTCAATTGTCGCCTCAGCAGTTCGATTTGCAAGTTGCTTGACCTCAGCGGCAACAATAGAAAAGCCTTTCCCTGCTTCCCCAGCGCGCGCCGCCTCAATGGTGGCATTGAGAGCAAGCATATTTGTTTGTTCAGCAATGTCATGAATAAGTTGGGCAATGTGATCAATGGATTTGGCTGCATCGGCAAGGCTTTTGATGTGAATATCCGTATTATGAACTTGTTCAACCGCTGTCTGGATGAGTTGCGTTGAGTCAGATACGCGTGCGCTGATCTCCGCAATACTCGCTGTAAGCTCTTCAGTGGCGGTTGCGACTGTATTGACATTTTGTGTGGCTTGTTCGGAGGCCGATGCAACTTTGATGGATTGGCCATTGGTGGCATCTGAAATTTGTGCCATTGATTGTGCGGTGAGAGTGAGTTTATGTGCTGATGTCGTCACATGTGCAATAATGTTATGTGCTTGCTTTTCAAAATCATCAATAATATGCGCAAGATGTTGAGCGCGTCGGATTTTGTTTTTTTGATCATGTTCTTGCTCTTGCGATAAGCGTGCATTCTCAATGAGGCTTACTTTGAAAACATCAATCGCTCGTGCAATATCACCAATTTCGTCGCCACGCTCAGTGCCATCAACCACGCATGATGTATTGCCATTCATCAGCTCAGAGAGTGTGGCAATAAGTTTATAGAGTGGCGCACTTAAACTAATTTTCGCCATATAAAGAGCTGCTAAAACAGATAATAAAGTGCCAATCCCAACTAATGCATAGGTGATATAAATAACATTTTGTGTGCTTTGATTAAGGCGCTGAGATCCGCTTTTAATATTTTGTGTGACGAGATCACGCACTTTGCGCACATCAGTTAGGGCTTGATTGATTTCAGAATCAATCTTGCTTTTAAGTAAAACAGCGCCAGCCACATTATCGCCTTTTATTGATAACTCGATAACTTTCTTTATATTTGACGTGATGGGATCAATATGAAGTTCAACAATGGCGATGGCATCGCCCATATTTGGTGTGGCATTTTTCATGTCTTTTAAGAAAGCGCGTGTCTCTCTAATCGTTGTATCAAGAGTTTCAGAGAGTTTTTTGATTTGATCGGCATCAGACGTAGCGATGGCTTGATACCCCAATAATTGAATTTGGGTGAATGAGCGTGTCACGCGCGGAACAGTCGCCCATGTGAAGGCATCTTTTTCAAGGAAGGATGAATAGTCCTTATCAATCATCTTCATTTCATTGATGGAATTCAGCGTGCTGATAAACACAACAGATGATAAGAGAATAATAATAGATAAAATTTTTGTTCTTATTTTAATATTATGCACGTTCATGACAAAGCCTATAAGTAACGTAACGTTCTCAATAAAAAGACACAGCGAATGTACTTTAGGAAGGTAGTGTCAAAATGGTAAGAAAATGATTATGAAAAAACTTATAGAGGTCAAAAATGCATAAAAATGCACATGCTCATGATATCAAGAGGTTTTAAGATAACCTAACGCAAATGGAGACTTGCGTTAGGTTAATTAAGTGACGATTGATTACTTTGCTGCAATAACAGCAATTTCAACTTTATAATCGGGCGTGACGAGTTTCGCTTCAACTGTTGCGCGGGCTGGTGTGTGGCCTTGCACAACCCATGTGTCCCATACACTATTCATTTCAGCGAATGTCGAGATGTCCGACAGATAGATGGTCGCTGATAAAATCTTTGTTTTATCTGACCCTGCTTCAGCCAAGAGAGCATCAATAATGCCAACGATTTCGCGTGTTTGATCCCCAACACTTTTGCCAATTGTTTGATCAGCAACTTGGCCTGCTAAATAGATTGTTGAGCCATGCACGACAGCCTTGCTCATGCGTGCGCCAACACCAATGCGTTGAATAGTCATTTTTTTTCCTTTTACATCTTGGGGAAGCCAGGGATGGTCCCGAGAAAATCGCGCTTGCCAATGTCCACACCATTATGACGCAAAATTGCATAGGCCATGGAATGATGAAAATAGAAATTAGGCATTGCGAAATGCAGGAGATAGGGCTGACCTTTCATGGTCACGCTCATGGGTCCAACGGGGAACGTAATATCACGCTCCACCGCATTATCAATGGCAACATGATCAAGTGTTTTAAGGAAAGCCAAAGTTTTGGCAATACGCTCTTTTAGAGCTGCAAAGGATTGCTCATCATCGGTATATTTTGGCACATCAACACCAGCCAGACGGCTTGATGTGTTTTTAGCAAAGTCGCATGCAATCTGCACTTGGCGGGTGAAAGGAAACATATCGGGGTAAAGACGTGAATTGAGTAAAACAGAAGGATCAATTTTGCGGGCTTTAGCATGTTCTTCTGCTTTATCAAGAACAAGAGAAAGGCTATTGAGCATTTGCTCAAAGATAGGCTGTGAAAGATGAGACAAGCTCAGTGACATAGGAGATCCTGTTATTAGTTTAGGGGTTAATCTGTGATGAGGCCTGGTGGCAGCCCCATAAAGTCGCGCTTTGCGAGCTGCACGCCATTGGTGCGCAATATGTCATAGGCTGTTGTGCAGTGAAAGAAAAAGTGTGGGTAGCTCTGATGTAAAAGATAGTCTTTACCCCTGAGCTTGCGCGTATTTGGCCCAGCTGTGAAGGTGATGACGCGATCAACGGAAGCGTCAATGGCGGCAGTATCAACCGAACCAATGAAAGCGAGAGCACGATCGATGCGGGCCTTGAGATCATCAAAGGTTTTCTCATCGTCGCCAAGGCTTGGGACATCAACATGCGCGAGGCGCCCTGCCATATTGCAGCCCCATGTGGTGGCAGCCTGAACTTGTTTGGTAAAAGCCCACATATTTGGGAAAAGTCGCGCTGTTAGGATGGCATTCGGATCAATTTTATGTTCTTCACAATGTTTGCTTGCGCAGTCAACGACATGACGCAGGCTGGTCAGCATTTGCGTGATCACGGGCACACAGGCCTGAGAGAGCGAAAAACTCATTATATCCTCCTCAATAATGTTTCTCTTGGACTTTTCATGAACCGCAGCTGCAGTGAAAAGTGCCTTTAAGGGTTAAGCGATCATTCCTACTCTTTCAATGGTCATTTCATGACCATAAAAAGACAGTTGAAATGAGCTATGTCCTAATCTGTGGAAAGAATGTGTATAAATTCTGTATAAATAGAGGTTATTCACCGGCTTTCTCTGTGAATTGATATATCTCATCGCCGCTTCTTATCATGGCAATAAGAAAGCTTATGGCTTGCCTCCATCCGCTGATCCTGCCAAAACTTAATTCAGCCTAGCGCACAGCAGCCAAGACATGCGCAACCAAGCGCAGCTCAGGGAGGATAGTGGTCCGATGTCACAGTCTCATATTGAATTGAAGCAAAAACTTATTGATGCCGGTCGCATTTTGGATGCTGAAGGGCAAGCCGATCTCACCCGTGGTCACGTCTCCATCCGCCTGCCCGATCAGCCTGATCTTTTTATAATGAAGCCCCACAGCATTGGCTTTGATGAAATTACATTAGACAATATTCTCACCATTGATCTCGATGGCAATGTTGTTGCGGGTACAGCCCGTCGCCATAGTGAAGTATTTATTCACACAGAGATTTTTCGTGCGCGCCCTGATGTGAACAGCGTCATTCACACTCATCCCGATTATACAGTTGCCTTCTCCGCAACAGGCCGCCCGATGCGTGCGTTAAGTCAGCCGAGCTCGCTCTACGCCGATAATCTCGGCATGTACACCGACACAATCGATCTCATTCGTACAGCTGACATGGGCAAGCGTGTGGCTGAGGCCTTGGGGTCTTATCCCGCTGTTTTATTGCGTAATCATGGTGCTGTCATGTGTGGCGCCACAATTGAAGAAGCTGTCATTCGACTGATTATGTTAGAAAACGCTTGCCGCATTCAATTATTGGCAGAAGCGGCTGGTCCTTTGGGGCCAGAATTTCCGCCTGAAGATGTAGAAAAACTGCGTTATAATCTCACGCGTCCAGATCAATTTATCGTGAATTTTGATTATTTACGCCGTCGTTTAGCACGGCACTAAGATCCGAGAGTGAAGGTCATATGAGTGGGGCACAGCTTCAGTCTTCGCTGCCAAATATAACAATGCAAGCTCGCCGCTTTGATAAAACACGGCAGGCCAGCGCAACGGCTTTAGCTGAAGATTATGTCGAGCTGATCGATGATCTTCTGGCGCATCACTCACATGCGCGCCCGACAGATGTTGCACGTCGTTTGGGCGTATCACATGCAACTGTCATCAAAGCGATGGCGCGCTTGCAGCGTGAAGGGCTTGTGACGAGCCAGCCCTATCGCGGTGTTACCCTCACGCAGGCTGGTGCCGAACTTGCGGCGCGTGTGCGTGCGCGTCACCGCCTTGTTGTTGATCTATTGATCGCTTTAGGCGTACCCTCAGATGCGGCTGAACTTGATGCCGAGGGAATTGAGCATCACGTGTCAGATGTGACATTGCGAGCTTTTTCGACTTATCTTGAACAGCATCATAAATAAGATAAGTTCAAATTATATAATGCTGATGCGATGACATCGTGAGGGTGAAATGAAAAATCTTCTTGTGCCGATTGAGCCTCATTCAACACTCGATTCAGTTCTTAGCGCATCCGTTATTATGGGGCGCCGCTTTGAGAGTTATATTGAAGGTGTGCCGCTCGGACCTGATATGCCCGATTTTGTGGGCTTTGATATGCCCGTCAGCTGGACCACTCATGATCAATCCATGTGGCGTGAGCTTGCTGATGAAAGTCATCGTCGCTTTGAAGATGTGATGATCAAAGCTCATATCCCCCTTGCGCGGCGTGATCATATTGGCTTGTCCTATGGCTGGGCAGGTGAGAGCGTTTTTGGCGATAGTCATGTCGGCTCTTATGGCCGTATTTTTGATTTAACATTATTGGCGCGCCCCGGTGCTGAGCGCGGTGATGCGCGTATGGCAACCGCTGAAGCCGCTTTGTTTGACTCAGGTCACCCCGTCATGCTTGTTCCGCCCATCCTGCCTGACATGATTGGTGATATTATTGTCATTGCTTGGAACCAAAGTATTGAAACAGCACGTGCAACATCACTTGCGATGCCTTTGCTTAAAAAAGCTAAAAAAGTTATTATCCTGACAATTGATGAGCATCGTGTTGAGGGGCCAACAGGTGAACAAATGGCTCATCACCTCAGCGCGCATTTATCAGACCATCATGTGGATTGTGAGGCCGTCAGCCGCAGCGCGAAGGGCCGTTCACATGGGGAAGCCATTTTAGAGCATACCATGTCGTTCAACGCTGATTTATTAGTCAAAGGCGCCTATACGCAAAGCCGTCTGAGGCAGATGATTTTTGGTGGCACAACGAGTCACATTATGGCACGCGCGCAAATGCCGGTGTTTATGTCTGTCTAACGTTAAAGACGACGGGCGGGGTTCGTCCATGCCAGCACGGCGCCAATGCCGGTAATGCAGGGCAAAAGTAAAAATGCGCAGCGAAATGCAAAGGCAATATCATGTTCAAATCTGATCTGTGTTGCATGATCAAGTGCTGTAAGTGCATCAGCTCCTTCATCAAGAACATGTCCTAAAATGCCTACCGCCTCAGTATTTTGAGCCGCTAATACCGCGAACAATAATGTGCCAAAAAGAGCCGTCCCAAAGGCGGCACCAACCGTGCGTGAGAATTGAACGGAGCCTGCTGCCGCACCAAGGGATTTACGTCCTGCAATTGTTTGTACTGTAACTTGCACCACTGTCATCACAGTGCCCATGAATAATGCGGTCAATGATAGCAGTAATGTGAGATGCAGATTGGATAAATCAGGCCCAATAAACACAAACACAATCAACAAGAGAGTTGAGACAATGAGGCCGATGCTGGGCATGAGCATGGTGTGGCCCGTGCGCGAGATCAATCGTCCCGTTGCCATTGAGCCCAAACCAAT
>Ga0164297_10003561_pt1 | contig 14407 bp, 12 predicted proteins | sample GEODES058metaG_FD_113539 | JGI IMG/M metagenome (GOLD analysis project Ga0164297, IMG submission 113539) | Dystrophic lake water microbial communities from Trout Bog Lake, Wisconsin, USA - GEODES058 metaG | ecosystem: Environmental > Aquatic > Freshwater > Lake | place: USA: Trout Bog Lake... | reverse complement strand
TTAGGTGGTATTGTAGGAATTATATTCGCATCTATTTTCCAATTCTTATGGATATGGTTAATGAATTACTTATGTTCCACCGGTTCAGAAGTGGCAAAGGGTATTGCTTGGTTTTTCGCTATTTTAGCAGTTCTATCTGCAACAGCTATTTTATTTGGAGACATTATCTCATTTATTACCGCAGTTATCAAAAATACACGTTCAGGAACTACTGGTTTTCCAACTGCCACTATCCGTAGATAAATAACAAAGGTTTAGTAATGTTTTGTAGAAAACTATTTAAATATATTTGTCGATTATTTATATAGTTTATATTTTTATTTTATAACCTGAGATGTTTTTTAAAATTGTAAATACAGCTCTTTCTATCGTAAGAAATTTTTTTCTAGCAAACGCAATTGTTTTTTTTGTAGCGCCTGTAACTCATAAAATGATATCAAACTTTTTATATGACAATTACGTTTATGTACAAGAACGAGCAGTCGAATATTTTCATAAAGTGAAAGATGAACCATTCATCAAAGAGAGGGTAAATAAAGTATATTGTAAAGCACAAGAATATGGATATGATATTGCGTATAATATTCTTTATTATTATACCTATGCGGAACATAATATTAAAAAGACAAATCGTTTTATCAGAGTTTATGTAACTGAAAATTGTGAAAAGTGTGAAGAGAGTTATCCTTTTATAAGAGTTACAAAGAAACAGATTACTAGTGTGTATAATTTTATTAGAAATATTTTACATGCAAGTATTTATGATGAAATATTAGACTTTGAAACTATGTATAAAGAAGCGTTTGGTGGAGAAAATAAAATGAACGAATGTAATACAGAACAATATGAATGTGGGTACACTATTTCTACAGTTGATTTTGTAAAGGATGGAAAGACAAAACTTACTTTACCTGTGAATATTTTCATAGAAGGTTTATTGAAAAATGATACAGACAACCGAATGTCGGATATAGATTATGACTTTGTTGTATATAGTGATTATGAAAACCCAAATAAAGATGGGAGTATGAATAAAGTGGTCATTCATGAAATATCGAGTAGTTTGACAAAGGAAACATTGAATAACTACGTAATTGCCGATAATAATATCATATTGATGGAGTGTGAGTTCAACGGAAAATACAATATGGTAGAATTGAAAACAAAAGACTATAACTATATGGTTGTTGGTAATATTTTATCAGATACATTTATGTATTACTTTTTAAGAAAACACTATAGATACAACTATGATATTAGCAAAGATATAAGTATTATGAAAAGTGAAGATGAACATAATTCAAAAGTGAAAATGAATATTATAGATACATCTGCAGTGAATTATTTCAGTATGGAATATGATTTTTCCAAATTATTTTCGAATAACCCAAGCATTCTAATATGTAAAGAGGGTGTCCGGTGGTCATCCAATTTTTAGAGATATGTAAATACAAAGTTAAATTGAAACAGTTTGTAATATTAAATTGTTATGTTTCATAAGTTACAGACCATTATTTATTTAGAATGTGTATAATAAATAATAATTAATATTAATATATGTAGTCAAAATTTTCGTCTATTAATTTATGTATCAAATCATCCTCTTTCTTTAATGAAAAACAATTTGACCAAAATTTTATATCATCATAAACTTGATTCCAATATTCATCATTAACTTTAAATAATTTTTTTGTCCCTATTATGTAAGTATCAAATCCATTTTTGGATAAAAAATCAACAATATCTTTCATTGGATTTTTTATTCCTGGACCTCTAATATCATCTAAACAGTCACTACACTCAAATATAATATATTGTGTTTTTGGTAAATACCTTTCTAATCCTTTAATTACATTGCTGTCATTGCCTTCAGTATCTATTTTGATAAATTTAATTACAACATTTTCGTTATTAAATTCATTGTCTAAAACATCATCTAGTCTTTTTACTTCAACATCACATATTTTTTCACCTCCACTTCTTAGTCCAGCTGTTAAGTTTCCTGTATAATTACTATTAATATCTTTCCAGTTAAAAAAAGAAGATGTCGTCGTTTCATTTGAAACACAACATTTAAAAAGTTTCAATTTTTTATCTTGATTTATTATTGGTTCTAATGCTAAAATGTTTGTAGGATTAGGTTCAAAACACAATATTTTTTTATTTTCTTCAACACAAATGCTTTTTAAATTTTTTATATAGTCTCCAACACAACAACCAACATCAATTCCAACTATTTTACAATCATTATCATTAATAATTTTTACATTTTTTATTAATCCAACTAATAACTTTTCATGTCCATCTTCTCTTTTAAATTCATGTTTATTTATAACATAATAAAGTGCTAAATCCGATGCGTTCATTTATATTATATTCAATAATATTTAAAATTTGTTATATTAAACGAAAACTAACTTCTTGTCTTGAATGTGTAAGTGTGTATTTCAAATAAAAATGAAAAATTATGACTACAAAAAAATATATTATTTATTGAAAACAGTTTAAATAATATATTTTAATTATATCATAATGACTACTCATAGTCCGTCGCAAGTAACAATGTCAGGAGAAGAAGTTAAAGAGCTAGAACTAGAATCTACATTTCATCAACTAACTGATAATTGGACGTTGTGGGGACATTTGCCACACGATACTGATTGGTCTGTGAGAAGTTATAAGAAGATTTTTCATATAACTTCTGTTGAAGAGGCCATATGTATCACCGAATCTTTACCAGAAGTATTAGTACAAAACTGTATGTTATTCTTGATGCGCGATGGTATTGTTCCTATGTGGGAGGATAAACAAAACCGTAATGGTGGTTGTTTTTCTTATAAAGTAGTAAATAAAAATGTATATGAAGTCTGGCGTGACTTGTCCTATTCTATCATGGGAGAAACAGCCAGTAATAATAAATCTTTTTCTGAAAACATAAACGGGATTACTATTTCTCCGAAAAAAAACTTTTGTATTGTAAAAATATGGATGAAGACATGTTCCTTTCAAAATCCGTCTCTTGTTACGGTAGATAGTAAGGGTCTTACATCCAATGGTTGTTTATTTAAAAAACACTCGCCAGAATTTTAGATTTGACTTTGTGATAAATTTGCGTTATTTGTATTACTATTACTAATACTATTATTCGAATTATTATTTATGTTATTTGACCCAGTAAGTCCGTTACTTATTATTATATTTTCCAAAACTTGAATACGTTGGTTCAATTTTTGTATTTCACTAACCAAGTAAGTTGTCATAGCATCCCAATTGATATTTTGAGGTTCTCCGTATATATTTTTCACTACCAAGGAAGAATCTATTGTATCGACTTCTTGTGCAATAAAACCTACACAGTTTTGTGTTCCATCAGGAATATAGGTATAATTTTTAGGTTGTAAACTATATAGTGTAGATGTATCATTCGTAAGATTTGTTATGTCTGTTTTATCATTCGCCGAGGAAGTATTATAGGTAATCTCATTAGTGACAGAGTTATAATAAAGTGTATTTGTGTTTGTTGCTGCTCTAATTGGTGATATATAACAACATCCTGGACCAGTAGAACCTGTATTCGCAAGTTGTATTTGGTTAGGTGTAGCATTCATCACAATACAGTTATATAAACTTGTTCCAACAGGGCCAGTTACTCCACCATAACCAATCATAATAGAGTTATTCATACCTGTCACACCAAGACCAGATGTAGCTGGACCAGCTCCTACTATGTTTCTATACACATTCGGTGAAACATTTGTATTGGGTGTTCCAATAACAACACTATATGGACTTTGACCTGTAACACCTGCATTTTGACCTATATTAACTGAACCTGTTCCTGGGTAATTTATACCTGAACTAAATCCATAATTTGTAGTATAAGGACTGCAATTATTTTGTCCTGATTGAGAACCGACGGATGTACTAAAACCTCCTGCTGATGATGTACCTGCTCTAAAACCAACCATAACAGAATTCGGAGGTGCTTGTGAAGCTGCTGCTTGATATCCAATTACTGTTGTATTATTGTTTGTTGATGCTGATACAGAACTTACTGCTTGATAACCTATAGCAACCCATCCTGTGCTCTGTGTATTTTGTAATGTTAAGTGTCCGATTGCTATATTACCAGCATATAGATTGTTTATTCCTGCCTGATAACCTATGGCAATTGAAGATATTTGTTGGTTATTTTGTCCTGCTTGATAGCCTATCGCAATAGGACAACCAACAGTGATAGCATTTATTTGTGTTCCTGTAACACCTTGACCTGTATATCCTGCCTGATATCCTATTGCTATATTACCTACTGAGTTTGATGTTGTTGGAGCTCCATAACAAGATTGATAACCAATTGTTACTGAACCTTGTGTTTGTGCTCCTAATCCTGCTTGATAACCTAATGCAACAGCACCAGTATTTCCTGTATTTACCGATGGAATATAACCTACATAGGTTGAATAGTTTGGTACTCCTACTGTTCCAGTCAAACCAATTCCTAGACCACTTACGGTAGATGTACTCGTTAAATAAATAGGATTGGATGTAAATGCTATTGAACCATTATGTCTTGTTGTTCCTGAAACATCTAGAGCATATCCAGCAGTTGGGTCTATTCCAACACCTACATTTCCAGCAGTATAGTATATATTATTCGAGGCATCTACTAACCATAAGTTTGGACCAGTAGGACCAGTTAGACCTTGACTACCTTGTACACCTTGTGGTCCAGTGTAACCAGTAACACCTTGTATACCTTGTACCCCTTGAGGACCAGTATATCCTGTAACACCTTGTATACCTTGAGGACCTGTGTACCCTATAACACCTTGTGCTCCAGTAGGACCTTGAGGACCAGTTCTTCCAGTAGCACCTGTTATACCTTGAGATGCAGTATACTGCTTTGTACCATCTCCAAACTGTATATATCCTGTTACCCCACCAGTTCTTCCTATACTTATTCCATATGTATTTGTTCCTGAAAAATATATCATTTCACTAGTTGTTCCTAAGACAACCTGATTGGAAGCTGTTATTCTTGCGTTTGCACCTACTGCAGTAGAATTATATAAATTAGAACCAATTGATGCATTTGTGTTGTATCCAATTGCTGTATTATAATTTCCATTTATATCTCTTAAACTGTTATACCCAATAGCTATATTTCCACTTCCATCCGATAAATTAGCTGCTAATGTATATGAACCTATTGCTATATTTTCATAACCTGTTATAATCTGGCCTCCACCAAAACCATCAGTATCCATCGCAGATGTTCCTATTCCAATATTATTACTGCCAGTTACACCACTTGTATAAATATAGTTTCCTAAACCAATATTCCCACTACAGTATTGAACTACATTTCCAACACTGTTTCCAATCAATATAGAATTACTACTACTTTTTATATTTGTAGCATTGCCATTACCTATTATTACATTGTATGAAGTATCATTTAAATTAGTATTTAGTGATGGTCCAATCAACACATTATTATTATTACTTATAGGGTTAGGATTTGATGAATATATAACTAAGTTATTAGAACTATCAGTTATGTTTGTTTTTCCAAATACATCTAAATTATAAGCAGGGTTTGTTAATCCTATTCCTACATTTCCTCGCGTGTAATATGTATTTAATCCACTTAATATCCATGGTGATGCACCTGTTGAGCCAGTTAGACCTCTAGCTCCAGTATATCCAGTAACACCTTGCGGACCTGTCGAACCTTGAGGACCCGTTGGTCCATTTTGGGTAGAAAGTGTTGTATGAACATGGGATAAAGTTCCATCTCCAACATACAGTGTGAATGTATTACCATTTGTATTTCCTGTTGGTTGAATTACATATACTTGTACCAATAATAAATCTGTTGTGCTAGGAATTGTTGTTAATGGAACATACAAAGAGTTTGTTACTTGTGTTATAGATGTATAGGATGCTAATGTAGTATTATTTGTTCCATCTGCTATCAATGTAGGAACACCTCCATCAACATAGTAAATTTTCATAAATATATCAATTTGAATGGTTGATTGATTACATAAAACATATGCATTCAAGTCCCATAACCCAGCGGATATTGTTTTCAAATTAAATAAACTGTTCGTTGAATAAAATGAACCTATTAAATGTGCGGTGTTGTCTGTGTTTCCTACAAAGTTGTACGTAATAGTTGACTGTAGTGTAGTTGCTGTTATTAATAATGTACCAGAATTATCTGGTGCTGTTGTTGTACTGTTATAAATGTAGAGTACTAATCCTCCTGATGTTCCTTGTGCTCCTTGTGGTCCTGTATAACCTGTAGGTCCAGTTACAGTTGAGGGAGAACCTTGTGGACCTGTGTAACCAGTTGGTCCAGTTACTGTAGAAGCACCCCCTTGTGGACCTGTATACCCTGTAGGTCCGGTAACAGTAGAAGCTGCTCCTTGTGGACCTGTGTAACCAGTTGGTCCAGTTACAGTAGAAGCAGCTCCTTGTGGACCTGTATATCCAGTTGGACCAGTTACTGTAGATGGGGAACCTTGTGGTCCTGTGTAACCTGTAGGACCAGTTACTGTTGATGGGGAACCTTGTGGACCTGTATATCCAGTAGGACCAGTTACTGTAGAAGCAGCCCCTTGTGGACCTGTATAGCCAGTAGGACCAGTTACTGTAGAAGCAGCCCCTTGTGGACCTGTATAGCCAGTTGGGCCTGTTACTGTTGAGGGAGAACCTTGTGGACCTGTATAACCAGTTGGGCCTGTAACTGTTGATGGAGAACCTTGTGGGCCTGTATAACCAGTTGGACCTGTAACAGTTGAGGGAGACCCTTGTGGACCTGTATATCCAGTAGGACCTGTTACTGTTGATGGAGAACCTTGTGGACCTGTGTAACCTGTAGGACCTGTAACAGTTGAGGGAGACCCTTGTGGTCCTGTATAACCTGTAGGGCCTGTTACTGTTGATGGAGAACCTTGTGGTCCTGTATAACCTGTAGGACCAGTTACAGTTGATGGAGTCCCTTGTGGACCAGTGTAACCTGTAGGGCCTAAACTACCAGTTGGACCTGTGTAACCAGATATTACACTATCACCTTTTGGCCCAGTTGCACCAGTTGCACCATCTTTGCCAACATATCCTGCTGGTCCAGTAGGTCCAGTCCCGCCACCGTTCCCATATTGATTTAAATTAATACCTTTTATGTTATTATTACCTAGTGTGTTATTAACATAAAATCCTGACAAACTCATATATTCATATATATTATAATAAATATATAAGTATAATCAAACTTTTACCCTAAAATAAAATAAAGTATAACTAAATAACCATATAAGATTATATCATATATTTTAATATACACAAATAATAGTATATAATAAATGAGTCAATCTGATATAGATATAAACTTGAATATAAACGACTATACATTTAGTGAAATGTTAAATGTATTCAAGTTTCACCATATAGATGATATATTATTCCATTTCCAAAACTCTCAAATAAAAATGAAAAACCTACTTCACTTGGTTGAAGAAAACTTTTCTCAAGAAGTCTTGGATTTTTACACCAAACTTTATAAAATTATTCTTACCATATGTACGCTCTGTGAAATCCCAAATATGTTAGATAAAAATGATAACATATCAGTCAACTACTATATCGAAAAAATAAAACAAGTCCGCAATTTTGAAAAAAAAGATATAGAAGAGATTTTAACCGACCCTAGTTTTACCAATGAATATGATACTCCTGAATACAATACATTTCGCGAGGATACTAGCAAACATAAAAAGAATAACACACCCAATAAGTACAATACCAATAATATCAATATAAATATAACAAATAAATACAAAAAAAATGCGGACGAAGAAACAGATACAAATAAAATAATCAACCCTTCCTACTTAGAACAAGCACAGACAACTGTTTTAAACAGCGAATATGATACGGCTAATCTAGGATATCAAGACCGAGTTTCACAAAATCCTGCTCTCCATAATGCAAATCATACAAACTATATTGCCAACTCATATAACAACGCTGTAGCACCGAGTCATCTCAACAGTTTAAAAAGAATAGTCCACCTTCAAAATATCCATTTAAACACCTCTTTCCGTCAAAATTATACAGAGTCCACTTCTTCCAACTTCACTTATCTACTTCCAGTAGAACTTAAAAATGTCGTCTCTATGCGCATGTCCTCTATTGAAATAGCCAATTGTATTTACCTTTTTTCCAACGCCAAGAAAAACAACCGATGTAAAATGATAATCACGGTAGGAAACACTTCTGAAGAATATGAGATTGTTGTTCCAGAAGGCAACTATGACTTCAATACACTCGCCATTTATTTAAACAACACTTATTTTTATCTGGCTCCTCCAGGTTCTCCTTACTATGGGACAAACTTACAATATATTTATTTCACCGTAAATCAGTATAGTTTCAAGTCGTATTTTTATATTCAGGACACGCCTACTTCACAAGCACCCCAAGATATGACTTTTTCACTTTTATTTATTTATCCTGAAACAGTGAATAATAATGCAATGGATACCTTAGGATGGATATTAGGGTTTCGTTCTTATCAATACCTCAATATCAATATAAATGAAGAATTGGTCTCCGAGGGTCTTTTCAATGGTGGCGGTGATGAATATATTTATTTTTGTTTGAATGATAATCAGTACAACAAGAACAATGAGAATATTGGTGTACTACAAAACAGTATTATACAAGAAGATATATTGGCAAAAATACCAATGATAAATGGAAAACTATCATTAGTAGTGGACTATGTTGGTAATATTTCCAAGTTGAGAAGGTATAATGGTCCAGTTACTTTAACCAAGTTTCAAATAAAACTACTAGACCAGTTTGGAAATTTAGTAGATTTGAATAATATGAATTTCAGTTTTACATTAGAGATAGAAGTATTGTATGAGAGTTTCAATTTCAAGGATGTGTATGCCTAATGCGCCTATTTTTTCAAATCATGAATCTCCTTTTTCAAAGTTTCTATTGTTTCTTTCATTTCGTTTATAGTTTGACTCATTTCTTGAATGGATTTTACTAATACAGGAATCAAATTTTGTTGAGATACAAATAAGCGGTCAGGGTCCGCATCAGATACAAGGGATGGGACTTTCCATCCAGTCTCCTCTTGAACTTTTTGTATTTCTTGAGCTATAAACCCAATATGTTCCTTTTCATTCTCAATATACTTGAATGTTACTGGGTTTAAACGGTTGATAAAGTCAAGACTAGCACCGCTCGTTGGTAAAGATACAATGTCTTTTTTGTATCGAATATCAGACAAAGAGTAATAGTCCGCAGCATAAATATCGGCACTTGACTGAATACTACCAACTACATCTAGTGCATACTGAGGAGTTGTTGTCCCAATCCCTACAAACCCATCATTATAATAAATATCGGTTCCAATTTGTGACCAAAAAGAGGAGTTGAAAGTATTGTTCACAATTTCGTTATTCTGGTTTGTAGTTTGATAGGTAATACTACCACCATTTACAATGGTAATATTAGTCACATAAATTGTTTCGATTGTAAGTTGTTGTGTTACAATTGCTTTTGATAAAATAGTCATATTGTATTATACTGTCTTATTGTATTATATTTATATAATTATACTAATTGTTATATAAAAATTATGTTCCTCTTTATTTGAATCCTCTTTATTTGAATCCTCCTTATTTGAATATTCTAAGTTGACCTAAATAAAGGTCGTTGATTCTTTTCAACTACCAAAGGCTGTGGAATATATATTGTTGGATTTTCATAAAGATTGAATGTTTGTAATGTATTTAATTCAGGAACAAGTGGTTTAATAGGATTTACTAAATTAGTGAGTCCTGTCCCAAATAAAAAAGATTCAATCTCCACCGAATTAGATGACAACATATTTTTTGGGATTTGTGCTGGATTCAGACCATTACCACACCATCTTGTATCATATGCTTGTCCATACCCAGAGTTTATATATAATTCATATCTTTCCATATCCTTGTATTGATTCTGTTGCATACAATAGTTTCCTTGTGTGTTCTTATTTCTTGTAGATGCCATATTATATTGATATTTATATTATATGTATATAAATATTTTAATTTTCCATCTCTTCTTATAATTCTATCTCTTGTTATAATCTTCAGTTCTATAAATAATCTCCATCACTTTTACTCTCTTCAAAAAACTTTTCGATGTTATCATACCATTCGTTGATTGTGTCTTCTTTTACTTCACCACTTTTTATATATTCACATAAACACTTATGTGTATAAAATAATAGATTGTATGAAAACAAATATGCTACTCCAAAGTTCGTATCCGTATTCATAACATGAGAAATTCTCATCAACCCTTTTTTTAGTCCAGGACAAGAGTTGATGGTATCTTCTACTCCATTCAAAACATAGGCTATTCTATCATCGTAATATTCCTTTAAACCAAACACAGCTAAAAAATCATCCTGATAAAGTTTGTTTATGAGCTCTTTTTGTTCTTGATAATCGCTTTCACATTCTTCATCTTTGTCATCCCTTACATAGTCTTCATTATACACTTCATCTTCGGGTTTTTGTTTTTTCAACAGTTCCTTTACAGAGTCAATGTATGTACAAATATGTGTTGTATTGTATTTATCCATATTGATATGTATGTAATAGTAAATATATATAATATATTCATATCACAATAACTTTAACTTATTTATTCATTTATTTATTATTTTTTTGAATTAATTATTTTTAACGTTAGTTTTTTAAAAAATCTTAATTCAATGTTTGGTCTCTCGTCAAATCACGACAAGGAATACCACCACGAACCCAACCGTGAGAAGCAGAATCTTCAATACTACGTGCTGGGTTATTTATTTGTTGTTGAATAGCTGGTAATAAAGGTACAAAAACACGACTAGAATAGTTCGCTTCATTTGTAAAGTTCACACTTTGACGGTTAATGCCTAATTCACCTTGTAAAATATCCGATTCAACAACAGGGTTGACTGCACCTCTTCCTAAATATGGGACAGTAGCAAAAGGACGTTGGAATAAATCTACATGACATCTTGGATGAGTTTGAATAGAACCAATTTGTAAGTTGGAACTATCATCAATGTTACATCCCCCAGCACCAGAATTGAAACCACCTCTGTAAAAAATACCTGGTTGTGAAACTGCCAACTCAATAGGTTTTTTCATGGAACAGTCACTTGCGAAATAATTTTGTAAAAGATAGTTGTTTTGTGCTATATTTTGGATTGTGTTTTGGTCGATACAACAAGAATCATCGCCAATTCTAGACAGTTTATCAAATGTATAATTAGAAACGTGTGCCATATGTATAATAATATATAATAGTATTATTTATTATTTATTATTTTTATTTAACTATTTTGAAATAAAAAAGAAAAAACACAAAAAATAAATGGTCTGTAAAACTCCTTTAATATAAAGTATAACGATAAGCATCTTTTTCTCTTGCAATAGCAGCATCTGCGTTGCTCTCTTTACTAGATGGCATGTCACCATATAAGAACTCTGCAAACGATTTTTGGTCGTTTGGAATACGAGTATTCGCTGTGGAGAAAAATACACGGTTCGACTGGTCTAGCATAAAGTTTTGTTCTAAATCTCCAAATAGTTGATAATTCGTATTTTTTATTCCTGGGTTCATAAACTGGACAGCATCCTTTACTTGTTCGGTGATAGTTTGTTCTACATTAGGGTTAAAAGATGGCGGAGCAGCCTTTCTATTTGGGTCATCTAATATTTCTGTCAAGAGTACATTACTAAATGGGTTTCTCTTGTCAATGTTCTTAAACTCCTTCTTCAAAAACCCAGGTAATGAACTATTTGTAATTGTTGTTGCAGGGTTCAAAGTATTATTTATTAAATCATTGTTATCTGCGTCAACTACTTGGTTAGAAGCAGCACTTAATATTCCTTTTATTCCTAAACTTTCATAAGAAGTTACATCTTCACTTCCACCTTGTGTTTGTCCATCTGTTCCTGTATTATCTTGTGAATCATCTCCTGAGGAAGTCAAACCATCCATTCCTTCTTTAAACAAAGCTCCCCTTCCTTTTCTTGTTGGTTTTCTAAGTTGAATATACATAAAAATAGCAAAGATGGATACAGCACCTATAAACAACACTTTCAGAGAAAAGGACATAAAATATCCTAAAAGAGTGATTAATATAACAAGTCTCGTTACTGCATTAATCTTTTCTTCAAATGCCATACTTGAGTCAGGGAAGTAGTCAAATATATAATTTTTATCAAATAATATTGCTGGATTATTCGTCCAAGATACACAAGTCATTCTATATTATATATTATATATTATACTATACTATATAATCACATATCAATATTCTTTTTATTATTTTTATTTTTTAGACTTTCCTTTTTTAGTTGTTGAACCTTCTTTTTTATTTGTTTTCATAGGGACATTTGCGTCTGCAAAAAGTTCCACTAATTGGTCATCTGTTAGAAGTGGTTGATTTTGCTGTTGCTGCGCCTGTAATTGTTGTAGTTGTTGTAACTGCTGTATCTTTTCCATATTTTTCTTTTCTATATTACTCTTCATCCTTTCCTTCATTTTTGCCATATGTGTATTTCTTTTTAATGTACTTTCCATAGCGTTTACATTCAGTTTTGTTTTTCCATCTAACCCTGGAATATTCATACCAAACTCACTCATCATTTTATGTATATTATCCATACCAGGCATACTTTTCATACTGTTTAATATATTTGTCGCCTCTTCAAACATCTCACTTTGTTTCATTTCACCAGATTTCATCTTATTATCCAGTTTTTCACCTACATTTTTCACTAAACCCATCAACTTGGTTGGATTTCCAAGTAAGTTTGAAAAAACATCCTTCATATCCGTCATATTTTGCATATCCGAGTTCAATTCGCCAGCCGTTTCTTCCGCTATTTCTCTTGCCAGTCTTCCTAATTTTCCATCTAATAAACTATGAATATGTCCATGAATATCATTTTCATTTGTAAATGGCATTTGTGTATTTGTTTTTTCTTTGCTTTTTTCGGTTTCATCCTCTTTGGAAGAAGCATTTGTTGCGTCTATATTACTAAACATTTCTTGAATTTTTTGGATAGACTCTTGTAGTGTAGAATTAAACTCCGAATCGTTCACTGCTTCAAACATTTTCTCTGTATTTCCAAAATCTGGTCCGTTCTTTAATGCACCAGTAACACTAAATAAAATCAACTGTAAATACTTCCAAAGAACACTACGGGTATTTTCACTTATATCAAAGTGCCACAAGTTCTTGAAATGAATATTTGGTAAAAACTCCGTATCTACATTACTGTCCTCGTCAAATATCTCGTTTTTTTGATAAAGAATATGGAAAAAAGAAACAGGATACTTTTTTACACAGAAGTTGAACAATCGTTTTATCTCCTCCTCCGTTCCTTCTAATCCTTCCTCATCCTTGTTTACACTCCACCACTTGTTAATAAGCGGTACGAACTCTGGAAAAGTTGTTTTCATATCGCTTACAAAATTTCGCATTACCTTTACAAATTCTTCTGGCAAAACTAAAGGCTTGACTGTAGTTTCATTCATATTCATATCTTCATCCATATCAGACATTGACATTTCCTTATATTGTAATATAAAACATTTTTTTATATTAAATTAACAGTATTATATTAATATTTATATTCAACATATATCATAACTTATTTGTATTCTATTTTATTTCCATTATTCTTGTAATTCATACATTTCCGCTATTTTTGTAAGATTTTGTAGATATTTCATAATTTTCACTCTGTCTTCTACACCCATATTTTTTACTGGGTTTCTTAGTCTATCAATCCCATCCTTAATCTTCTTGTTATTTTCTGAAACTTCAATATCTTTTGTATAGTCCTTGTTTATGAAAAACTCAATGTCTCCAGCTTCAATCTGTGGTTTATAACACCCTACTACAAATGTAATCCAACTCTTCAGCAAGAGTTTTGGGTTCACCTTTTTCATAAATAGAAATGAATTTTTAGCAGTTAAAATATCCATATCATCTGGAAAAACATTTAGTATATCATCTATAAACTCGAAAAAGTGATTATTGAATGCTTGTAATAGGGAAGACTTTGACATTTATTTACCTGTGTGTTAAATAATAATATTATATGTCTTTATATTTTATTTGATATATAAACAAATAGATTTCAAATAAATATAAATATAAGTTAATTATTCAACCTAATAAACTTTGGATAGGTTAATGAATTGTATTCTCTACTATAGTAAGCACTGCGAACATTCTAAAAATTTATTTGAAATACTTGATAGTAGGTGTCAAACAAAATATAAAGCAGCAAAAGACCTTCATTTTATCTGTGTTGACAGGCGT
>Ga0164297_10003559_pt1 | contig 14408 bp, 8 predicted proteins | sample GEODES058metaG_FD_113539 | JGI IMG/M metagenome (GOLD analysis project Ga0164297, IMG submission 113539) | Dystrophic lake water microbial communities from Trout Bog Lake, Wisconsin, USA - GEODES058 metaG | ecosystem: Environmental > Aquatic > Freshwater > Lake | place: USA: Trout Bog Lake... | reverse complement strand
TTAAATTCTTCGACGTTGTAATCGGATTGACCCGTATTGGTGAGGGCAGCAGAGATTCGCAAAATTCCATACTCATTCAAGCTATATGTGAGTTCGAGTGTTAATCCCACATGGCTATCTATCAAAGTAGCTGAAAGTGAAGTCGCAGTGTGATTGATCTGCGAGATTGAAAAGTGTGTTGACCAACTCTTTCCATTTCTGTGACCACTGATCATGGGATGGCCTAAAAACCCCCGAGAATGTTCGCGTGTGACTCCAGGAAAGGTAAGTAGATCAAAACTGCTATTTGCAATCGAATTGCTCACAGCGGCCAGTAGGTCACTATCCAGATTATGCATCTCGGCGTGAGGAAGAGCCCGTCCCCAATAACGAATACCAAGGTTGTTATCAGAGAGATCAAAGATCACTGACGATTGGGCCGAAGATAAATGCACAAGCGAATGTTCCATGCCTTTAGACTATTACCAACGAGCCTGGGAGTAAATGGATATGAAGTATTGGAATAGCCCCGAGACAACAGCAGTCAATCGCGAACCGATGCTTAATCTTGTTCACGAAGAAGTCGTGTCACTTGATGGTCAATGGGATTTCCAACTTTTGCATTCGCCAGATGAAGAACCTGGAAAAAAGTGGGCGCAGATTCCAGTACCAGGTCTATGGACGATGCAACCAACCTCTGAGATTTTCTTTGATAAGCCAATTTATACAAATGTGCAGATGCCATTTGAAGAATTGCCACCTTTTGTTCCGGCAGAAAATCCAACTGGAATTTATGAGCGCGATTTCACAGTAATTGATAGTTGGATGAATAAGCGCGTGGTATTCCAGATTGGCGGCTTTGAATCCTGTGCAATTTTAACAATCAATGGTGTTGAAGTGGGTATGGCAAAAGATTCACGCCTTGCTGCTGATTTTGACATTAGTGCTTATATCAAGCCAGGTAAAAACCGTGTGCAAATTAAAGTTGTTAAGTGGTCTGACGCCACATATATCGAAGATCAAGATCAATGGTGGCACGGTGGTATTACCCGTAGTGTAAAAATATTTGCTACCCCACGAGTACACGTAGCTCGCTTCTATCCAACTCTTGGACTCAAAGCAGATGGCAAGACCGGAACTCTTGACTTGCGGGCATTTATCGCAGCTAGCGGGGGCGAGTCATTTAATGGTTACTCACTCGTTGTGACGCTTGAAGGACTAGCGAAACCAAAGAGCGCAGAAGTGAAAGTACAGACAGTTGAGCGTCCAAATTGGACCGAGATGATTCCTGAACTTCGAAAGATCTCTGCTGATTTCTTCCATGGTGAATATTGGGATGGAAAAGTTCCTAGCAACGTCATGAAGATCATGGAGCAGGTTGAACCACCTACGCCGGGGCTAGTAAATATTTCCATGGAATTTCCTAATGTAAAGCCGTGGTCGGCTGAAACCCCACATCTGTACTGGCTTAAGGCCGAGCTCAAGGATGCCAGCGGCGCAGTCGTTGAGAGCTTTACTCAAAAAGTTGGTTTCCGTTCTATCAAGATCGATGGTCGCGATCTATTGGTGAACGGCAAGCGCATCATTATTTACGGTATGAATCGTCATGACTTCAATCGCAAGACCGGTCGCGTACTGAGCTATGCGGACATGAAGGCCGATCTGCTTGAATTGAAGAAATTTAACTTCAATGCAATCCGTACCTCGCATTATCCAAACGATCCAGCGCTCTTGGATCTGGCAGATGAGTTGGGCTTCTATGTTGTTGGCGAAGCCAATATTGAATCGCATGCATTTCAAGATTCACTCTGCAACGACCAGCGCTACCTCACACCATGGGTAGATCGTGTGGCCCGTATGGTGCAGCGCGATATTCATCATCCTTCGGTTATTTTCTGGTCACTCGGAAATGAGTCTGGCGCAGGACTGAATCATCAATCAGCCGCTGCCTATGTCCGCAGCTTTGATCCAAGCAGGCCGCTGCACTACGAAGGTGCAATTAGACCTAACTGGACTGTGAATCACGAACTCACCGATGTTGTATGTCCGATGTATCCATCGATTGCAGCGATTACCTCGTATGCGAAATCAAAGGTTGGCGATCGGCCGCTGATCATGTGTGAGTACTCCCACGCAATGGGCAATAGCAACGGAACTTTGGCAGAATACTGGCAAGCGATCCATACTCTTCCTGGTTTGCAAGGCGGATTTATTTGGGAGTTCTGGGATCACGGGATTGAACAACGCTTGCCGGATGGAACTACCCGCTCGGCATATGGCGGTGACTTTGGTGAACACAAACATGACGGCAATTTCTGCTGCGATGGCATGGTCTTCCCAGACCGCACACCAAAGCCAGCAATGCTGGAGTTCAAAGCAATTGCTGCGCCGCTAGAAATAACAGCGAAGAGCTTGCAGACTGGAACTTTTGCGGTTTTCAATAAGAACTTCTTTATCGATTCCAGCGACTACGAAATCACCTGGAATATCAGTATCGATGGCGAGCTAGTAGATTTTGGTCGAGTAAAGCTGGCCAAGCTAGCACCACGCGCCCGCGGTACTTTTAAACTGACTGCTAAGCAACTTGCGGCTCCTGCCACACCAGGAGAGCGTCTTATTACCTTCTCTATTACGCGCAAGAGCCAGACCGCGTGGGCGCCTGAAAACTCTGAAGTCGGTTGGGCGCAGTTTGCGCTTAAATCTAAGGCAGCGCTAAAGCCGAAGGTGCTTGCACAAGATTATTTACAGAGTGCGCTCTATGAAGATGGGTCAATCCATCTGCCATTTGGCACTCTCAATCCACAATTAACACTCTTCCGTGCGCCAACAGATAATGATCGGATTGGTCATATCTATACGAAGTGGCAAGAGTGGGGAATTGATTATCTCGAGCGAACCCGCGTAAAGATTTCAACCGTTGGACAGAACGTGATTGTTCAATCTGTATATCGCACAAGTACCGGAATTGAGCTCAAACACAAGCAGACCATCGCCAGAATCGGAAACGGATTGAAGATCGATGAATCCGTGGTCTTGCCAGCAGCACTCAATGATGTTGCTCGAGTTGGAACAACTTTCCAGGTGAGCAAGAGCTTTGAGAAATATGAATACTTTGGAACCGGTCCACAAGAGACCTACCCAGATCGAAAGATCGCTCCGGTAGCACGTTATTCATCAGAGGTCTTCAATCAATACGTTCCATATGTCCGGCCGCAAGAAAATGGTGGCCACGCCAACGTTCGTTGGTTTGCGCTCTCAGATAAAGATGGCCACACGATTCGAGTCGCGCTCGACAAGCCTCGCCAAGTCAGTGTGAGTCCATTTAGCGCGCATGAATTAACACAAGCAACACACAATGTTGAGCTCACTGAAGGTGATTTCATTACAGTGACGCTAGACGCTGCACATCGAGGTGTAGGCACAGCATCGTGTGGTCCTGACACATTGCCACAATATTTGGTCAAGGCTGGCACCCATTCTTACTCATGGATGATCACCTACGAATGAGCCAGAAGCTAGCCCAGGAGTTTGCGGCCGTCTTTGGCGCCACCCCTGATCTCATTGCGAAAGCTCCCGGCCGTGTTAATTTAATCGGTGAACATATCGATTACAGCGATGGATTTGTGCTTCCGTTTGCGATCAAAGATGTAACAACAGTTGCTATCGCAAAGCGTGCAGATAAAACCATTCGCGTAGCTTCGATGCAAAAGAGCAGCGAAGTAGTCGAAAGCTCTGTTGCCCAACTTGTACCCGGCGGCGCAGATCATTGGTCGAGCTATGTTTTGGGAGTTCTGTGGTCACTTGGCATTGATAGCGGAGTCGATATTTTGGTTGATGGGGCTGTGCCACTTGGTGCTGGTTTATCAAGTAGCGCCGCGCTTGAATGCTCCGTAGCGGTAGGAGTGAATGCACTCTTTGGACTCAATAAAGATGTGAAAGAGCTAGCAAGAGCTACCCAAAAGGCAGAGAACGATTATGTTGGAGTTCCCTGCGGAATCATGGACCAATCCGTCTCTTTGATGGCGCAAGAAGGATTTGCTCTTCTTCTTGATTGTCGAGATCTTTCCACAAAAAACATTCCATTTGACATTGCATCTGCTGGGCTTGAGTTACTCATCATTGATACGCAGGCGCATCACGCTCTAGTCGATGGTGGTTACGCCGAACGACGTGCCTCCTGTGAATTGGCAGTTGCTACTTTAGGTATCACTTCGCTGCGCGATATTTCAATTGCAGATTATGAAGCTCGTAAAAATGAATTAGACCCCAAGAGTTATATCCGCGGTTATCACGCTGTGACTGAGATGAAGCGAGTATTAGATACTGTCTCAGCCCTTGAGGTTGCAGACTTTTCTCGTGTTGGTGAACTTCTCAACGAATCACATCGTTCACTCCGAGATGACTACACCGTTTCATGTCCAGAACTCGACCTCGCGGTAGATACAGCTATCACCGAAGGCGCGCTTGGCGCACGCATGGTGGGTGGTGGATTCGGCGGTAGCGCAATTGCCCTCATTAAGAGTGATCAGATCGGTCGCACCGAAGCCGCAATTACCTCTGCTTTTGAGCAAGCAGGATTTAAACCACCGCGATTTTTTACATCACTGCCAAGTGCTGGAGCTCAGGTCAGCCAGTATTTCTAAGACCAGCTGCAACTCCGTTAATTGTCAGTAGCAACGCGCGACGAATAGTCGGATCGCTCTCACCGGAACGAACACGCTCAAGGAGCGAAATTTGCAAGAGGTGAAGTGGCGCCAAGTAAGCATCGCGAATTGTCAGGGTGCGCGCGAGGATTGGTTGATCTCCCAAAATTTCACTCTTCTTAGTGAGCAGGAGGAGCTCTGCCTTGGTGAGATCAAATTCCGCTTGAATTTCATTTAAGAAGTGATGCAATGAAGGATCAACGAGCTTGTTGACATATTTGCGAGCCATACTGAGATCGGTTTTAGCAACAGTCATCTCGACATTAGATATAAAGGTGCGGAAAAAGTGCCACTCGTCGAGCATCGCGGCTAACACGTCGGCCTTACCTGCTTCGCGCGCGGCTTTAAGTCCAGAGCCAACTCCAAACCAACCGGGAACAATTTGTCGTGATTGCGTCCAGCCAAAAACCCATGGAATTGCGCGCAAGCTAGAAAGTCCGCCAGCGGCATCTGGGCGGCGCGAAGGACGCGAACCAAGGAACATATCTCCGAGTTGTTCTACCGGAGTTGAGGCATAGAAATACGAAGGAAGATCAGGGTGATCGATCAGCTTTCGATAGCTAGTAAATGAATTTTCGCTCACCAAGTCCATGCAGGCAGACCAGGCAGCTAAATCTTCAGGCGATTGGCGAGGTGCACGATTGAGCACCGTTGCTTCCAAAGCGGCAGCCACGGTTAATTCAACGTTTTCACGAGCGAGTGCAGGAAGTCCGTATTTATCGCTGATGACTTCGCCTTGTTCTGTCATTTTTACTTGTCCGTCAATAGATCCCCATGGCAGAGCAATCAGCGCATCGTACGTTGGTCCGCCACCGCGCCCTACAGAGCCACCGCGGCCATGGAACAAACGGAGTTTCACGCCATGCGCAATCGCTACGTCGCGCAATTTGCGTTGTGCTTTATGAATCTCCCATTGCGAAGTTGCGATACCCGCATCTTTATTTGAATCGGAGTAACCAAGCATGACTTCTTGGACATCACCACGCGAACTTACGATTGCTCGGTAGTTTGCGTCAGAGAGCAAAGAGTCCAAAATAGTGTCAGCTGCGCGAAGTTCTGCCACCGTTTCTAGTAACGGCGCAAAACCAATCATCGATTCTGAACCTTTAATTAGTCCGGTGTGCTCGGCAAGTTTCACGGCAGCTAAAACATCTTCATGAGATTTTGTCATGGAGATGATGTAGGTCTCGATTACTTCTGGACCAAATTTTTCAATTAAATCTTTGATTGCGGCAAAGGTTGCAACAGTGGCGCTCGCACGATCATCGAGTGCGTTCGGATTGCTCGCAAGTTGTTCTAGCGCATGATGATGCGCATCAGAATGTTCACGAATATCCATTGTGGCGTGGGTAAGACCAACGCTTGATACTGTGCGAATTACTCGCTCGAGTTGCCCGTGTGCAATGAGTTCACCTTTATGGGCAAGCAAGGAGTCGTACATCAAACCCAGATCGGCAAGGATTTCAGCGGTGTTGTCGTAGTCGCGACCAGGAACGTGCGCAGCTCCAGCAGCGTGGCGACGTTGTGTGAGGATCAAACGATGGCGAATTGCAGTCGCTTTAAGACGATACGGCTCTTCTACATTCAGGCGCTTGAATCGATCTTCAATTTCAGGAATAAGTTCGAGATCTCTTTTCACTGATGCTTCCAGCTCTGGTGAAGCTCCGGCAATACGAGTAGAGACCGAGAGCGCTTGGCGAAGTTCATCGAGAACGGCGATCATGGCCCGAATGAAGTGACCAATTTGCAACGTGATCGCTTGCTTGGTTACTTCGGCAGTGATGTTTGGATTGCCATCACGATCTCCGCCGATCCATGTTCCAAATGAGAGCGGACGAGCGTGTGGAGAAATTGTCACACCCGCGCGAGTAAGTTCGCGAGCAAACTCATCGAGGACTTCTGGAATTGTCATAGCGAAAAGATCATCGAGGTAATAGAGCGCATTGACGGCTTCATCAAGCGGTTCTGGTCGTCCTAAACGAAGTTCATCGGTCTGCCATAACAAATCCACGGTTTCAGCCAGGCGACGAGTTCTAACTGAATCTTTCTTGTCATCTAGCAGATCAGCAATTGTGGCAAGTTTGCCAAGAACTGATCGACGCGCTGCTTCGGTTGGGTGTGCGGTAAAAACTGGACGTACTGAAAATTCATTTAACCATTCTTGTAATTCAGCTTGAGAAAAATCACCGTGGGCTTTCTGCGCTTCAAGAATGCGATCAACCGCGCGCGCGATCCAAGAACCACTTGCTTCGCGCTGCTCTTCCAAAACTCGACCACGGTGGACTTGTTCGGCAACGTTTGCGAGATAGAAGTAAGTACTAAATGCTCGAACGAGCTGGACGCTATCTTCAACCGAAAGCGTCGCCAGAATTTCTTCACCGCCACCTTCGCGGACCGCTTTACGAACTCGCTCAACGAGTTCGAGTAGTTCTGCGCCTTCTTGGCGCACCAGGCTCTGCCCCAAGAGCTCACCTAAAAATCTCACATCGCTGCGTAGTTCTTGATCGTCGCGAGCTAAGGTGGCGCCAGATTCCGCAGTAGTCATGGGCTAATCCTGCCACCTCTGGCGAGGTACTCGAGAGGTACTAGAATTGGGTTATTACCCCCTCCCTTTTGGGATTGGGGGTCATTTCCGTTTGGACTTGTTTGGACCCGTTTGGGCAGTGATCAGAAATGGAGGCCTCGTGAGTAGATTGATCGACGCCTTCTCACACATTGAGATTTTTCAGGATCCGCAGGGCAGAGGCCGTGTTCAAGCTGCACGCTGCGCTACTGGCATCTACCTCGCTCGCGGCGCTCTCCAGGCACCACTCTTAGTGGTTGCTTCATCTTCGCGCCAAGCCGGTGAATATGTCGATGAGCTGCGAACCTATCTCGGCGAAGACCAGGTAGTTGAGTTCGCGCCGTGGGAGACCCTGCCGCACGAGAAGCTCAGCCCCAAGGGTGACACTGTCGCTGCTCGTATTGGAGTACTCGAAAAGCTTGAGCGCTATCGAGTTGTAGTGACATCTGTGCGTGCCTTGATTCAGCCGATATCCAAGCGGGCCGCGCAGTTTGTGCCACAGAAATTGGAAATTGGAACCGAGCTTGAACTTACGGCGCTATTAGAACTTCTTGCCAGACTCGGGTACAACCGGACTGATCTCGTTGAAAAGCGTGGTGATTTCGCAGTCCGCGGCGGAATCGTAGATCTGTTTTTACCAGACCAGGATCATCCAATTCGCGTTGATTTCTTTGGCGATGAGATCGAAGAGCTTGCTTGGTTCACCGTTGCTGACCAACGTACCTATGCGCCAGTGGTCGGCGAGATAGAGCTCTATCCATGTAGAGAATTATTAATCACTCCGGAAGTACAAGAGCGCGCATCAAGCTTGATTCCGAAATACCCACAACTCGAATCGATACTAGAAAAAATTGCTGCCGGTAGTTATGTCGATGGCATGGAATCACTCTTAGGATTATTGGATCCAGAACTGACCAGCATCGTTGAACTGCTTCCGAAAAATTTCGAAGTAGTAGTGCTCGATGAGCCGCGGTTAGCTTCCCGCGCACTTGATCTCGTTGAAACAAATAAAGAATTTTTAGAGGCCTCATGGTCGAGCGCAGCCATGGGTGGGCAAGCCCCGATTGATCTAAGTGCAACCGATTTAACAGGTGCGCTCGCCGGTGGTGGCTATCTCACGCTGACTGAAGTGAAAGAGAAAGCAATTTCCTGGCGATCAATCGACCCGTATGCAAGTGATGAAGGATCACACGAGAGCGATAGCGTTTTCACGCCAGTTACCGAGTACCGCGGTAAATTCGAAGAACTCACACAAGATTTAGCGGCCAAGCTCGCCGATGGTTATTTAATAATATTTAGTGCAGCTGGAAAGGGTTTGGTAGAGCGTTACGCCAAATTATTTACTGCAGCAGATTTGCCAGTTCGACTACTAAAAAATATCTCATCTGGTCTTACTCGAGATGCAATCTATGTTCTTGCTACTCCGATTGAGCACGGCTTTGCTGCCGAAAGTTTCAAGACGCTTTTTATTACTGAAAAAGATGTTACGGGAGTTCGTTCCTCTAATAAAGATCAGGCTCGTATGCCTTCTCGGCGAAAGAAGGCAATTGACCCACTTGAACTCAAGCCTGGCGACTATGTAGTTCACGAACAACACGGAGTCGGTCGTTATCTTGAACTCGTTCAGCGAACCGTTGCTGGTGTTTCGCGGGAATACTTAGTAATTGAATACGCCGCCTCTAAGCGCGGACAACCTGGCGATCGACTCTTTGTTCCTACCGATACCTTGGAGCAAGTCACTCGTTATGTTGGTGGAGAGGCGCCATCGGTGCACCGGATTGGTGGCGCAGATTGGCAGAACGCCAAGAAGCGAGCCCGTAAAGCCGTTAAACAAATTGCGGGCGAACTCATTCAACTGTATGCAGCTCGCATGAGTGCACCTGGTTTTGCATTTTCCCCAGATACGCCCTGGCAGCGCGAACTTGAATCAGCTTTTCGTTACGTAGAAACGGTGGATCAGCAATCCACGATCGAAGAAGTAAAGCGCGATATGGAGCGCTCATACCCAATGGATCGAGTGGTCTGTGGCGATGTGGGCTATGGAAAAACCGAGATCGCAATTCGTGCTGCCTTCAAAGCAGTGCAAGATGCCAAGCAGGTAGCGGTGCTTGTTCCAACCACCTTGCTTGTTCAACAACACTTTAAGACCTTTGAAGATCGCTACGCCGGTTTCCCAGTTCGCCTTGCTGGTCTTTCGCGCTTTAGTACCGCGAAAGAATCGAAGGAGATTTTGGAAGGGTTAGCCAATGGTTCGGTCGATGTAGTAATCGGAACCCACCGCCTGCTCTCAAAAGATGTGGTTTTTAAGGATCTTGGCTTAGTGATCGTTGATGAAGAACAACGCTTTGGCGTAGAACATAAGGAAGAGCTCAAGAAAACTCGCACAAATGTCGATGTTCTCTCAATGTCAGCCACTCCAATTCCGCGCACGCTCGAAATGGCTATCACCGGAATTCGCGAGATGTCGAATATCACCACGCCGCCGGAAGAACGCCATCCAGTTTTAACCTATGTTGGACCATACGATGGGAAACAAGTAACTGCTGCAATTCACCGCGAGCTACTTCGTGATGGCCAGATCTTCTTCATTCATAATCGAGTCGAAAGCATCGACAAAGTTGTCATACGACTAAAAGAACTTGTTCCCGAGGCGCGCATTCGAGTGGCGCACGGTCAAATGGGGGAGCGCGAGTTAGAAGATGTCATTCTCGGCTTTTGGGAGCGTGAATTCGATATTTTGGTCTGCACCACAATTATCGAATCGGGTATCGACATTCCAAATGCAAATACCTTGATCGTTGATCGCTCAGAAAACTTCGGCTTGTCTCAACTTCATCAACTGCGCGGTCGAGTTGGTCGAGCCCGCGAACGTGCTTATGCCTATTTCTTATATTCGCCAGATAAGCCATTGACAGAAGTAGCTCATGATCGTCTGAAAACAATTGCGACAAACACTGAACTCGGCTCGGGCATGCAAGTAGCGCTTAAAGATTTAGAAATTCGTGGTGCCGGAAACTTGCTCGGTGGTGAGCAGAGCGGTCATATCGCCGAAGTCGGATTTGATTTGTATATGCGCATGGTGGGCGAAGCTGTCTCTGATTATAAAAAGGGCTATATCGATTCCGAACCCGAGAGCAAAGAGTGCAAGGTGGAGTTACCGATCACAGCTCACTTGCCTGCTGAATATGTCCCATCGGATCGATTGCGCCTAGATCTCTATCGGCGGATGGCTGAGTGCGAAGAAAATTCTGCGCTCGATGCAATCGTGGAAGAGCTCCGTGACCGTTTTGGTGAGCTACCTCAAGAGGCAGTGAACTTGGTGGCTGTGGCAAAGCTGCGAATTTATGCCAAATCTAAGGAGCTAACCGAGGTAGTCCTGCAAGGAAAATTCCTCAAAATTGGACCAGTTGTGCTCCAAGATTCTGCCCAGATCCGACTCAATCGCCTTTACCCAGGAACTCAGATTAAACCAGCCACAAAAACAGTCCTTGTTGCTCAAAAAGCCAACGGGAATTGGCTTGGTTCGGGTTCGGTAGGCGATACTTCCACCCAGCAGTCTGAGCAAATCCTTGCTTGGGCGGATGAAGTCCTCCACAACCTATAGGAGTAGCCCTGATGGAAAACGAAGAGACCACCCCAGATTTTATTGAGACTCCTGCTGAGCATGATGCGCCAGAAAGCGTTGATGAGGGAACTGAGTCGAAGCAGATCTCAAAGCGCACCTTGGCAGTAATCGCCGCCGTTCTCGTTGTTCTTATCGGTGCTGGTGTGACTTTAAAGCTCACAGTATTTAAGCCCGCTGCTGTTGCCCACATTGGCAAAGATGTTGTCACAGTTAAAGATGTAACAAATAGCGTCAATGAAATTCTCGCTGAACGTAAAGGCGTAGACACCACTGGAATGCAGATCGCTACAGGTGCAGATTTAACGCTCGAAGAAGTGAACTTCCATGTGATCGCCTATCTCCTTGCTGACACCGCAAAGGCTAACAACGTCACAGTGACAGATGCCGAAGTTGCTACTCGCAAGGCTTCAATCATTAAGCAACTTGGTAGCGCTAGCGATCTTCCAAAGGCCCTCGTTGCAGCAAATATTGCATCAGCAGATTTGAACTTGTACCTACGTAGTCTTTTGTACGACGAGAAGCTTGCAACGCTTCTTGAGCAAAAGGGTGTCGCTCAAGCTGATGCTGGCGCAAAGCTGCAAGCCGATGTGGCTGCTGAAGGTACCGACGTTGGCGTCAAGATTAATCCTAAGTACGGTAACTGGGATTCAACTCAAGCTGTAGTTACCGCCCCAACAGTTAAGAGCAAGTAACTAGAACAGATCCGGTTACGAGTAGTAGTCAGGTAGAACGGCGAGAAATGGAATCACAGCTTCAACGACTTCGTGAAGTGATGGATCGACTTCGCTCACCTGGTGGATGTGAATGGGATGCTGAGCAAAGCCATGAGTCTTTGCTCAAGTATCTCTTAGAAGAGTCTTATGAATTCGTTGATGCAGTAGAACTCAATGATCGCGCGGCAATGGTGGAAGAGCTCGGCGATATTTTGCTCCAGGTCTATTTCCATTCTCGAGTCGCTGAAGATGATCTAACTGCGCCGTTTGATATTGAAGATGTTGCTCGTGGAGTAGCCGACAAATTAATCCATCGCCATCCGCATGTTTTTTCTGATTCAGATGTGACCTATGACGATGTCCTTGAAAATTGGGAAGCCCAGAAAGCGATCGAAAAGGGACGAACCTCGGCAGTGGATGGGGTTCCACTTAGCCAACCGGCCATGATGTTAGCCAACAAGCTGATTTATCGGGCAGAAAAGTCTCGATATTCAATCCCAGTAGAACATCCGGTGAAACTTAGCTCCAAGCCGACCGAAAGTGAGGTTGGAGCCGCGATATTTGGGATAATTGACCAGGCCCAAGCAGCTGGAATCGATCCAGAAGCAGCGTTACGAGCGTGCACAAAGGCGTATATCGCTCGAATTAAAGAGTACGAAAGTGCTCGTAAATGAACAGCAACTAAAAGGAGAGCCTTGTGGCACTAATCGACACAGTCCATGCCCGTGAAATTCTAGATTCACGCGGAAATCCAACCGTTGAAGTTGAAGTACTTCTCGAAGACGGAACCAGTGCGCGTGCAGCGGTGCCAAGTGGTGCATCTACCGGAGCATTTGAAGCGGCAGAACTTCGCGATGGCGGCAAGCGTTATCTCGGTAAGGGCGTCCAGAACGCTGTTGATTTTGTGAATGATGAGATCGCTCCAGCGGTCATTGGTTTTGATGCACAAGATCAGCGTTTTGTTGATCAAGAGATGCTCGACCTTGATGGCACAAAGAACAAATCTCGCCTTGGTGCAAATGCGATCCTCGGTGTTTCACTCGCTGTGGCTCGCGCAGCAGCAGAGAGCGCAGATCTATCATTTTTCCGTTATATCGGTGGGCCAACAGCACATACTCTTCCAGTCCCAATGATGAATATCCTCAACGGTGGAGCGCACGCTGATACAAACGTTGATGTTCAGGAATTTATGATTGCTCCTATTGGCGCAGAAACTTTCCGCGAATCACTTCGTTGGGGTGCGGAGATTTATCACAACCTCAAGAGCGTTCTTAAGAAGCGCGGACTTGTTACCAGCGTGGGCGATGAGGGTGGTTTTGCACCAAACCTTGACAGCAACCGTGCGGCTCTTGACCTCATTCTTGAAGCAATCGAAGGCGCTGGATTTAAGCCAGGAAAAGACATTGCCCTCGCCATGGACGTTGCAGCAACTGAGTTCTACAACGATGGCAAGTATGCCTTTGAAGGCAAGCAGAAGTCTGCTGATGAAATGATCGCTTATTACACCGAGCTTGTTAATGCTTACCCAATCGTCTCAATTGAAGATCCACTTGATGAAGATGACTGGGATGGCTGGACATCTATGACCACCCAACTTGGTGGAAAGATTCAGATTGTTGGCGATGACCTCTTTGTGACAAACCCAGAGCGTCTAGCCAAGGGAATCAAGCACGGCAGCGCAAACGCTATGTTGGTAAAGGTAAATCAGATCGGTACCCTGACTGAGACCCTCGATGCAGTATCACTTGCTCACCGCAATGGTTATCGCACCATGATGTCGCACCGTTCAGGTGAGACCGAGGACACCACTATTGCAGACCTCGCAGTTGCGTTGGAGTGTGGCCAGATTAAGACTGGTGCCCCAGCTCGTACCGAGCGCGTTGCTAAGTACAACCAATTGCTACGCATTGAAGAGGAACTCGATGAGTCAGCTCTCTATGCTGGCCGCGCTGCGTTTCCTCGTTTTCAAGGATAAGCAGCCAGTAGAATAACGAAATGTTTAAGAGCATCAGTGGCAGAAGCTTGCTTTTTGTCACGGTGCTCTTAATTCTTGCCATCACACTGGCCCCACCTCTTCAACGCTATTTTGCGCAACAAGCACAGATCAATGCATATCGAAATAAGATTGCAAGTGCCCAAGCAACGCTAACCGCCGCGCAACAAGAACTTGAAAAGTGGAATGACCCAGCTTATGTCGCGCAGCAGGCGCGAGTTCGATTGCACTATGTATTTCCGGGTGAACGGCAGTACGCAGTGATCGGAGCTGGTAGCGCGCAGTCCACCAAAGCACAACCAGCAGCTCCAGTCGCAAATCAAATCCCCGCGGGACTTCCTTGGTATGGCGAAGTCATTGCCTCTATTACAAGTACGAATGTGAATCAATAATTGGATAAACCAACTCAGGCAGATTTAGATGCAATCCAAGCTCAGCTAGGTAGAACACCACGAGATGTTCATGCAATTGCACACCGTTGCGCTTGCGGTAAGCCAGATGTCGTAGAAACCCCACCACGACTTGCTGATGGCACACCTTTTCCCACTTTCTATTACGCCACCTGTCCCAAATTAACTGGCGCAATTTCAACGCTCGAAGGTTCGGGAATGATGGCGCAGATGCAAGCTCGGTTAGCGAGCGACCCAGAACTCGCTGGCCAGTATTACAGCGCTCATGAAGATTATTTAGCGGCCAGAGCCGCACTCGGAATGGATGTTCCGGAAGTTGATGGAATTAGCGCTGGCGGCATGCCAGACCGAGTCAAGTGCTTGCATTCACTCGTTGCTCATTCGCTAGCGGCTGGGCCTGGCGTTAATCCCTTTGGTGATGA
>Ga0164297_10003557_pt1 | contig 14415 bp, 12 predicted proteins | sample GEODES058metaG_FD_113539 | JGI IMG/M metagenome (GOLD analysis project Ga0164297, IMG submission 113539) | Dystrophic lake water microbial communities from Trout Bog Lake, Wisconsin, USA - GEODES058 metaG | ecosystem: Environmental > Aquatic > Freshwater > Lake | place: USA: Trout Bog Lake... | reverse complement strand
GAGATTTACTTGAACTAAAGCATATTTGGCGGCCTCACAGCTTAGACTAATTAAAACCTGGTTTTAAGCAGTGATCGTATCCATCAAGTGCTTTGAGTGCTGGACCCAGTGATCTAAGCTTGTAGGGCTTTTAAAGCAATCAAATTGGGTTATCCACAGCGCTAGTTCTTTATCCACAAAAAATCACGAAAAACACTACTTTTAATATATTTCTTAATTTGAATATTGATTTTATTGATGAATTTTTCAGTGAAAAAGTTATCCACAGCCAATTCAAAACAGCTAAATATTCAAGTGGTAACCCGATGCAGTTTCGGGTTATCAAGATTTCGGTTGCCCTATCAAATATATGAAAACATAATTAATGCAACGGAATTAAAAGATTTAAGGAGAAAAGAAATGTCACAAGCTAGAACACTAACTGCTGCAGAAATTGACCAATTACTGGAACACATCGATACCAAAAAATATGCCCTACGCAACAGATGCATGATGCTGCTGACTCATTGGGCTGGGCTAAGAATCGGAGAAGTAGCCTCTTTGCGTTGGTCGGACGTAATCACAAATGAGGGTGCTGTAAAAGAAGAAATAAGACTCTTGCCCGACATGACCAAAGGCCGTCATGCTCGTACTGTGTTTGTCAGTGCAAAGCTCAAAGCAGAGTTGCAAGCCTACGCTGATCAAACCAAGTGTGTGAACCGCAGCTACCCATTCTTTTCTAGCCAAAAGAGTATCAAGGCCGGATTTAGTGCAAACAGCTTGTCACAAACGTTCGCCTTGCTATACGAAAGTGCAGGACTTGAGGGCGCTAGCAGCCACAGCGGCCGCAGAACGTTTTTAACCAGCTTGGCCAACAAGGGCACTGCGATACATATTTTGAAAACGCTAGCTGGTCATCGCAGTATCAGTACCACTGCTGCATACCTCTATAGCAGCCCAAGCCAGTTGAAGGCTGCAGTGGAGTTAGTTTGATTACTGAGTCTGATATATGCTTTTTTGCGGGCTTAACCGAGCGTTAGATACAAGTCCACAAATTGGTGTAGGTCAGATTAATCGAATCTACAAGAAAATTGCTAGGAAAGCTGGATTAGATGAATCTGAAATTAAAAGCATCAGCGGCCATTCATTGCGAGTAGGAGCAGCTCAGGACTTACTAAACTCTGGGGCAAGTATGCCAATTATTATGCAGCGAGGAAGATGGTCAAAAACTGATACGGTCATGAGATATGTTGAGCATATTAAAATTAAGCATAAGTCGTGAATCTAAAATTCATTAATTTTACCAATCCAACCATCCACCAAAACTCAGATTTTTTATATAACTAAACGCCGACCGCAGAGCCCCCTCTAGTTATGAATAAATTAAGCAGAAAGTCCGCAAAAATCAATGATTCCCGCCCGAATAAATTGCCCCGATTTTGCGGCATCCATAAACTCGCGATGCTTAACCAAAACCGCTAATACATCCGCCGATTTTAGAGCCTCATCTAAGTCAATCAATGTAAAACGATTGTCGTTTTGAATATTAGGTTCAACAGCAACAAGATCATATCCCTGTGACAAAAGTGCTTCAGCAATATGCGCTGCAGGAGATTCTCGCAAATCATCGATATCCGGCTTAAATGCCAATCCTAAGCAAGCAATTTTTGCCTGAAGACCAGTTTTTGCAGAAATATCTGCAGCTGCAGTTTTAATCTGATTAATTACCCACTCTGTTTTGCGATTATTCACCTCTCGAGCCGTTCTAATAAGTTGAGCATTTTCTGGATCACGGGCAACTATAAACCATGGATCCACAGCAATGCAGTGACCCCCAACACCAGCACCAGGCTGAAGGATATTTACTCGTGGGTGACGATTTGCCAAACTTATTAAGTCCCAGACATTGATGTCATCTTTTGCGCAAACAAGTGAAAGTTCGTTGGCAAAAGCAATATTCACATCGCGAAAACTATTTTCTGTTAGCTTACACATTTCAGCAGTTTTAGCATTAGTTTCTAGTACCGTACCTTTTACAAAGGTACGGTAGAAACTGGAAACTTGCTGCGTTGCCTCAGGAGTTAATCCTCCTACCACTCGATCATTTTCGACTAACTCTGTCATTATTTTTCCGGGTAAGACTCGTTCGGGGCAATAAGCAATGTAAATTGAGGATAGATCTACGCCCGCTTCATTCAAAACCTCAGCCATTCTTTGTGTTGTACCAACGGGAGAGGTAGACTCTAGGATAACCATATCCCCAGCTTTGACCTGATTTGCGATGCTTTTTGTTGCTACCAGCACAAAATCGATATTTGGTTCTGGAATTGTATTACCCTCATGAAATGGGGTTGGCACACAGATGATATATACGTCGCCCGCTTGAGGACTGGTATAAGCTTTCAATCTTCCCGCTGCAACAGCTGAGCGAACATACTCATCTAAGTCTGGCTCAACAATATGTATCAACCCCCGATTAATTGTTTCAACAGCAGGGGCACTAACATCCACCCCAGCAACTTGGTACCCATTACTTGCTAGAAGGGCAGCCGTCGGAAGACCGATATAACCTAAGCCCACAACACAAATAGTTTTATTTTTCATTTAAATCGCACCCAATATATCAATAATTCTTCCACATGCATGACCATCACCATAAGGATTATGGGCATAAGACATTTTTTTATAGCTTAATTCGTTTTCTATTAATTCAGAAACATTTGCCACAATGCGCTCTCGATTGGCGCCAACCAAACGCACGGTTCCGGCTTCAACCGCCTCAGGTCGCTCGGTAACCTCGCGCATCACCAATACAGGCTTGCCTAGGCTGGGGGCCTCCTCCTGAATACCCCCACTATCGGTCAGAACAAGGTAGCAATGTTTAATTAAGTATACAAAGGGTTCATAGTCAAGAGGATCAATTAAATGGACATTAGATAGCCCTATTAAGATTGAATTTACTGGGCCTTGAACATTCGGGTTAAGATGAACTGGATATACGAAATGGATCTCTGGATAAACAATTGCCAATTGTTTCAATGCCTCGCAAATTTGCATGAACCCATCGCCAAAATTTTCGCGTCGATGTCCCGTAATCAATGCAAATCGATCGCACTGCCATGAAAAAGGCAGTCGATCTTCTAAAAATTTTGACACCCTCTCTTGCCTAACTGCATCCGACTCAATTCGATTAAGCGTCCACAAAAGGGCATCAATAACAGTGTTGCCAGTTACGGCAATCTTGCCCTCAGATACCCCTTCATTTAATAAGTTTTGGCGACTTAAGGCTGTCGGCGAAAAATGCCAATTTGCGACCTTGCCGACTACTTGACGATTAAACTCCTCGGGGAAAGGGGCGTAGAGATCATGAGTACGCAAACCAGCCTCAACATGCCCAACTGAAATACCGGCATAAAATCCAGCAATGGCAGATGCCAAAGAAGTAGTTGTATCCCCATGAACCAGTAAAATATCTGGCCGCTGAGTTTTCAAAACCTCTCGCATTCCCAATAATACAGAAGAAGTAACATCAAATAAATCTTGACCCGGTCTCATTAGATCAAGATCAATGTCCGTATTAACATCAAAAACCCTAAGCACTTGGTCTAACATTTGACGATGCTGTGCAGTGATGCAAACCCGAGTCTCAAACAGATCGGATCGTGCCTTAAGAGCATGATACAGAGGCGCCATTTTTATAGCTGCCGGTCTTGTACCAAAAACAAGCATAATTTTTTTAATCATTTATTTACAAGCCTTGTTAATATAGATAGCATGTTTGCCGCTAAATGTTTTCTGTCGTAACGTTTAGCCGCTTCAATTCCATTTCTTCGATAGATATTAATTCGGCTGGAATCTGCTTTTAAATCAAGCATTAAATCAACCAACTGAATTGGATTTTCTGATTCAAACACTTGGCCAACTTGCTCGGCCAGTACAATTTGAGCGGACTCTCCGGAAACACCATGCAACACTGGGATTCCCACTCCCATGCACTCGAATAATTTCGATGGAATCACCGAAGAAAATAATTCGGTCTTGCGTAAATGGATAATGGAAACGTCCAATAACGACCAATATCTAATAACTTCTGCCCTAGAAATTGAGTCCAAAAACAGGACATTTGTAAGCCCTCGATATTGAGCATTCGCGACTAATTCAGTTTTTTTTGCGCCATCTCCAAGAAATAATATCAATATATTTTCTCCACCTGGACGACTTTGGATCAATTGAGCAGCCTCTAGCAATGTTTCCAATCCATGAGCCATTCCATGCGTACCGATATAGCCTGCCACAAACCGATTCTGTAAACCAAGCTCTGCGGATAGATGTTCATCCTTTTTTTGCGGAATAAATTGAGTTAAATCAACCCCATTCGTAACAACTTCAATCTTTTTACTATCGATGCCCCTTTGGGTTAAAGTTGATTTAAAAGTGTGAGTAACGGAAATTATACAAGTAGCCTTCCGATATAAAAAAAGCTCCAACCGCTCCAATAGCCTAATAGCAATAGAATCGTTCATCGCGCCAACTGCTTTAATAGACTCAGGCCAGATATCACGCAACTCGAAAACCCAGGGGATACGCTTAAATCTACTGACAATCCATGCGGCACAAACAGTAAAAAACTGAGGGGAAGTTCCTACAACTATGTCGACTTTATACACAAAAAAAGAAGCAAGAGTTGCGGTCATCATAAAACTGACGTAATCAAAAATTCGCAGAGCAAATCCTTGATTTGCTGCAATAAAAGACCAAACCCGTATTACCCTTATGCCATCAACTATTTGGCTTTGCCAAAATCGATTCTTATATCCATCAAAAACCTTGCCATGCGGGAAATTAGGGGCACAAGTTATCACCGTTACTCTTGCACCGTGAGCAACCCACTCCTTACAATGCTCGAAGGTGCGGCTGGCTGGAGCATTGACTTCTGGTGGAAAATTGTCGGTTAAAAATAAGATGTGCATTTAAACCCAACTAATTTGAATGCTAGAAACACCTTGATCCAGCTTGACTGAAATACAACTTGTATTCATGGTCTTGCCAAACTCTGGGGAATAGGAAGCCCGCTCCAATGAAGACATGCCCTTATGAATTAAAAATGTAACCAAATTTCCCTCGGGAAGTTTCAGCTGAAAAACTCCTCGCGTTATCTCGCAAACCGCAATTTCAGGGTGAATGATGAATCGTGCAATAGCCTTAGAGTAGGATCCTTTGATTACGTCGTCAATCTTGATGGAATTTTCAATCACCTCCCAAGTTCTTCGATGAATCGGCTTGCCGACTAGACGCCGATACCCATCATGGGAGCATGAAACTATTGCCTTCGTAGGATCCACAAATAAATCGAGGTCAAATGGATAAGCTCGCCTAGCCACCCTAAAGCTACTCCAAACTTCTGAAGAACTTTGGCCGTTAATTTCAACTGTGCTATGAGAGAAGGTTTGACGCTCTCTTAAACGATCAACACTAAGACCGTAGCAAGAAGTTCCCCCATTGACAATCACCCGCCTACCATATATTGACAATTCAAATGATAAGGTGTCCGCATGAGCGTGCCCAGGCAAATAATCAGGCCCTATTGGAGCAACATCCAAGAATACGACTGCCTTCTTGGATGCAAGTCTTATGTAACCACTATCTTTAAAATGATGTAGGCTTATCAGCTCATTGCCTTGATCAATAAGACTTTCATTTTTACCAAAGTTAAGCCCTAAACGATTTGCGTAATCCCTTAAAACAGAAAATGGTGGCGCAATTCCAAATGCAGCATCATTAAAAAATGTAATTTGTCCATCCGGATGACTCATAAATTTCAACCAACTTAACATTTTTTTTGCAACTATTCGCCAACGCTCAATTAAATCAGAATCAATTTGGGCTGGAAATACGCAGGCAAGATTAATTAAATCAAGCAAATCCTCCAAAAAAATTGCGTGGTACATTGGTGTGCGCTCAAAATTTCCGCCATCATTTAGCACCTGCTCATCCAGCTGAGCGGAAATAATTTTCAAACCTGTTTTCAAAAAAGCATTTGCCTCAGCCCCCCGAAAATAAAGACCAGCAAAAACTAGGGCTTTCGCATTTGCAAACAGATGATTTCCTAATATATGAAACTCTAATCTCCTAGATAGCCAACTAGCCTGAGTTATCAAACTTTTATTAAAGGAAGAGGTGCTCTCAAGATTATCTAGCGAGTTGCCAGAAAATGCCCACTTTATCCAGTTTACAATTCTCAGAGATGTTGGATAGGGCTCCCATCCAGTACCTGAAGATCCTGGATTTTTTAAGATCCAATCTTCTATTAAACATCTATGCCAAGTGATGCGAAGCTTACTACCAAAGGCATTTAAGTCATCAAAATAATGTTGGTTATAGCGCCAAAGTTTCTCACGACATGACCCATCCCAACCAATATCCTTTAAAGCACCCGATTGACCAAAAAAAATAAAATCATCGCATCCCAATAAATTAGGCTTACGATAAGCTAATTGAACCCAAGGGTTAGATTTGTAACGTATTAAGGGTGAATCAATAACGCCTATTCTAGGTCGCCATATTCTATAAAAAATGCGCATCGCAATCTGTTGAAATCGCAAATAGCGAACAGTATGCCAATATCGAATGATTAAATTCAAAAAAATTTCCAAAAATTTTATGCAAAAGCATTTGCCAACTCTATACTTACACGACTTACCTCTAACAACTCGCTAAAAGGAATGGGGCTTACGTTACGCCCTTCAATAGCGTTAACAAAAGCCTTAACACATGTCTTTTGACCTTTGTCTTGCCTCCACAAATTCATTTTTTTAAAGCCGGGCCAATTAAAACCTCTTAACTTTCGAAAATTATCAAGCTGCAGCACTCGACCAGCAGCAAAGACTTCTAACCGCTCCTTGGGATATGCTTTACACCCATTAGAAAAGTAGTGAATAGTCCCAATTGATCCATCTTCAAATGAAAGCTGCAAGCTGACTGTATCTCGCGTTGAGGATTCCATGCCTGCAACATTCCAACCAACTATCGAAGAGGCAGCCAAATATCGGATTAAATCAACGAAATGACAGGCCTCCCCAACAATCCTCCCTCCACCCAATTTTCGATCTTGAGTCCAATGATCGGAGGGGATTAGGCCTGCGTTGACCGTCATAATAAAAGCTTTTGGCCCCATCACCCCATTTAGAAGTGTCTTAATTTTCTGAATCTGCGGTGCAAAACGTCTATTAAATCCAACCATCACGATCGGCACTTCTAAATTCTTCAGTGCAATAGCATGAAACGCAGATTCAATTGCTTTTAGCTCATCTAAATTGATGCATAATGGTTTCTCAACAAAAATATTTTTTTTAGCCTCCAGCGCCTTTAATACAAAAAGGGCATGGCTATCATGTTGAGTTGTAATGACCACTCCATTGGTCTTATCATCTTGAAAAATTGTATTTGCATCGGTTGTGGTTTTAAGAAAACCATATTTCCTCCCTACGTGCGAACTACTCACGCCTGAATTTGAAGCCACAATCCGAAGATCCACTCCGGTCTCTCGAAAAGCAGGAATAAGTACTGATGAAGCGTAGTTTCCAGACCCCACGAAACTAATTCCAGCTTTTTGATTGCCCGCTTTAAATAATTCAAGATTATTTTGAGGCATCAAATCAATGCTTCTAGAATTTGAGGTTATGCTATGGCCTTTATAGCGAAGCAAAATGCCAAGCGATGGAGTAGAGCCGCCCACCAATTCATAAGCCTTGATTGCATCCTCAAGCGCAAATCGATGAGTTATCAAACTTGAGACATTGAGTCGGCCATCAGCCATCATATCTAAGACCGCCTCAAAATTACGTTGCTCTGTCCAGCGCACAAATCCAACTGGGTAATCCTGGCCCCTTTCCTCGTAATTTGAATCATAACGACCGGGCCCATAGGAGGCAGATACTTGGAAAGTTAATTCTTTCTTAAAAAAATCATCTCGTGATAATTCTAATCCGGCAACACCCACTAAAATTATCCGACCACGCTTTCGACACATTAATGCCGCCTGATGGATCGGTTCACTGCTTTTCGTGCTGGCCGTAATAATTACGCCATCCACACCCCTACCCCGAGAATAAATTTCGGCCGCCTTTACTGGATCTTGACCGGCACCCAAATCCACCACTTCAGCGCCAAATTGCTTAGCCAACTCGAGTTTATTTTTATCAAAATCAGCCCCTATAACACGGCAGCCGTGAGCACGAAGAAGTTGTATGGTCAACAAACCAACCAAACCAAGACCTGTTACAAAAATTGTTTCTCCAAGCGTTGGCTGTAGCAAACGAATACCCTGCAAAGCAATAGCACCGAGTACTGTAAAGGAGGCCTCATCATCTGACACAGAATCAGGAACTTTTGCACAAAGATTAATTGGAACGCTAACGAATTCCGCATGCTTTCCATTGCTAATTACTCTATCGCCAATCTGAAATCCATTAAGTCCAGCGCCAACCTCAACAACATTCCCTACGTTGCAGTAGCCCAAAGGTAATGGCTGGTCAAGCTTATTAAAGACGGTCTCAATAGTAGGAAGAATGCCGTCAGTTCTAATTTTATCGACTACCATTCGAACTTTATCAGGCTGCTGGAGCGCTTTATCCAGAAGATTTGCTTTTCCAAACTCTACAAGCATGCGCTCAGTACCCGAAGATACTAATGTTACCTTTGTCCTAATTAAGAGAGAACCAGCCTTTACTCCCGGAGCGGGCACTTCGACCACAGAGGTTTCACCGTTTTTTAAATTTTGCAAAACTTGAAGCATCTTTTACTCACAATAGATATGAAAGACTAGAAAGCAGATTGATAACTTTCCATGTTTGCTGCCAATTTCCAATAGTAATTCTCACGCAACCTTCAATGAGCGAATTTCGATTGCGAATATAAATACCCCTGGCTTTTAATTCACTACATAATTCATTTGGTTTTCTACAATGAAACAGTACAAAGTTTCCATGACTTGGGTAGTATTTAATTTTATTATCAAAGCACCATGATTCAAATGCTTCTCTAGCCAACTTTACATCCGAGACCCAGCTATCAATTTTGCTTATATTATTAAGAGCGTAAAGAGCCAACTTCTGGGCAATCATTGAAACATTTTTGCCATTTCTTATTTTATTTATTGCACCTATAACAGGTAATGAAGCACATAGGTAACCAATCCGAACACCAGCCAGTCCAAATGCTTTTGAAAAAGTACGAGCCACCACTATATTGGGAACATCAAATATTAAATTAACACATGACTGACTATCGGAGAACTCAATGTAAGCCTCATCAACTATAAATAAAGTTTTTGGATGTCTTTGGGCCAAGTAAGATATTGAATCTTTTTTAACATAGTAGCCGCATGGATTATTGGGGGACACAATATAAACAATTTTTGGCGAAAGTGCTGAACTAATCTTTTCATCAATCAATTCAATATCAAAAATAAATGGTGGCTGTAAATTTATCTTTTCAAGCGTTGCGCCACATTGAGCAACATAAATAAAAAAATTTTCATAAGTTGGACATATTGCAAACGCTGTATCCTCACGATCCAAGTATGCTCGACATAAAGTTTCCAAGCAAACATCAGATCCAGGAAAAGTCAAAATATTTGCATCGCCAATATTGAGGTAATCACTCAGCTTATCGGCTAATTCTATAGAAAGATAATCCGGATACCAGGCCAATACCCCTCTTTCTTTAACTATTCTTGCTGCCTCATGCTTATAAAAATCAAAATCGAAGGGCGCCTCGTTCCAATCAAGTTTTAGAAGCTCACCATCATTGCCTGAGGACCAAACATCCTGAGGTGTAATGCTGTATGGCTGAAGTGAATGAATGAATTTAGCTGGATTTACCACTCTTTACTCCAAGGTGAAATCTCTTCAAATTTAGCGGGAAATATGAATCGATCATTTCTCAGTTTATATCGAACTTTTTTAATTATTCGACGTACTTTCATCGGAATGAAAGTTAAAAATCTCTGGTAATACATATGTTTCTGAAATTTTCTAACTTTCCGTCCATGGGATATCAAAATTGAATGGTCGATTAAAATTTCTATATCTTCTTGTTTTAAATTTTTTAACTTTATTTGAAGCGATTTTTGGGAAATATTTGAAGGCTTCAATTTGGTAACACAGAGTCCAACTTGGGCAGATTGATGTGAGTCTGAGCTTCCAATCATGGGTATTGAAAAAGCTTTCGAAATATCTTGAATTTGAGAAATAAACTCTGATGCCCTCCACCCCCCATTCACTCTTTCAATCAAATCAAATTTCTTAATCGTCTCATCAACACCATAAATACTTAAATATCCCGATCCAGGCTTGAATGGGTGCGGCATTATCACTACACACCCCAGCTCCTCAAGCTTGGAGAAAATAAGATGCCTGTCAGAACCAACTGGCAAGGAAATATCTGTGAATAGCCCAATAATATGAGCCCCTTCACTTGTAGTGTATTCACATCCTGGAATTAAATGTATCCCATGCTTATCAAATTCTAATGGGTCTAGCTTACATACTTGATCGTGCTCGGTAATGGCAACCGCGTTAATTCCGCGACTCTTACACGCAAAAATAAGCTCTGCTTGAGTAGTAAATCCATCAAAAGAATGGCTGGTGTGCGTATGTAAATCTAATATCATTTTTTAATTTTATTAACAAATACGGGAAATTTACCCTCTCCAGTTTGAATAAAATCATTGCTAAGGGTTACATCAACCTTAAAGCCACTCATCTCCTCTAGTTCATTGCAAATTTTATTTTTTACCCATTCAGAATCAGCCGAAGATTCACTCCATAGAGAAAGCAAAATCACGAGATGACCCGGCACGAATTGCTGTATTTGAAACCTTTGAACCTTGCTAATTTTAGAAAAGTATGTGTACAAGTTTACTGAGCTAATCTCGGCACCATCATTAGAAATTAAATAATCATCAGAGCGACCATAAACTTTAGCAATCACTGGGCTACTGCGGCCACAGCCACAATTAGACCAGCTGCCTTCTGCAATATCTCCGGTGTCATAACGCAATAAGGGCATTGCAAAGTTATGCAAGTTAGTGGCAACAATTTTGAAGCGGCCAGCTTGGTCGCTGGGTGTCAACTCAACATGCCCATACTCCCAGTCAATATGCATACCTTCATGAATTTCGCAGTCATGAAACATGCAAGTAATCTCCGCTTGTCCGTAATGATCGAAAACATTTACGCCAAACGCTAGCTTTAAATTTTCACAACACTCTTGCGTTAAGGCCTCAGAGGCAGTAAAAACCCCTCTTAATCCATCTAACTTGAGACCCTCTTGAATTGCAAATCTGGCAATAACATTTAAGGCCGAAGGATAGCCTCGAAGATATTTAGGTTTCCAGGTCTGTAAAAAATTGAAATACTCCAATAAAGATAGTCGATCCATTTTATAAACTGGGAAATATGCCCAGTTTCGCAATTTATCAACCTTGATATTTACTTCATTATTTTTGGGAGCATAGCTTCGAAATATGGCAATCTTGTCTCTAAATTTGTAACCAGCCCTCTTCCAGCTGCGCCAAATTACACCTTGCTCAATAACCCATTGATTGGTTGAAGTGTAAACTTTTAATGGCTCACCCGTAGTTCCGGATGTATAGAATGAAAGCCCTTGATCAGCAACCCTAGGCATGCAGAACTGCGAATGATTTTCTCGCACAGTCTTTTTGTCCAAAATCGGAAGTTTCAACAACTCACGAAAGGGATCGGAAGACTTAAAATCAACGCCATATTCTCTAAACCGAGCTGAATACCAAGGAACATTTAAATGACAGTGCTGAAGTAGATCAGAAAGCCATTTAGATTTGATATCATCAATCTTTTCTTCAGGGTAATACTGACTAAATTTCAAAAATTTGTGGTATTTATAAATACCTTTTAGAGTAAGAATACCGTCTTGAATTTTATTCATGAATATTATTTTTTAAAATATAAAAATATTATAACTTCCATAATTCAGCATTTATTCTGTATGAAGACAAATATACCAACAATCTTGAAAAGTTCATAAATCGATTTGGACCCATTATCCTCAGAAAAAGTCTCATAATTTTATTTATTAATTTAAAATAATATTTAGAATCATTCTTATTTTCAATGCCCAAGGTAATATACGGGTCAGCAAAATTATATAAATAATTTTTTTTCAAAAAATCCTTGATTAATCCTTCACAAATAAAAGGATCCGAAATACATGATAGCTCTTCATATTTAGCCGAATATGCCCGCCTTAAAGTGGGAGAAATATATGATCCATCACTCATATAATCGAATGAATATTTATTTGAAATGCAGTAATTTTTGTAGGAATTAGATCTTTCTTTATAATTAATGGACAAGATTTCTATGGCAGAATTTATATTTTCCGGGAACGGAATGGGGCGCTTGGATAGGCCCTTTGGATTCATTTCATCAAAAGAGCTAAAGTGGAAAAATGTTAAAGGTTGAGTTTCATTAACAAGAAAAATACCATCAGAGATAGATATTTTTCTTTCGTGTAAGTTCCAAAAAGCTACATTTAATGATAAATCATGAGAAATCTTGATCCACGGAAAAAAACATGGTGCAATAGACACCCATTTTTGATCTGTTGAAAGACCAAATTGTGTTTCAAAAAAACAAAAGAGCTTACATCTATCCCACCACCAATTTAAAAAAATGTGTGCTTTATCACTATTATTTATAGCAAAAAAACCTAAGTTAAAGCTACCAAATCGAAGCATCCCTAAGTCGCCCAAAGGATGGGGATCAATATAATGGGGGGTCAGAATCAAATCATTCGACTCTAATTCCTGAAAGATACTAAGCAAAGACCTATAAACATATATATCTGGATCCAAAAAAATTACTTTGCTATATCTCTTTAAAAGATCTAAAGCAATAAAGGGTTTTACAGAGGTACTAAATTCAGTAATGTCATACTTAAATGCTAAATGCTTCCAATCAGGAATATTACAGTCTTCAATCCATATAATTTCAGCAAATTGAGAACTTTGCACTAATTGTCGTTTTCCGTCGATAACATATATTTTGGTTGTTATTCCATCTACATTGAAAATAGACTCGGCAAGCGCCAATGCTTTATATAGATACGCTACGTTGCATACAGTAAATACAATAGAATTACTTTGTATATTTTTATTTAACAAAATATATAATCCGAATAAAAAATTGTTTAATTAAGAAACCTATTAGCAAAATAATAGTTCTGAAAGCAAATAAAAATTGAATGGTGAATAAAGCTTCGATCGTTAGTTTAACATGAGAAATAAATATACCTTTAATTCTTGAATAATCATATTTTTTTAGGTGCAGGGATTTATTGAATATTTTAATCTTGATAGAGTTATCTTGAAAACTACTATGATCAAATCCTGGGCTCGAATCAAAGTGCCCAATCTTGAATCCAGAGTTAATACTATCTAAACATAGCTTGTAATCAACACCATCAACAAAATAATTCCCCCTAAACCAACCTATTTCTTCCAATGCAAAAAGATTAAATAAAGAACCGCTTAAAATAATATGAGTATGTTCATGAATAATATTTTGACTTTCTATATATTTATTTTTGCCATAAAGAGAAACCATAGAGTAATCATGAAATAGCAGATGATTATCAACCAGAAAACTTGATATAAAGGATAAAGTTTTTGAATTAAAGTCGGTATCTTGGTCAAAATATAACACATTTGAAGCACCATTATAAAATGCGGAAGAAAGCAGCGTTGACAAAGAACTGCTCAAGCCACTATTGCATCCACTAGAAAAGTATCTAAAATTATTATTACTACTTAAATCATAGTGCAATATAAATGGTTGAGTATTTTTAGGTGAATTATCAAAAACATAAACCTCATAACCTTCTGATAATAAACTCTGTATTCTATCAAATACCTCTACAGATGGATAGTGTAAAACAAAAGCTACAATAAATTCATTTTTGGATTTTGATTTATTTAAACCATTTGATAATTGCTGGATTGTATTTAGGTAATTCATTTATTTTGATATTATTTAGTCGAACCTGCAAAATTCATTTTTCAGAATTTCAGTCAAACTTGAGTGTTCAAATTTCGGTTTTCAAACTGGAGTTTGATTTGTTTTGAAATATTGCGCTCAAGTTCCCTCAATTGCTTCAATAATTTCAGGCCCAATAAAAGGCCCTTGAGCCCTAAACGAGCAATCGCCCTCATCAACCATTTGATGTTGTACCCAACCGCACAGCACAATGTATGCAGTGCATCTCCTGATGAGCCTTTGAGCCAGTTTCGATCCATTCGGTGGTCTGCCTTTAGGTGTCCGATTGCGGGTTCTACGGCTTGTCTGCGCTTTAACCACTTCCTTTGCGTTTTAGTCATCGTTTTGATTTTGCCGCGGT
>Ga0164297_10003556_pt1 | contig 14421 bp, 15 predicted proteins | sample GEODES058metaG_FD_113539 | JGI IMG/M metagenome (GOLD analysis project Ga0164297, IMG submission 113539) | Dystrophic lake water microbial communities from Trout Bog Lake, Wisconsin, USA - GEODES058 metaG | ecosystem: Environmental > Aquatic > Freshwater > Lake | place: USA: Trout Bog Lake... | reverse complement strand
GGGGATCCTTGACGGCTTCGATCCGACCTTCTGGCTCCCCGAGGATCAGAGTCCATGGCTTCGCTGGCTCGAGTCGTTGGGCTACGGCGATCGAGCCGACTACATCACCGAACTCAGCCTTGAGCCCACGCGGCCGGCCGAGCACTCCATCAGCGCCTTCTTGACCAATGCCTTCTTGGAGTGGGTGGTCCAGCAGTCGGAACCGTGGTTCGCCCATCTCAGCTACCTCCGCCCCCATCCTCCGTATGCCGCAGCCGGGGAGTACGCCAACCGGTACGACCCTGATGACTGCGAGCCGGGGATCGAGCCCATGGCGCACCCGCACCCTCTTCACGAGGCGGCGATGACCCTGCCGGTCACGGCGGCACCCGAGACCGAGCGCGGTCGCCGAGAGCTTCGTGCGCAGTACTACGGGATGCTCACCGAGGTCGATGCGCAGTTCGGCCGGATCGTCGAGGAACTCAAGGAGAGCGGCGCATGGGACGAGACCCTGGTGATCGTGACGGCGGATCATGGCGATCAGCTCTGCGACCAGGGCCTCATCGAGAAGCTGGCCTTCTTTGAGCAGAGCTACCACATCCCCCTGCTGATCCACGATCCCGACGCGCCTGAGCAGCATGGATCGGTGGTGACGGCCTTCACCGAGAACGTCGACGTTGTGCCGACGATCGCCGTGGCACTTGGCCAGCCAGCGCCGGCGCAGTGCGATGGTCGGCCGCTCCAGCCGTTCTTGTGGGGCGAGACACCTGTCTGGTGGCGTGACGCAGCGCACTACGAGTGGGACTGGCGATACCTGTTCATCGGGGGCGACGGTCGGGGAGGCTGGCCTGACAACCGATTCTTGGAGCAGCAGAACTTGGCCGTGCTCCGAGATGACCGGGGAGCCTACGTCCACTTCGGAGATGGGTCGTGGCTGCTGTTCGACCTGGAAGTCGATCCGACGTGGCGAACGACCTCGGAGGATCCGGTACGAGTGCTCCACTACGCCCAGGCGATGCTCTCCTGGCGCCAAGAGCACCTCGATCGAACCTTGACCGATCTGCTCTTGACGCCAGAGCGACCCGGTCGGTGGCCCGGCCGGGAGTGACCGAGTGGTGTCGGTGCGCTAGGACTCGGTCGGCGACCCGAAGGTCTGGTGCGCAAGGCCAGCGAGCAACGCTTGGCGGAACTGGCGAGCGCCTTCGTCGCGGTCGACGAAGTCGGCCAGGCCATTGAGCTCGAGGGTGACCCATCCGTGGCACGAGGCCCAGATCATCTGCGTGACCATCATTGGGTCGTTGGGGGCAAGGGCTCCAGAACCGATGGCACGCTCCACGGCGGCGAGCAGCTGGGCCAAGCTGCCGAGCGCCACCTCTTTCGCCGCTGGGCTCGGCTCGAAGCCCTTGACAGAGCGTTGGAACATCAGCTCATAGGCTGCAGGGTGCGAGAGCGCAAGCGCCCGATAGCGCTCGGCGCCCACCAAGAGCGCCTCCAAGGGGTCGGGGATCTCGCTGAGGCTCGCCATGCTTCGAGCAAGTCGATCGAAGCTCCGAGCGAAGAGCGCGTCGATGATCCCGGCCTTCGAATCGAAGTGGTTGTAGACCCCCATCGGGGCCACGCCAGCGTCGGCGGCGATGCGCCGGACGCTGAGCGCGTTAGGCCCTTCGGCTTCCAAGATGGCCTCGGCCGCATCGAGGAGGAGTCCCATCACCTCTGCACTCGGCGTTCGGGCTCGGGCAGCCGGGGTCATGGGTGCAGACTACTAAGGAACATCGTGCTATAACAGTAGTACATCGTTCTACGGAACACTCGACACGAGAGGGAGATCCTCGAATGACCTCGCTGCTGGACGAACGATCACCGCACCATGACCGACGGTGGTTGATCCTGCCGGTGCTCTGCCTGTCGGTGTTCTTGGTGGTGGTGGACAACACCATCGTCAACGTGGCACTGCCCAGCTTGAGCCGGGACCTCGGCGCATCGACGACCCAGCTCCAATGGATCGTCGATGGCTACAGCCTGACCTTCGCTGGTCTCTTGCTGGCGGGTGGAGGCGTCGGTGATCGACTCGGTCGAAAGGGCACCATGCAGGTGGCGCTCGTGTTCTTCGGCATCTTCTCCCTCTTCGCCGCCCTCAGCACCTCGACGGGTGAGCTGATCTCGGCCCGGGTGCTGATGGGCGTCGCTGCCGCCTTCATCTTCCCGGCCACCTTGGCCATCTTGACGGCGATCTTTACCGACCACTCAGAACGCCAGAAGGCACTGGGCATCTGGGGCGCCACGTCCGGCATCGCCGTCGCCTTCGGCCCGATCGTGGGTGGGGCGCTCCTCGAGCACTATTGGTACGGCTCGATCTTCTTGGTCAACATCCCGATCGTGATCGTGACCCTCGTCGCCGGACACTTCTTGGTGCCGGTGGTCGGCGATCGGCTCACGCACTCCTTCGACACGACCGGGGTCATCCTCTCGACCGCGGGCGTCACGATGCTCGTGTTCGCCATCATCCAAGGACCCCAGTGGGGATGGAGCTCGGCTGGGACGCTCGGCTGCTTCGCCGCGGCCGCCGTGCTCCTGGTGGCGTTCTGCCTCAAGGAGCTCCGGACCAGAATGCCGCTGCTCGACGTCCGGGTCTTCGCCATCCCTCGATTCTCGGCCGGTGCCGGGGCGATCGCCGTCGCCTTCTTCTGCCTGTTCGGGTTCATCTTCGTGATCACGCAGTACTTCCAGTTCGTGAAGGGCTACTCGACCCTGTCGGCCGGCGTGCACACGCTGCCCTTCGCCATCGTGTCGGCCGTGTTCACGCCCGTGGGTGCCGTGCTGGCCCTGCGGATCGGGACCCGCATCGTGGTGGCGTTCGGACTCGCCGCCATGGCAGGGGGCCTCGTGATGGCAGGCGTGAGCTCGACCCCCTCGGCGAACTACTTCGGGCCAGTGATCATCTCGATGTGCCTCTTGGCCCTCGGGCTCTCGTTCATCACGGCACCGGCGACCGAAGCGGTGATGGGGTCCATCGCCGCCGATCAGGTTGGCGCGGGTGCGGCCGTCAACAACACCACACGAGAGCTCGGAGGCACCCTGGGTGTGGCCGTGATCGGCTCCGTGTTCGCGTCGGCGTATGGCCCCAAGGTGCTCAGCGCGCTCAGCCCCTATCCCGTCCCCGCCGGCGCTCGGGCCGCGGCCCATCAATCGGTGGCCGCGGCCCTCGAGGTGGCGCACCGTGCCCCGGTGGCGGTGCAGCCCACGCTCCAACATGCCGTCTTCGATGCCTTCACCTCTGGCTTGCGCCTCTCGTGCTTCGTGGCCGCCGGCGTGGCCGTCGTGGGGGCCATCGCTTCTGCAGTGTTCCTCCCTGGCCGCCAGCGAGCAGCGGCCATCGTTCCCACCGGTGAGCCGGCTCTTGGCTGACGGACAGCCCCTCGGGTGGGCATAGCCGCCACCGGGGTGCTCGCCGTGGCACACTTGTGAACCATCACCGTCAAGGGGGAAGGATCGACATGTCATCCACTATCACTCATCGCATGAGGAGCGGACTCGTGGGGGCCACTGTGCTCTCCGTGGCGCTGCTCGGCGCCGCCTGCTCTTCGAGCTCGTCGAGCAACTCGACGACGACCACGGCGGGCTCGTCGGCCACGACGACCACCTTGCCCACCAAGCAGATCCCCGAGCAGGCCAAGCTGGCCTCGGTCGCAGCGCTCGTTCCTGCCTCGGTGGCCAGCACCGGGCAGGTGACCTTCGCGATGGACGCCACGTACCCACCCGACGAGTTCGTCGCCCCCGGCTCGAGCGCCATCGTGGGCATGGACGCCGACCTCGGCAAGGCGATCGCCGAGACCATGGGCCTCAAGCCGGTCGAGCAGAACGTGACCTTCGACGCCATCATCCCGGGCCTTCAGGCGGGCAAGTACGACGTCGGTCTGTCGTCGTTCACCATCACGGCCGCTCGTGAGAAGGTCGTTGACTTCACCCAGTACTTCGAGGCGGGCGAGGCGTTCTACGTCAAGGCCGGTGCCACGCCGGTGAAGACCCTCGAGAACCTCTGTGGCAAGACGGTGGCGGTCGAGACGGGCACGGTTGAGCAGACCGACGCGCAGACGCAGAGCGCTGCTTGCAAGAAGGCCGGCCACAAGCCGGTGACGGTCCTCTCCTACTCAGACCAGAACTCCGTCAACCAGGCAGTGGCGTCGGGTCGAGCCGAGGCTGGCTTCGCCGACTCCCAGGTCGCCGGCTACGTCGTCGCCCAGTCCAATGGCGAGTTCACCCTCTCGGGCGAGGCGTTCAACGTCGCTCCCTACGGGATCGCCAGCCCCAAGGGCAATGGCATGGCGCAGGCCCTCTCCGCAGCCGTGACCGCCTTGATGAGCAACGGGACCTACACGGAGATCCTCAAGAAGTGGGGCGTCGAGTCTGGCGCCGTCACCTCGGCTCCGGTGAACCCGCCGGCCTCTTGATCACCCTCGCTCGATGAGCGACGAGACCACCTCTGGCGCTGACGAGGCCCCCCCTGGGGGGGCCTCGTCGCGTCCGGAACCGATCAAGGCCAAGCCGCTCCGTCACCCGTGGCGTTGGGTCGGTGGGGCGGTCATCGTGGTCCTCATGGCCATGTTGGTCCACACCCTGGTCTTCTCCCGCTCGGAGCAGCCGCGCCAGACAGGGAGCCGGTTCGGCTGGCCGGTCGTCGGGCAGTACCTCTTCTCGCCGCTGATCATCAAGGGAGCGGAGCTCACGCTCGAGCTCACGGTGATCGCCATGGTGGCGGGCATCCTGCTCGGGATCCTCTTAGCGGTGATGCGACTCTCCAAGAGCTGGCTGATCTCGGGAGTGGCCTGGGTCTACGTCTGGTTCTTCCGAGGCACCCCGGTGCTGATCCAGCTCTTCTTCTGGTACTACCTCGCCTCGCTCTATCCGAAGATCTCGCTCGGGATCCCCTTTGGCGTCACGTTCACCAACGTCAACATGAACGTGGTGCTGACGGCCTTCTGGGCCGCTGCCCTTGGCCTCTCCTTGAACGAGGGCGCCTACATGTCCGAGATCGTGCGAGCGGGCCTGCTCTCCGTCGATGAGGGCCAAGGCGAGGCAGCCGAGTCCATCGGCATGAGTCGGTCGCAGTCGCTTCGGTACATCGTGCTGCCCCAAGCGATGCGGCTCATCATCCCGCCGATGGGCAATGAGACCATCTCGATGCTCAAGACGACCTCGCTGGCCTCCGCCATCACGGTCGGTGAGCTGACCTTCGTCGCCAACCAGATCGCGGCGCAGAACTACCGACAGATCCAACTCTTGATCGTGGTGGCGCTCTGGTACTTGTTCTTCACCACAGTGCTCTCCATCGGGCAGTACTACCTCGAGCGCTACTACGCCCGAGGAGCATCGAGGGCCCTTCCGCCCACGCCGCTCCAGCGGCTGCGGGCCAAGCTGGCTGGCTCCCCGTCCGCACCCGAGATGATCGGACCCGGACATGAGCCCGACACAGCGATCTTGAACGCCAAGGTGGGTCCTCATGACTGATCCGTCTGTGGGAGTGCCTCCCATGGTCAAGGCCGAGCAGATCCACAAGTCCTTCGGTGCCAACGAGGTACTGAAGGGGATCGACCTCGAGGTCGATCGGGGTGAGGTGATGTGCCTCATCGGTCCGTCAGGGTCGGGCAAGAGCACGTTCCTGCGATTGATCAACCACCTGGAGACCTATCAGGCAGGCCGGCTCTTCGTCGATGGTGACCTCATCGGCTACGAGCAGCGAGGCGACGTCCTTCACGAGATGACCCCCAAGCGGGTGAGCGCACAGCGCTCCGAGATCGGGATGGTCTTCCAGCGGTTCAACCTCTTCCCGCACCTGACGGCCATCGAGAACATCACCATTGGGCCGATCAAGGTCAAGGGCCAGTCAAAGGCCGACGCTGAGGATCGGGCAGCGACCCTGCTCGAGCGAGTGGGATTGGCGGAGAAGAAGGGCGCCTATCCGAGCCAGCTCTCAGGAGGGCAGCAGCAACGCGTGGCGATCGCTCGGGCGCTGGCCATGGATCCGAAGCTGATGCTCTTCGATGAGCCCACGAGCGCTCTCGATCCGGAGCTCGTCGGAGACGTGCTCGACGTGATGCGCCAGCTGGCGACCAGCGGGATGACGATGATCGTGGTGACCCATGAGATGGGCTTCGCCCGTGAGGTTGGCGACTCCGTCGTCTTCATGGATGGCGGTGTGGTGCTCGAGGCCGGAGATCCCACCGAGGTGCTGACCTCGCCGAAGAACGAGCGACTCCAGTCCTTCCTCTCCAAGGTTCTGTGATCCGCCGCCGCCAGCCAGCGCCGTAGGCTCGAGCTCCATGACGCCACAAGACTCCACGAGCTGGCTCGACGACCCGACCGCAGTCGGGACGGGGCTTCCCTTGGAGGGCATGCGGGTCCTGGATCTCTCGCGGGTGCTGGCGGGCCCGCTGTGCGCCATGATCGCCGCCGATCTCGGCGCCGACGTGATCAAGGTCGAGCAGCACTCCGGGGATCCCGTTCGGGCCATGGCCCCACCCAGCGTCGACGGTGATGCCACGTACTACCTGGCGGTGAACCGGAACCGTCGGAGCATTGTGGTCGACCTGACGACGGCGGAGGGGCGAGCCCTTGTCGGCGACCTGGCTCGGCAGGCGGACGCGGTGGTGGAGAACTTCCTGCCCAGCCAAGCTGAGCAGCTTGGCATCGCTGCCTTGCGCAGCGAGCTCACCGAGGTGGTCTGGGTGACCATCTCTCCAGCCACCAGTGGTGGGCCGCTAGCCGATCTGCCGAGCTTCGACCTCCTCGCACAGGCGCGCAGCGGCATCATGGGGGTGACGGGCACCCCTGTCTCGGGCCCCATGAAAGTTGGTGCCCCGATCGCGGACGTGGTGACCGGCCTCTATGCCTGCATCGGCCTGCTGGCGGGCCTCCTGGCTCGCCTCCAGCGACCATCGGACCCCGCGCATCGAGTTAAGGCCCCGCTCCTCGAGTCGATGATGGCCTCGTTGATCAACCAGGCTGCGGGCTTCCTTGCCACAGGCAACGAGCCAGTGCTGCTCGGCAACGAGCACCCCAGCATCGCTCCCTACGCGCCGTATCCGGCCGCTGACGGGGACGTCCTGGTCGCCGTGGGCACGGAGCGGCAGTGGCGGGAGCTCTGTGCGGCGATGGAGGCCACCGAGCTCGCCGACGACCCGCGGTTCTCCGACAACGCTCGGCGCGTGGCGAACCGCGCCGCCATGCGGACCGAGCTCGAGGCGAGGTTCGCCACCAAGACCATCGCCGAGTGGCTGGGCCGCTTCGAGGCAGCCAACGTCCCCTGCGCTCCGGTCAACACGGTGGCCGCGGCGTTCGCCCAGGAGCAGATCACCAACGGCGACCTCGTCCAGGACGTGACCCTGGCCACCGGGACCACCATCAAGATGGTGGGATCGCCGCTGGTGGTCGACGGTCATCATCTTCCGATCCGCCGCCGTCCGCCCCTCCTCGGGGAGCACACCGATGAGATCGCCCACCGCGAAGAAGAGGAGCGCTGATGGCAGGTCGTGCGACGAAAGAGGTGCTCGAGTTCGAGGAGTCTGACCTCACCGTGCTGGCCGCGGCCGTGGCCTCGGTGGACTCGGGCGGAGGGTGGATCAACCTGACGCCGGGGATCCCGACGGAGATCGCCCCACAAGACCGTTCACTGATCTCGTTCTTCGTGGGAACCTCAGGCCCTACGGCACCGATGGCGACCTGGATGCCTGCCGAGCCGGGGAGCACGAAGCCCGGCGTGCTCGGCATCTTGCACTCGAGAGGTCGGCTCCACCGTCAGGGCATCGCAGGACTCGCCTCGATCCCTCCCTCGTGGCGCTGCAAGCAGGATCATGCCCGACGGGGACTGCTCTTCGAGGTCGGAGCGGTCACGCCTGGCCAGATGGCCGAGACCATGGTGGCGGCGGTCGAGGAGCTGGCCACCGTCCCGACGACAGGTCGGTACCTGGCGGAGGTCTTCCGTCGCCCGGAGGCCTAGAAGGCTGGACCGTCGACGGTGTCGATGGTGGTGAACTCCTCCACCGGTGATCGGCGGAGCTTGGTGACGGTGGTGCTGGGCTCGCCGAGGGCGATCAGCCCGGCGACGGCGAGGTGGTCTGGCGCGCCGACGATCTGCTTGACCTTGTCCTCGTTGAGCACGGGCATGGTCGTGATCACGCCGCCCAGCCCACGTGACCGTGCGCCGAGCAGGATGTTCCAGGCAAAGGGGTAGATCGAGGCGCCGCCGATGAAGGTGTACCGGTCGAGGTCTCGGTCGGTCGCCGCCAGGCAGCTGAGATCAGCGAGGAGTAGCAAGAGGCACGGGACCTCGTCGAGCTGCTCGGCGAAGCCCGGGCTGGCCGCACCCATCTCGGCCATGGCCGGGGCGTGCGCCCGAGCGATGGCCTCGGCCTCGCGATCGTTGGTGGGGGCGAAGGGGGTCATGCCTGCCATCACCTGACCGAGGTACTCGTACCAGCCCTCGAGGTAGACGTCCCGGATCTGGCGACGGATGGCGGGATCTTTGAGGATCACCACCCGCCAGCCCTGTCGGTTCCCGCCGCTCGGGGCGAACCTGGCATCGTCGAGGATCTCGCGGATCGTGTCATCGCTGATGGGGGTGGCGGTGAACGATCGTGTGGCCGGCGTCGAGCGAAGTGCGGTGCGGAGGTCCATGTCGGGACCCTACAGCGCTGTCCTCGATGTGCGATGCTCTCCAACCGGGGGAGGGGTGATGGAGAAGCTGCAGTATCTGGTCTGGCTGCCCGAGGGGACAGAGCGCCACGCGGTCAAGCCGTTGATGATCGATGAGGTCGCGCCACGGATTGTGGCCACCGGCGTGCTCGGGCTGACCATGGACCTCGATGATGACGAGGCCGACGTCCCGGCCCCGGTCCCGGCTCCACCCGGCGAGCACACGCCGCAAGCGCTCGTCTCGGTCTGGGTCGATTGCTACGACCGCCGAGCCGACCTCGAGGCGATCCTCGACGAGGTGGCCGTGCGCGTCGATGGCTACCAGGTCCTCGAATCGCTCTACACCGACTACGGCCGAAGTCAGTGGGCTGCACCACGCGACTGGCCCGACGGGCAACGCTCCCCGGGCATCGTGACCGTCGCCCGCTTCGAGCAGCTTCCGGACACCGACTTCGAGGAGTGGCTGGCCTTCTGGCATGGTCACCAGTCGCCGATGTCAGAGGCCATCCAGCCCCGCTGCCGCTACGTGCGCAACCTCGTGGTGCGAGGCCTCGAGCCTGGGCTCCCAGCCTGGCGGGGGATCGTCGAAGAGGCCTGGCCGAGCGCGGCGCATGTGGTCGATCCGATGCTCTTCTACTGCGCCAACGGGGACACGGAGGTCATGAACGCCAACATCGCCACCATGATCGACCACGTCACCAAGCTCATGGATCTCACGACCATGCGCAGCCAGACCATGAGCGAGTGGATCATCAAGACGGTGGGTTCCTGATGGGTCAGTTCAGTCGAGAGGAGCTCCAGGAGGCCCACGACACCTTCGTGGCCACCGCGGGACGATGCGCGGCCTCCGGGGAGTGGCGGGACTGGGTCGACCTGTTCACCGAGGACGCGGAGTACCTCGAGCACTGCTTCGGACGCTTCCACGGCCGAGAAGCCATCTACGACTGGATCCAGCCGCTCATGAGCGAGTTCCCGAACTCTGAGATGACGTCGTTCCCTCATGATTGGTGTGTGCTCGACGAGGAGCGTGGCTGGTGGATCTGCCAGATCGAGAACCGGTTCCGCGATCCCGGCGATGGCAGCATCCACCAAGCCCACAACCTGACGGTGCTGCACTACGCAGGCCATGGGCAGTTCAGCTATGAGGAAGACGCGTACAACCCCGCCAGCTTCGTGCCGATGGTGCAGGAGTGGTTGGCCGTGGTCCAGCGCTACGAAGGAGATCGATGAGCGACATCACCATCATCATGGAAGAGACCTCGGTGGTCTCGGGATCGATCGACGAAGGGCGCGTCCTCATCAATCGGAAGGACCTCGAGAAGGCCACAGGATGGGTCCGGAAGCCTGAGGGCCTCTGCAGAGGAGACGTGTGCGTCCCCGTCCGGGACGCCGCAGCCCTCGAGGTGGGCGAGCAGATCGACGTGGCCGGCTTCGCCCGTGCGCTCGGTCGTCGCGCCGTGGTGGACGCGGATGCGGGCATGGTGGCCATCGCGCTCGATGCGGCCGATCGCTCCGGAGCCCTCCAAGGCCTTCGGGCCCCCGACTTCACCCTGCCCACGCTCGATGGTGCGCCGGTCTCCTTGAGCGACTTCGACGGGTCCAAGCGCGTGCTGGTGGCGTTCTCGTCGTGGTGCGGATGCCGCTACGACCTGCCCGGGTGGCAGGCACTCGCCGACGAGCTCTCGGACACTGGTCTGACCATCATCACCGTGGCCCTCGACAACGATCCCGAAGAGGTCAGACCCTTCACCGAGGGGATCGAGATCCCGGTCCTGCTCGACCGCCAGCACCTCTTGAGCGAGCTCTATGCCATGTCGAACGTTCCCACAGTGGTGTGGATCGACGAGGAGGGTGGGATCGCTCGTCCGAACGGGCTCATGTTCGGGACGACCACGTTCGCAGAGTTCACCGGCGTCGACTCCACTCCTCATCTTGAGGCGATTCGTCGATGGGCACGCACCGGTGCGCTCCCGATCGATCCCGGCGAGGCGCGTGGGGCAGTCGCTGACCTCAGTTCCGAGGAGATCGATGCCCGCCTTCACTTCCGCGTGGGGGCAGAGGCCGAGCGGAACGGCAACGACGAGGTGGCGCGTCGTCATCTCGAGCGTGCGAGCGAACTGACGCCCTACGACTTCTCGGTCCGTCGGGCGGCGATGCCCCTGCTCGGGGTCGACCCGTTCGGCCAAGAGTTCTTGGACCTCTACGACGAGTGGCAGGAGCAGGGCGCTCCCTACCACGGCCTCCCTGTCGATTAGCCAGATCGCCCCTGCGGTACCTGTAGATCGGGGTCGAAGCGCGGCTAGGCGTCTCGACGGCGCAGCAGCACGATGCCTGCGCCGAGGATGACCGCCACGTAGAGCACCACGAGACCCAGGGCGGCATAGGGCCCGACGAGGGTTCCGGCCCAGTCGGTGTGGCGAGACGCCACCGTCGACATGGCCACACCGAGGTTCGACGGCAGGTACGGCAGGATGTGCGAGTTGATGCTGCTCGGGAGCAGCTGCGCAAGGATCGGCAAGATCAGCAAGAGCCCGACGTAGAGCGAGATGGTCCCGGTCGTGTTGCGCAGCAACAAGCCGAGGCCCATGGCAAAGAGGGCCATGAGGGTCAAGAAGATCGCCTCGCGGAACACCGCCATGGCGACGCCCGAGTAGGTGATCGACAAGACCGGGACATGGGCGAGGCGCAGCTGGGAGGCGATGCTGGCATCGTTCGGGAGCGTCTTGCCTCCGGAGGCGAGCAGCACCGCCTGGCTGGTGAAGAAGGAGGCGAAGGCGGTGATCTCGGTGACGACAAAGAGCACGACGCCGAGGACGATGGCCTTGCCCCATGCCATGGATGCCCGCTTCGGGATCGAGGCCAAGGTGGTCCGGATGGATCCGGTCGAGTACTCCGAGGTGACGATCAAGGCGCCGAGGACGCCGACGACGATCTCGCTCACGAAGGAGCCGGACTGAGAGATCCGGACCGGGTCGAACTGCAGGCGGTCGCCAGGGCTGCTCTGGCTCCAGTGGTTGGCGAACACGGCGGAGAAGAGGGCGGCGAAGCCGATGCCCATCACGACGATGATCAGCAGTGAGATCCAGCTCGAGCGCACGGTTCGGAACTTGGTCCACTCCGAGGTGACCATGGTCCTGACCCCGGCGTGGCCATGCTGGGCCGGCGGGGTGGCGGTGTCGGTGGTGGCGAGGTCGGTGGTGCTCACGAGGGCTCCTGCCCGCTGGTGGTTGCGTGGTACTCGGTGGAGTCGGCTGTCAGCTCCATGAAGACATCCTCAAGGCTCGCCTTGACCGGTGCGAGCTCATGGAGAGCGATGCCTGCGGCGAGAGCGGCGTCCCCGATTGCTGGAGCGTCGAGCTGCGTGACGAAGATCCCACCATCGCTCGACGGCGTGACGGCGGCGCCTGCAGCCGTCAAGACGGTGGAGAGATCGTCGATCCTCGGGGAGCGGACCTCGACCGTGGCGACGGTGTTCGACGACACGAAGTCGTCGACGGTGGTCTCGGCGATGAGGCTTCCCTGCCCGATCACCACGAGGTCGGTGGCGGTCAGAGCCATCTCGCTCATGAGGTGGCTCGACAAGAAGATGGTCCGTCCCTCGGCCGCCAGGCTCTTGAGAAGGGTCCGGACCCAGAGGATCCCCTCGGGGTCGAGACCGTTGATCGGCTCATCGAAGAGCAGCACGCCTGGGTCGCCGAGCAGCGCGCCGGCGATGCCAAGGCGTTGGCCCATGCCGAGTGAGAACTTGCCGACCTTCCGCTTGGCCACGGCGCTGAGCCCGACGAGCTCGATCACCTCGTCGACTCGCTTTGCAGGGATGGCGTTGGTCTGGGCCATGGCGAGGAGATGGTTGCGTGCCGAGCGTCCCGGGTGGATCGCCTTGGCATCGAGCAGGGCTCCGACCTCTCGGAGGGGCCACCGCAGGTCGTTGTAGGGCTTGGATCCGATGGTGACGGTTCCCTTGGTGGGGTGATCGAGTCCGAGGACCATGCGCATCGTCGTCGACTTGCCTGATCCGTTTGGTCCAAGGAAGCCGGTGACGACGCCGGCTCGGACGTCGAAGGACAGGTCGTTGACGGCTCGGGTAGAGCCGTAGACCTTTGTGAGGCCGCGAGCCTCGATCATGAGGCGACGAGGGGGGAGAACATCCCTTTGACGGTAGCAGCCCACCCCTCGTTGTCGTCCCCATGAGGGCGGGCACCTTGGGTGCTGCTGGGACTTCCTCCTCTAGTTGGAGTGCCTGAGCCTCCCTACTCTGCGAGGAGAATCCGCGATGAGAACGTCCACCTGGAGGAATTGATGGCAGCGATCACCATGTTCTTGGGGGCTTTGGTCAATCTGACCAAGCCGGGCCACTACATCCATTGGCACTTCATCACCATCTCGGTGGCGAACGTCGTGGTCATCGCACTGATGGTCATCGTCTTCATCGCAGCGCTGCTCTTGCCGACCGGCCACAAGGGAGGGAACGGTTCATGACCACCATCGAGGAGAAGGGCGCGGTCGCCGAGGTCGACGAGGTCGACGAGGAGGTCGCCGGGCAGTGGACGGTCAAGATCAGGCGGTTCCTGGTGGCGAAGCTGCCGCCAGAGCGGCTGATCCCCGATCGCCAGCCGGCCTACATGGCGTCGTGGATCTACATCTTTGGCGCGCTGAGCATCGCTGCGCTCACGTGCGTGATCCTCTCAGGCTCATTGCTGGCCATCGAGGGGCCGGCGTGGTGGCACCTCTCGGGGCTCGGGTTGTTCGTCAACTCGCTGCACCTCTGGAGCGTGGAGCTCTTCTTCTTCTTCATGGTGATCCACCTGTGGGGCAAGTTCTTCATGGCAGCATGGCGAGGCAACCGGCAGCTGACGTGGATCACTGGCGTGGTCACCTTCTTGGTGTCGGTGGGCGCTGCGCTCACGGGCTATGTGTCGCAGACCAACTTCGACTCACAGTGGATCTCGACCCAGGCCAAGGATGGGATGAACTCGCTGGGCATTGGCGCCTACTTCAACGTCTTGAACTTCGGCCAGATGCTGATGTGGCACATCTACCTCCTGCCGATCGGCGTGGTGGCGCTCACCGGCCTCCACGTCTTGATGGTGCGGACCAAGGGCATCGTGACGCCCATCGGCGCACCTGACGATGCCCCAGCAGAGGATGCGACCACGGCGGAGGCCCACTGATGAGCACGCGGACAAAGAAGTTCAACCTCGATCGTGACGCGGCGCCTTGGAAGGGCGGATACCGCCCCTATGACATCGCCAAGGAGCTCACCGTCTGCTTCATCGCCGTCACCATCTTGGTGGTGCTGCTGGCGGTCGCCTTCGGATCACCGGACGACAAGGCGATCTCGATCAAGGGTTGGTCCAACTCGAGCCAGGTCGACTTCGCACAGACGGCGATCACCGAGCTCGATGGGACGAGTGCCTCGGCGCAGTACGGGCCGCCCTACAACACCAACAGCGGATCGACGCAGAAGATCGGGCCCATCTCGCTCGAGAAGATCGCCGGAGTGCACCACGCGGTGAACCCGCCGTACGACTTCGTGCTCTACCCGCTCTCCACCCAGACGGGCGTCCCGGCGTTGAAGGCGGCGCTGGCCACCTTCAACGCCGCCTCGCCGAAGCAGCAGGCAGCCTGGGAAGCCGCCTACGAGACGGCCGTGGCCAAGGCGACCGTGACCCCTTCGGGCACGCTCGTGGTCCCGGCCGGCAACTACGGACCGGTGGGTGTCATGATCGCCGGCCTGACGAACATGGCTCGCTC
>Ga0164297_10003555_pt1 | contig 14425 bp, 14 predicted proteins | sample GEODES058metaG_FD_113539 | JGI IMG/M metagenome (GOLD analysis project Ga0164297, IMG submission 113539) | Dystrophic lake water microbial communities from Trout Bog Lake, Wisconsin, USA - GEODES058 metaG | ecosystem: Environmental > Aquatic > Freshwater > Lake | place: USA: Trout Bog Lake... | reverse complement strand
GTCATATGTTTCTTCAACTGAAGCCAAGCTACGTAGGCTTGTTAGAATCTCTTGGTCGATCTCAGCTGTAATTTCTTGTGCTAGAGCGGCCATGATTTCTGCTTCGATATCAATACCTTGTTGCGCTTGTGCATCTTGAGCGGCTTCGAATGTCCAACGAGCTGATAGCTTGCGTGACTTAGCTTCGACTGGTGCCTTCAAGATTTGAATGCTCATGCGCTTACCTGGTTGACCCTCAAGCTGTGATGTTGCGGCAGCGGCAGGGCTTGCATCTGTGTTGTTACCAGAGTATGCACTTGCGATCTTGAATGGGCTTAATGCCTCTTCACCTGCTACAATACCGTCGCCTGATGATGTATCAGCGTAACGTACACGTAGTGTATGGATTTGAGCTACTGGACCTGTCATTGGTTGTACACCGATGATTTCGTTAGCAATAACTGTTGGCATAACACGACGGATAACTGGTAGAATAACACGGTTAAGTGTTGCTACGTTACCTGAACTTGTTGCTCCTGCTGTTGCGGCTTCTGCCAAGTACCTACGTGTATTTTCTAAGCAAACTTGCATAGAAGCTTTACGGTTACCTGATAGGCCTTCAAGCAGAGCTTCTTTGGTCTCGGACCATCTCTCATTTAAAAGTTGTGACATTTATGTCTCCTTGAATTTTTCTAATTATTTTAGACCCGCCAATTTGCGGATATCTAAGATGTTATCTAAGCCTACCTCGCTAGTTTGTTCAACTTTGCGATTTCCTGTGACAGCGGTACCTTCAGTTAGTGTAGCTTTTTTAGCAACACGCTTTGTCTCGCCTTCCATTACTGCTGGTAGGTATTTCTCAAAAGACTCATTGAGTTTCTTTGTCGGTACTGCTTCTAACAAATCTTTCATGAGTTTTCTCTTGTCAGCGCCTAGTGGCCCTAACAACTCGTTCATCACCGCCTTACGCTCCATTAAATCTTTAGTAACACGTAGTTCGCGCTCTTTAGACTCAACAATAGTTTCTTTCTGTGATATTGCAGTTTGTGCTTCAGCAAGTGCGGCATCTTTCTTAGCGATAATCTTTAACAGTTTAGCTGTTTCAGATTTTTCATTTAGATAAGAACCGTTATACTCTTGAACAAATGCTTCAAATATACGACGACCAAAGTTGTTTGTACGTGCTGAATCAATATCTTCTTTCAACTGCTTGATTTCTGATGTTAACTTAGCTGTAACTGCGGCTTCAACCACTTTAGCACTACGTTGTATAAATTGTCTCTTAATAGATTCAAAGCGGCTTTTTGCTTCGCGAACTAGTTTAACTTTCGTTTCAACTACGCTCTTCTTGTCAATAGCGAACTCTTTGATCTCTTTTGCTAGAGCATGAACCATAAATTGCTCTAACTTGGCAAAGTTTTCAGCGACTTGTTTACGATCGCTTTGGAACTCGCCTAACTCTTTACCTAGCTGTTTAATAACAAATGATTCCATTACTTTAGCGTCATTTGCCATCTTGCGTTGATATGCGACCTTAGCCTCTGCTAATGATTTTTTATCTTCTGCAAGTTCAGCCATTTCTGCGGCCAATCTGTCGCCTAGCATCTTGTCGATTGCTTCTACCATGACACCTTTATCGTGTTCATAGCGTTGTGCAAATTCTTCACGTAGCTCAGCGGTGACTTGATCGCGATTCTCTTGTATTTTTTGAGTAAAAGCAGATTCTAAGGCAGTGGTATGTTCCTCTGACAAAGTTCCTGATTCTACTAACTGTTTGAATGCGTCCAACATCTATTTTCTCCTCGGGCTTATTTTAGACCTTTAATAATCGAAAGAAGTGATTCTTTCAAATATTTCTGGGCCTTTGGATCTTCTTTTACTTCATTAGCGGTTAAGAATGCTCTATTTCCCCCACGTGTGTTCATGAGATGTTCATAAACTGGTGTAGGATAAGCACCCGGGGCGCTAGGTTGAGCAACTATGTCTACTGTAATAATCTCAAAGTCTGCTACTTCGCCCGATCTATCATCAACGTTACCGCTGCCTCTAGAACTTACGCCAAGTTTTACGCCGCTTTCGAGCATAGTACGAATTAAGTTACCCATCGGTGTAGGTAAGATTTTCATCTTACTATAACCATTCGGTCCGTCCATCCACATATCTGTGATCATGTGTGATACACGGTCTAAATTTACTTTTAAATCATCTGGATGATCAACTTCTCCAAGAACTGAGTAACCGTTCTGTATTTGATCATTAAGTGTTTTTACTGCATTAGTAATCTCACTTACTGGATATACACGCTGGTTAGCGTTTTTAATTCCGCCCTGTATGGCAATGCCTTTTAGATAAAGATTTTTACCGTCTTTATCGTCAGACTCTAATACCACACGGGCTTCACTAAAACTTAACTGTTCTCTTAAGTAGGAGAGTTTCATCTAATTATTTCTTATATTGTGATAAGAATGGTTTCTTAGCGCCTTGTGCATCGCTAGTTTGACCAGCTTTGTCACCTGTACCAGAACCTACTGGACCTGGAGTTGTACCTTTACGTTCAGCTCCGTGACCTTTCTTAACAGCTTCTAAAGATGCGCCATCTTTCATTTTAGCTTTGGCACTGTTAGCTAGATTCTTAGTTACACCTTTAGTGAATTCACCTTGTGTGTTACCAACTAAACCACGGCTACCTTTATCTGCGTTAGAGCTTGTACCTGTCATTTCGCCTACGCCTTTACCACCTTGAGCAATGTTTTTAGCGTTTGCTTTTGAGTTAGGCATTGTAGCTTTAGCATTTGTGTTAACTGTGCTTGCACCATCTTTAGGAGCAGGATAGTTTTCACCAGTGTGTCCGCCGATGTTTACGCCTTGAGCTTTTTGTGAACCTTTGTCCCAGTCGTTGCCAACTGTTTCGCGGTACTCACGTAGACCCATACTTTCCATAGATTCGTCTTCTTCGTCGTCTTCTTCGTCGTCTTCGTCATCCATGTCATCTTCTGAATCTTCTTCGCCGTCTTCTTCGTCGTCGTTACCAAATGGGTTCTCTTCGCCGTCGTCTTCGCCGCCGAAATCATCCATATCGTCGTCTCCGCCTTCTCCGCCCATTAGAGCTTCAAATTCAGCTTTTAATTCTGCTAGTGCGTCTTCTAGATCTTGAACATCGTCTTTAGTAGCAGGTGCGCCACCATCTTCTCCGCCCATGTCATCCATGTCGTCATCGTGACCAACTTCAACGCTTCCAACCATGTCATCGGCAGCATCACCGCCCATTTCATCGTCATCACCGTGATCGTCATCCATTCCGAAGTTTTCGTCTAAATCTTCTTCGTCATCTTCTTCATCGTCTTCTTCTGCTGACTCGTCCATTTCCTCATCATCTTCTTCAGATGCTTCGTCCATTTCTTCGTCTTCTTCTTCTGCTATTAGGTTTTCATATATTTCTCTAGATCTCTCTACAACGATTTCATGAAAAAGTTCATTAGCTTTTTCAGTTTCTTCGTTAACAATTAGGTCTAAGAGCTGTTGCATCTTTTTTGACATTGCGTTTATCTCCTGTGTTAGATCGGCAAGGCTATCAGGAGTATTTACAGTTGATTGATATTAGATGCGTGAAACAGGCCAAAAACGGCCGTTTTTGACTGCGATTGACAGATATTTCTATCTTTTTTGAATAACTTCTCTAAAATATTTAGTCTGATGCTTTTAGAATTAAGTTACTAGTTTATATTCCGCCCCCTGCTGGTGCTCCGCCTTCGTCTTCTACTGGAGTAGCATACATAACTCTTACTAGACTTAGATCTTCTTTAGTTTCTTTTTCTCTAGCATCGCCTGCTTTGCGTAGATCATTAAGCATTCCTAAAGTTAAACGACTTTTGCGCAGATCTTTGCTTTTAAGTACACTGGTATCTTTGGCAATATCGTAGCGATCGTTCTCTTCGGGATTGGCGCTTTCTTGATTAAAATAAAGGAATTCTAGTAATAGCATGTTAATATTTATTATAATCCACCGCTACCGCCAGTTGGTGCTCCACCGGGTGCTCCACCTTCTGCTGAACCCGCCGGACTAGGTGCTCCGGGCATTCCGTCATCTTCCATACCTTCGGGTGGCTCTGCGCTCTGTCCTAGACTATCTATATCACCGCTGATACCACTAGGAGTCACACCTGCTGAACGTAGTTCAGCCTGTGCAGATAAGTTTGTCTTAGCATCAACATTTTCTTCTTTCCAAAGTTTTTCGTTTTCTGCTATTTCTTCTTGTGTTAAACCTAAGAAACGTTTTAGTGCAAAACGTTTGCTGATGTGTGGAACTCCTGCCATCGTAGTGAAAGTACTAACACGAGCTCCGTCCATTTCTGCCTGTCGATAGGCCGCAAAGTTTTGTGGAGGATTAAACTTAAGATCGAACAAGTTGGGATCGATATTGATTCCTTTCTTGTTCATGTACATTTTAAACTGTAGATCAAACACATCGTTCATTAAACTCTGCAGTCTTTCACAGTATTTGTTAAATCTTAACTCTTGTATATAGGCTGTTCCTACTCTGCCATCGTTGAAACTGCTTCCACCGTCGTCCGGTCCTGTTGGTAAGTAGCTACTTGGAATACGTAATGCTCTGAATAGCTTGTTAGTAAAGAATCTAAGATCATCAATTTCTCCTAGGTTAGTACCGCCGGGTAGCGTGTCGATCTTACTGCCTCTACCTTCAGCTGTCTGCGGAAAATAATAGTCTTCAGTAATGCTTAAAGGGTTATAACTGCTGTCTACAACACTTTGACTGCCCCCTGCTGTACTAGGTAGTCGACGTTGATTTACTTCGTTTTTAACACGTTCTACAAATCCCATTGCCAAGTGAGCAGGCATATTTCCTACATCAATATAAAATACTCTACGCTCAGGAGCACGCATTACACGATAGATAATAATAGCATCTTCAAGCAGTTCTTTCTGTTTGTAGACTTTAAAAATACTTTCTAGCAGACTGTTTCCAAAAGGAAAATTATTATCTAGGCCTTCACTTAGACTAATATGTATAACGTGCTTGCCGTCGATAGCCCATTGATTTTGATTTATCGTAAAACGGCCACCTGATCCATTAGCGCCGTTAGCACCACCTACCATACCGCGCTGTTGTGAACCTCCTGTATTGTAGGCTACGTTGCCCGGCGTCATATTTTGATTAGTTGGATTAATCTGACTGACTGTTAGATTTTGAAAGTTAACATTGATGTCTCGTACTACATATTGCTCGGGTAGTTTACCTTCGCTTTCATTAACAATAATCTTATCAACTTTAGATGGATCTACATAAAACCAACTTTGATCTTCTGGATCTCTAATAAAGAAACTATCACCGTATTTGAATACATTGCGTACCACTTTAAAGATACGTTTTTCAAACATATTCAATTTGGTCCACTGTTGTAGATACTTTTTAATAATCTTTATTTCTGTACTAGTGGCTTGTTCTTTAAATGATATTTGGAAAGGAGTTCCATTTTCATCATTCATTTGTGTACAAAACTCTGCAAGGATATCTAATGCGGCATTAACCTCGCTGTCCATATCCATCGTGTCATATTGACCGTAGCGCTCTAATCTATTTGGATGTCCTGTATAAACATCGGGTAGATAACTGCTGTAGTTTGTGCGCCCTACACCTGATCCAAAGCCGCCGGTACTGCTACCGCTAATTGGGCTTAGTGTTCCTGATTTATTAACAGGAGTAAAATAACGTTTCCATGACATAATATTAAGCTAGTAAGTTACCGCTCAGTGCTTTAGTTGCGCTAACATTTTGTTTAGTATGGTTAGCTACATCTTGTAACAGTCTATTGGCTTGAGCAGTTAAGTTATTTAAGCGATCTATACTGTCCTTGAGACTATTTGACGCACCTGCATTAACAGCAGAACTCAATATTTGATTCATTTGTGCTTCTGTCACGATACCTTCGTTTCCGTGTAGCACTGCATCTGTACCTGCTCCAAAATCTTCTATCAATCTACCTGTCATTCCTAAACTGCCCGACGCTCTACTTTCTTTTGGAGTCGATGGTGTTATTTTTAAAGAATCCATGCCCCCGCTGATAGAACTCATTGCACCTAGGCTAGGTATCCCGTGTTCTTTACCAAACCATGCACCTAACGCCCCTGTGATCCAAGGACCTACTGCACTGCCTATTGTGGCACCTAGCATAGCACCCGGTGGTCCACCTAATGCCATTCCTAGCCCTCCCCCAATCAACGGTCCAAGCACCGAGCCTCCTGCAAAACCTAAAGCACCACCTTCTACTGCTCCTGCTACACCTTTAGTGGGCTCATCTTTTCCTCCAAATAGTTTTGTCGATATTTTATCAAAAGTAAGTTTCATAAAATCTATCAACTCGTTCCATTTGTTTATTAATACAGGTTTGATATCATTCCACATTTTTTCTACTTTAGGTGCTAGAAAGGAATATAGTTGATCATAAGTTTCCATGGCCTTTTTCTTTAGGATCTCCATAAACTCACTAAACGTGGTAGCTTTTGATAGATCGTTGAAAGTTCCTATTAACCAATCAGTTACAACAGTGAGCGTATCTTTAAAACCTCCGCTACCTATTAACTTTGATAAACTGTCCATTATACCCATCCCCAGTCCAGATAGTAGTGGTATTAGGGGTTGTATTGTTGAATAGAATTGATTTACCAAGTTATTACCGTATTCTCTGATTCTATTTTCATTGTCCTGTAGCCTTTTGGCTTCAGCATTTCTAGCCGCTTCTTCCGCTTGTTGTTTCCTAGCGTTTGCTATTCTTTGGTCTTGCTGTTGTTGTGTTAAACCTAGGTTTTTATTCTGCAGTGCTATTAATCCTTGATCAGCAAAATAGCTGTTCTGCTGATTCATTCCAAATGCCTGTGTGGATTTGCTAAATGTACTTCTAAACTCTGCTGAAGATTGTGCTAGGCCAGATGCCACAGCCTGCCTAGCTTTTACTAGATCTTCCGCTGTTGCGTTGGCATTTAAACTGGTTTTAGCCAGTGCTTTTAATATAGGTTCAATCTGACCGTTGGTCATTACCCATAACTTTTTCATAGCTTCAGTTGTTGGCACAGTTAACTCGCCATTGCTAGCCACGACCTGTTTAAAATATTCTTTAAATCCACTAACCGTTGACAGTTGTGCGTCTGCTAAGAATGTATTGATATTGGTACTGGCTTTTTGTCCCACATCGGTCATGAAGCTCTTAAACACTTCATCGTTAGATTCTTTCTTCATTGAATCTTCTAAGGCTTTTCTACTTTGCCCTGTAACTTTACTATATAAGTCTAGTTCTTGTCCAAACTCAGCAACGCTTTTAGCTATCTTGTCATTATTCTCTAGACCTTTTTTATTCAATGAGGTTTGAGAACTCATGTATACACCCAGTAGATCTGCGGCTTCTTGTGCGTTAACGCCTATGTTGACCATGCTGTCGTAGTATTTGCTACCAGGAGTTATCAGTTTGCTCTGTACATCAACAAACTTATTAACACCTTTCATCAACCCACCCGGTGTAGTTGCCAGTATCTCACTGAGCTCTTTGGTTTTTGTAACAAATAAATCTAAACCTAATTGTGTTTTGGCTGCCGCTATACGCATGTCTGTGAGACTACCGCCAAACGCGACTCCCGCATCGTTCATTTTTCTCCAATTATCTAAGTTACCTTCTATGATACCAGTTAGATTAGAAAATACACTGGCTACGAATCCTATACCAAAAGGTAAATCTTTAAATGCGTTGAACAGTGTACTGAGTTTAGCTTTACCTTCTGCGGCCAGTTTGGAGAATTCTATTAGGTTAGCCGCGGTATCTGTTAGGCCTTTTACTACCTTACCTAATATACCGCCCATTACTTCAAATATACCCGCTACTATATTACTGGCAATTTTAAAAGCACCCATTACTACATTAACGGGATTTATTATATCTACCAACTTGCTAAGGTCGTTAGCTAACTCGTCTGCCATTTTACCGGCACCACCCCCTACACCTCCGCCACCACCGCCTCCTTTAGAGGCTTTTTCATGGAGTTGTTTAATTTTAGACATGGTTTCTCCCATGTCCTTAGTTGCTTGTAACAGTTCTTCTAGTATTGCGTCAGTTGCTGACATAGTTTTAAAACCACCATTAAGTTAGTATATAAATAGATAAGAATAACCTACTATGGTTATTTATCGGAGATAAAACCATGCAACCCCAACCACTACAATCCAGAAATAATCCTTTAGCTAACTATATGAGGCAGCCTAAGATATACATTAAGTTACCAAGCAAAGGAGAATACTGGCCGGCAAAAAGTCTTGAAAAAACCGAAAGCGGAGAATATCCTGTATTTTCAATGACTGCTAGGGACGAGCTATTGTTTAAAACTCCAGATGCACTAATGAATGGTCAGGCACTGGTAGATGTTATACAGAGCTGTGTGCCTAACATTAAAAATGCCTGGGACACCCCTACTATCGATATCGACACACTGTTGATCGCTATAAGATTTGCCACCTATGGCGAACACATGACCTTCTCACATAAAATACCTGTGATCAATGAAGAAATAGAATACGACTTAGATCTTAGATTGATGTTAGATAAACAACAGCAAAATAAATGGATAGATGAAGTGTATATCAATGAAAATCTCAGTATTTTTGTTAGACCTTTGACCTATAAACACATGACACAGACCAGCATCAAGGGTTTTGAAACACAGCGTATCATGAATATGGTCAACGATGACAGTATCAGCGATGAACAAAAAATGCAGTTGTTCAGCACTAGTTTTATGAACTTAACTAAAGTTAGTATCGATTTAATGAGCGATAGCATTTATAAAATAACAACACCAGATGGTGAAGTTACAGATACTAGATTTATCAAAGAGTTTATTAATAACGCGGATAAAGATATATTCTCAATAGTACAGAATCATCTAACTGATCTAAAGAACAGTAATGATATCCAACCTCTAGAGTTTACTACTACAGAAGAACAACAAGCAGAAGGTGCCCCTGCTACCTACACCATACCTGTTAGTTTTAACAACAGCGATTTTTTCGGATAAGGCTTTTGACTCTCACGATTAAAGAAATCGATGAGGTAGCCCTAGAAATGGATAATGAGTCAAAAGCCTTAAAGAAAGAACTTTTAAAAATATGTTGGTTCATGCGGGGAGGAGTAACGCTCGATGAAGCTTATCAACTGGACCCTGAAAGTAGAAAAATAATATCTGAGATTATTGAAAGTAATCTAGAAACTACTAAAGAAACCAAACTGCCTTTCTTTTAATCAAATACCTTTTTTCTGTAGTCTTTGATCAATCTTGGCAAGATCGGATTTTAGCTGTGCGACTTCGTCATTTGTAGCGTTTGAAGCTTGTGAGTCTACACCGTTGGCACCACCTGCTACTCCGCTAGATGAATTACCAGGCGTTGTATAGTTCTGTTGTCCTGTAGCCAAGTCAGCTAATGTCTGTCCAAATCTACCACCTTGAGCCGCTGTGTTATATCCGTGTTTGAAACCGCCAAATCCTGCACCTACTGTCTGTGCGGCTCCACCTACTGTCTGGCTAGCTAGATCGCCTACACCTTTAACTGCACCACCTGCGATACCAGTTACATTTTGTACACCTCGAGAAAGACTTCCGCCTACATTAGCCGCATCTTGACCAAAGTCTTTAACTTTATCCCATGTGCTTCTTTTATCTTGTGGCTCAGCAGTTGCATTAGCTTTTGTAGGATCGGCTTTTGCCTGTGCGTTAGCATCTAGAGGAGCATTAGGATCTAACTTAGGCTCTACAGGAGTATTAGCATCTAGAGGAGCATTAGGATCTAGTTTGGGCTCTACGGCATCAGTACCAGTAGGATTGAGATTTAATCGACCTTGTGTTCCCGGAGGTACATCTCCAATGTTGGGATTAGTTCCTTTTAACTGCGTATTTGTTTGAGGAGTAACAGGAGCAGTTCCACCTACAGGAGTTGTTGTAGCATCGGTCTTAGTTTTTTTATTAACTAGTCCCGGTCTTAATTTTTTACCTGTAGTATCTTTTTCTACACCTGTTGGTAATTTTGTAGTATCTAATTCTAATAAAGTCGAAATCTTCATGTCTGTTCCTATAAGGGATTTATGATTTATTTAGTTAGTTATGTTAAAGTGAACTGCGTTCACTTGCTTCTACGCTATCGCTTGAAGCAGTTTTATGAAAAAACACATTGAACTACGAAGTAGTTAAAACTTCATGTAGATTGCTTAGTCAGACGGAACCGTTTAGTATGGTTCCGTCTTCGTCTTCATGTGAGTTGATCCAGCCGAGACTTTAGAAATAGGTGTTTTTACCGTGATGCTAATGGGCTCTGATCTTTCCCTACCTACATCGACTCGCTTAAAAAAGCGCCTTAAACCTCGTTCCTAGTGTTTAAGTTTTTATAGCACGGTTTTTTGTACGCTAACATTCATACTATAGCAATGCGTTGGGCATATGGTTCTAACCCTCTGACTCACTTCCGATTTTTCAGGATACTGGAATTCCTCCAGGGGAGTGCCTTACTATGTTACGTGTCCGGTTATTCCCCGGTTTTTCCACAGCGGTATTACAATCTGGCCCGCTAACCTTAAGTGTTAGTAAAATAATTTTTTGGTAACCACATAATAAACTTTCCTCCGCATGTATTGCAAATTGCTTTGCCTACATGTGGACCGGATTCTAGTTTAACTGGTTCCCACTTGTGATCTTTGTGTATGCCTAAATTTTTATTTAAAGTTTTCTTTTTTTCGTGCCATGTTTTATCGAATCCTTCTTTTGGATTGACCCAATAATTAGAATTCATTATGCTATTTTGTTTTTCTCGATCCCATTTAAGTCTTGTCATAATTTCAAAATATGTGAGCCATGTACCCGGACAGAAATCTGTCCGTTATAATAATCTGTGGATTCGAGAACACGTCTTTCAAATTGTTCTCTTGCTTCTGTGTAACTAGTATGTGCCTTGCTTTTACAATAGTGTAGGATTTCTCTTGTAAAATTGTCCTTTCCGAGAGACACTATATCTTTTTTAAGTTCATCTGAACTAGACCAATATTCTTGCCAATCTGAGTCTATTTTGCTTCTAATTTTTTGTCGTTTCTTTTTGCCGTTTTTTAACTTTACAGTCTTATAGGTCGTTTTACTAAATTTTGCTAATTTCTTGCCTACGTATTTCCTGCCCGTCAGCATATTTGTAATAAGATATACAAAGCCCACACAGTCTTCTGGTAATTGTTCAACTATCTGTCCCTGGTGTGTCCACTGCATTCTTGTGAAATCTACTAGCGTCTCCGCTGTTTATCCTTTGTCCGTTATACGTATGAGTGTACGCTTCGATCTTTTTTCTCTTAACGCTGTAAGATTCTTTGATTAGTGCATCATTTAACTTTTTTAACTCTTTCAACACCAATCTCATCTCAAGATTTTTAGCTTTACTCTTTGTTCCGTGTATGTAAGCAAGGTATGCATTATGGTATTCTACCATCTTGGCTATGTATTCGCAATGCAATCTTTCATACTCGTCCGTATACATTTATCTTCTCTTTATCTTCTACTATGGTCAAACCGGTTCTGCGCTGTGTTCATAGTTGGTAAAACCGTTTTCCTTAACAACACGTAGAATATTGTCTACTCTACCTAATAATTCATCTCTGTGACTGATAACAAATATATTTTTGTCTCGTTCTCTGCTCATCTTTTTAAGAATAGCCAAACTCTTTTCAACTCCGCTAGCATCTGTTCCATTGTCTAACAGTTCATCGATAAACAATAAGTTGATAGGGTGATATAAATTTTCCCATACGTCTCGGAAAGCAAAGCTAGTGGCAAGTATAACACGATTACCTTCGCCTCTGCTAAGGTTATAAAAATCAATATCTTTTCCTAGCTGTGTTATCATGACGGTTAGATCGTTTTGAAAACTGACACTGTGTGGCAATCCTAGTCGGTCTACGTAATAGGCCAATCTCTTGTTTAAGAATGTTAAGTTTTGATCTATAATCTTTTTACGTATAAAACTGTCTTTGTTAGTTAGCAGTTTAAGTAAAAACTCCTGATGATCTTTCAATCGAACTAGGGTATTAACAGTATCCCACTCTACTTCTTGGATAGCAGTTTGTCTCAGTTCTTCTACTTGTTCTTCATAGGGATTTTCCTCTCCCGCCTTGCGCTCTAACTCTGCCATTAAGTTAGCTAGATTATTTTTATGTCCCAGTGCTTCTGTTAGCGTTTCGTAATAGGTGTTAGGTCGACCATTAATGTCTCCTATCTTTTCTAGTTCGCCGTTAACTTTAATTAGGTCAGCATTGATAGTATCTAAATATGTGCAGGCTTCTTCTAAGTGTTTGCTAGCAGATTCGGTCATCTCTCCGTGCTTATGATCCTGTAACCCTTGTTCGCAGGCATGGCACTTCTTATCTTTTAATGCAGACAGTTCTTTTTCATATTTTTTAACTGTTCTTTCAGCCTGTCCTAGTGCCGCTTCTAATGTGGCACTTTCCTTTTTTAGGCTCTTAATCCTAGCACTTAGTTCGTCATATGCTTTGAGTTTTTCGTGCTGTTTGAGCTCATTTTCTATGTCTACGCTTTCTAAATCGTCAATAGCTAACCCTAAATTAGACAGGTTTTCTACCTTTTTACTTTGCCAAGCACTACTCTTGAGCATAAGACTATCAATGCTTTTCTGAACATTTTCATTGGCTTTTTTAATACCTTCTATCTTAAATGTCTCAGCTTGCACGCTATCTTTGGTGTCTTTTATCTGTATTTTCAGTAGTTCTGCCTTCTCACTTAGTAGTGTAATACCCAATAATTGTTCAATAACTTCACGTTGATCATTGGGTTTTAGGCTTAAAAAAGGCTCAGTATAGGTGTTTAAAGCTACTAAATGCTTGAACACAGTATGGCTCATGTTTAATAACTGCTCTATATGCTTCTGTGTTTCACGACTATCACCTTGGCTATCATCGGTTTCTTCGTCAGCCTGTTCCTGATCGTTAACATATAACTTCAATATATTAGGCTTGCGACCACGTTCTATCCTATAATTTACGCCGTTCTTTTCAAACTCAACGGTAACTAACATGCCCTTACCGTTGATTAAGTTGACTAGATTCTCTTTACGTACTTCAGACCTTAATATGTTCCCGTACAAAGCATAACTGAGTGCGTTAATGATAGTGGTCTTACCTGTACCATTGCGCTCTCCGCCCTCTCCTCCCCCTAGATCTAGGTTCTCGCCTAATACTAAAGTAAGATGATCTTTGTCAAAGTCCACAGCCTGCGTCTGTGCGCCTACGCTCATGAAGTTTTTTACGGTTATGTTCTTTAGTTTAAATGTCATAAGGCTCTATATATCTCTAACAATATCAGTTTATCAATGGTTTCACTTTCTATGTTAATCAGTTGTTCAGTAACAATCTGATCTACACTTTCAAACTTAACATCTGGGTTATCGTCTATAGTTGAATCTAGGTTGCTTTTTTCTTGTATTAGGCTGATTTCTCGTATATCGTTATTCGCAACAAATCTCTCTTTGATAAAGTTAGCTTCTTCAAAGGTAATATCTATATCGAGGTGTACTTTTAAGTACATCTTGCCCTTCATTATCTCTTGTTCTCTATCAATAAGTTCTGATAACTTAACAGTGCGGAACTTAGGAGCATCTGGCCAGTTGATAAATTCAGGCTCGCCACCCCACTCTAAGGTCATCATACCTCGTTCATCATCCCAGGTATCAGCAAAGTTATGCGGAAACGCATTACCTATGTAAAAGATATTACCTTTGTTTTGCCGTTTATGAAAGTGTCCACTAAACACATAGTCTGGACCTTTAAGTTGTTCAGCTGTTAGATCACCGTGGTCGGGCATTTGTACCATAGCATTCATAAAGAAATGTGGTAACTCAAAGTGTCCAAACACATACTTGCTCTTGATATTTTTCATAGAACGCCATTCGTCCCCAACTAACCACGGAACAAGGGTGACACCATCAAGAGTTGTAACACTGTCTACAACAGTAACTCCTGGAATGTGGCGACCAAACGCACTGGAATGGATATCTCGCTTGTCTTTATAAAATAAATCATGGTTGCCGGGGAACCAATAAAACTTTTCAAAAGCCGCACCTAGTTTTTCCAAACATCGTATTGAAGTATCTAGGGTTATTAAGTTAATACTATTTCGATTGTGATGCCAGTCGCCTAAAAATATACAAGTTTCACAGCCGTTAGCCTGTGCTTGTTCTATAAACCAATCTACAAAATCTTCGCAATCTTGATTGTGCGTTGCTGAGTTGGACTTAAGACCAAAATGAATGTCTGTCATCGCGGCAACTTTTTTAAATAGAGCCATCTAATTATTATTCTCCTAACACAAGTGTAGCATTTCTGCTACACCGATGTCAAACCTCTTC
>Ga0164297_10003551_pt1 | contig 14443 bp, 13 predicted proteins | sample GEODES058metaG_FD_113539 | JGI IMG/M metagenome (GOLD analysis project Ga0164297, IMG submission 113539) | Dystrophic lake water microbial communities from Trout Bog Lake, Wisconsin, USA - GEODES058 metaG | ecosystem: Environmental > Aquatic > Freshwater > Lake | place: USA: Trout Bog Lake... | reverse complement strand
GGCCGATCCGGCGGATCTCCACCCGGCCGCGCAACAGCGGCCAAAGTGCCAGTTCCACCTCTACCCGCTCGATCCGCGCCAACTCACGCCGGCTGCCGCCCGCCCCCCCGACCACCGCCACCGGCCCAAAGCCGAAGCGCGGCGTCATCACCCCGCTCAGCGTCACCTTGCCACCGATTTCGACCGTCTGCCCCGCCGCGCGCGCCAGTCCCTCGGCAATCCGTGGCCGGTAGGCATCGGCGTCGAACACCCGCAAAAACACCACCAGCGCCAGCGGCGGCAACAACAATACCGCCGCCACCGCCCAAACCACTGGCCAGAAATAGCGCGGCAGTTCGATATAACCGTAGCCGCGCAGATAAATCAGCCGCGGCGCACGCGGCACCGGCGCTTCATCCGGGGGGCCGAGCAGTGGCACGCGTTACCGGCTCGGCGGCGCCGCCGGCGGCGCGGTGAACCCCAGCGTGCGGAACGTCGCCGCCATATGCGCCGGCAACTCCGCCTCCACCGTCAACGTGCCGCCATGCGGATGCGGAAAGCTCAATTGGCGAGCATGCAGATGCAGCTGCTCGCCCAGCCCATCCACCAGCGCGGTATGCCCGCCACCCTCATGCCCGGTCCGCTCACGGCCATACGGCTTGTCGCCCAAAATCGGCGCCCCAATCGCCGCGCAGGACACGCGCAACTGATGTGTCCGCCCGGTCAGCGGATGCAATTCCAGCCAGGCCAGCTTGCGCGCCGCATGGTCGATGGTGGCGAAATCGGTGATCGCGTGCGCGGTATCCTTGTCATACGGCCCGGCCACCGCCGTCCGCTCGCCACGAAACCCGTCCACCTTCACCAGTTCCAGCTCAATCCGCCCCTCGGTCGGCACCGGCCGCCCGACCACCACCGCCCAATACAATTTCTGCACCGACCGGCTGCGGAACGCCGCCGCCAGCTTGGCCGCCACCCCCGGTGTGCGCGCCACCACCAACACGCCAGACGTATCCCGATCCAGCCGATGCACCAGCCGCGGCCGATGGTCGTAGTCGCCCTGCAACGCCGGCAGCATCATATCCACATGCCGCGAAATCCCCGGCCCGCCTTGTGTCGGCAGCCCGGCTGGCTTGTCGAGCACGATCACCTGGTCGTCCTGGTAAATCACCATCCGCTCGGCATCGCGCACCAGAGCCGGGTCCAGCGGCACCACCGGCTTGGCCTCCGGCCGCCCCGGCACCGCCTGCGGCAGCGGCGGAATGCGCAGCATCTGCCCGGGCGCCAGACGGGTCGCGGCTTCTACCCGTTTGCCGTCCACCCGGATTTGCCCGGTGCGGCACAGCTTTTGGATAACCCCTTGGGTGATGTCGGGAAAATGGCGGCGCAGCCAGCGATCGAGGCGGATATCGGCTTCGTCATCGGTGACGGCGGCGGTGGTAACGGTCATGGTGTTGGTTCCTGCGAAGCCCTGTTCTGCCGCAACTTGCTCCAATATGCGAGCCGTTTAGCCACTTCGCGCTCAAACCCCCGCTCGGGCGGGGTGTAAAATTGCCGTCGCTCCATGCCGTCGGGGAAGTAATTCTGGCCGGAAAACGCGTCCGCGGTCTCGTGGTCATAGGCATAGCCGGCGCCATAGCCGAGCTGTTTCATCATCTTGGTCGGTGCATTCAGGATATGGGCAGGCGGCATCAGGCTTCCAGTGCCGCGCGCGGACCCCTGCGCCGCGCCGAGCGCTTTATAGAGCGCGTTGGATTTCGGCGCCGTCGCGAGATAAACCACGCATTGCGCAATCGCCAACTCGCCTTCCGGCGATCCCAGCCGCTCATAAACCTGCCACGCCGTCATCGCCTGCACCAAGGCCTGCGGATCGGCCAACCCGATATCCTCCGAGGCCAGCCGCACCAGCCGCCGCGCCAGATAGCGCGGGTCCTCCCCACCGCCCAACATCCGCGCCAGCCAATACAGCGCCGCATCGGGGTCCGAGCCACGGATGGATTTATGCAAGGCGGAGATCAGGTTGTAGTGTTCTTCCCGATCCTTGTCGTACAGCGCCGCTCGCTTAGACAGCAATTCAGACAGCCCCGCCGCATCCAGCGCCGTCGCATCATCGGGCAGCGCGAATAATTGCTCCGCCATGTTCAGCAAATACCGCCCATCGCCATCGGCCATGGCGCGCAAATTCTCCCGCGCCTCCGCCTGCAACGGCAATGCCCGGCTCATTTCCGCCTCCGCCCGCGCCAGCAGCAACTCCAGCCCGGCATCGTCGAGCCGCCGTAGCACCATCACCTGGCAGCGCGACAGCAACGCCCCGTTCAGCGAAAACGACGGATTTTCCGTCGTCGCCCCCACCAGCGTCACCGTGCCATTTTCCACCACCGGCAGAAACCCGTCCTGCTGCGCCCGGTTGAAGCGATGGATTTCATCGACGAACAACAGCGTCGCCTGCCCAACCTGCCGCCGCTTGGTCGCCTCCTCGAAGCACTTCTTCAAATCCGCCACGCCAGAGAAAACGGCGGAAATCTGAGTGAAATGCAGCCCCGCCTGCTCGGCCAGCAACCGCGCGATGGTGGTCTTCCCCACCCCCGGCGGCCCCCACAGAATCAACGACGCCAAAGACCCGCGCCCCAGCATCCGCGTCAGGCTGCCGGCCGGGCCAACCAGGTGTTCCTGCCCCACCACCTGAGCAAGCGCCGCCGGCCGTAACCGGTCGGCCAGCGGGGCGATGGGACTATGAAATGGCAGGGTGGCGGACATCGGCTAAACATAGCATCGTCACGTCGCCGGCGCGACGGTCGCCGCCGTCGCGCCCGAACGCCGCAGGATAAGGACCTTGCCATGCCCCCCATCCATGAATGGCGCAAACTGCGCGCCGAACAACTCCGGGACCTCGCGCGCACAGACGCCATGGTCATGCTGCCCATCGGCGCCATCGAACAGCACGGCCCGCATCTGCCGGTCGAAGTCGATAGCTGGCTCGGCGAGAACGTCGCCCTGCGCACGGCGGAGGCGGTGGCCGCCCTCGGTCAGCGTTTGCTGGTGCTGCCGATGATGTGGACCGGGGTGTCCGAGCATCACATGAGCTTCGGTGGCACCATCACCCTCGATCAGCCCACTTTCGCTGCCGTGGTCGAACAAATCGTCCGCTCCGTCCTGCGCGCCGGCTTCAAGCGCATCGTGCTGCTGAACGCGCATGGCGGTAACGAAAACGCCCTTCGCGTCATCGTCGATGAACTCACCCCCAAACTTGGCGTGCCGCTGGTGCAGTTCACCTACTGGTATGCCGCGGCGGACGAAATCGCCGGCATCCTGGAAACCCAGACCGGCCTGTTGCACGCCTGCGAGGCTGAAACCGCGATGATGATGGCGGTACGCGGCGAGTTGGTGGCAACGGACCGCATCCCGCTGGCCAAATCCAATCGCACCGCGGATGTCGAAGACCTGGTCGGCGGCGGCGTTTATCGCTGGCGCACCATCGGCGCCCGCTCGGCCTCGGGTGTCATCGGCAATCCGGAAGCGGCCAGCGCTGAAAAAGGCGAACTTCTCTTCGCCGCGATCGCCTCAACGATCGCGGCGAAGCTTTGCAACGCGGACCTCTGGGACCTGCCGTGGCAGGCCGAGTCGTTGGTTACGCCTTAATCAGCGCGCAACCGCCGTCCTTCATCGGCTTGAATGCCTCTTCCGCCGGGGTGGTGGCGATCACCTTCACCAGATCCCATTCCCCGGCGCTTTCCTTCGGCGCCTTGGCTTGCAACAAATAAACCGGGTGCAGCGTGCGCCCATCCTCGCGGATGCGGCCGGGGCCGAACGCGTCGTCGTCGGTCGGCATTTTCTTCATCTGCGCCACCGCCGCCGCGCCATTCGCCTTCGCCGCGCCCGCACCCATCGCCGCCGCCGCCTTCAGGTAATGCAGCGTCGCGCCGTAGCAGCCCACCGGTGTCATCGTCGCCCATTGGGCCGGCTTGGTGAAGCGGCCCTTCACCCGGTTGGTAAAGGCGCGGGTGCGCTCGTTCAAATCCCAAAAGAAGCTCTCGCTGAACGTCAGCCCCTGCGCCTGTTCCAACCCGATCGCATGCACCGTGCGCAGGCTGCCCAATAGTGCGGCAATGCGCATGCTTTTCGTCAAACCAAACTCGGCCGCCTGCTTGATGCAGTTGATGGTGTCATTGCCCGCATTGGCCAGCCCGAGCACCTTGGCGCCCGAGGCCTGCGCCTGCACCAGCAACGACGAAAACTCGGTGGTATCCGGGAACGGATAACGCCGGCTGCCCAGCACCTTGCCACCGCCCGCGGTCACAAAGCTGCCGGCATCGCGCTCCAACTGCTGGCCGAACACATAATCGGCGGTGATGAAATACCAGCTATCGCCGCCAGCCCGCACCATCGCCCCGGCGGTCGAATGCGCCAGCATGTAGGTGTCATAGGTCCAGTGTATCGTATTGGGCGAGCATTGCGCTCCGGTGAGATCGGTCGTCGCCCCGCCGGAATTGAGGTAGGCCTTGTTCTTCTCCCGCGCCACCGTGTTAACCGCCAGCGCGACCGACGACGTCGGCACGTCCACGATCACATCTACCCCCTCCTGGTCGAACCATTGCCGCGCCAGGCTGGCCCCCACATCTGGCTTGTTCTGATGGTCGCCGGAAATCACTTCCACATCGAAGCCGTGATCGCCCCATTCCTGCACCGCCTGCCGGGTGCAGGCCAGGCTCACCGGCCCGCCATCATCGGCATAGGGACCGGACATATCGTTCAGCACGCCAATTTTCAGCTTCACCCGCTGGGCGCGGGCGCCGCCGGCAGCGGCGGCGGTGGCAGTAGCGGCGGCGGTGCCCAGCAGGGCGCGGCGCGAGAGGGTCATGAGTGTGGTTTCCTTCCCAGGATTCATTTTTGCAGCTTTTATTTTTGTCGGCACGTCATAGCATCAGGCGGCTTGCGCCAGCGAGGGCGCCACATCTTCCACCGTCGTGCGCCGCATGTCACGCACTTCGCCGGTATCGTTATAGCGGCGGGCGCGATGCATCGTCTGGCGATTATCCCACATCACAATATCGCCCAACGTCCACCGATGGGTGTAGACAAATTGCCGCTGCGTCGCGTGTTCCACCAAATCGCGGATCAAAGCCATCGCCTCCGGGCGCGGCATGCCCTCAATTTCGCCAATATGGCTGGAAAGATAAATCGTCCGCCGCCCCGTCATCGCATTGCGCCGCACCAGACGCTGGCGCACCGGGGCGAATTTCAGTTTTTCGTCATCGGTGAATTCGCCAAATCCCAGTAACCCGCGCGAATAGATCAGCGAATGATGGGTCACCATATCGTCCACCAACGCCTTGTCGCTGTCGGGCAGCGCGTCATAGGCCGCCCGCATATCGGCAAATTCGGTATCCCCGCCGCTGCTCGGGATGGCCCGCGCGGACAGCGCCGAGTATTTCGCCGGGGTTGCCTTAAAACTGCTATCGGAATGCCATAGCATGTTGCCGAGGTTGAACATCCGCCGCCGGTCGTCGCGCGCAAACACTTGTCCGGCCTGGTCGAGGTTGGAGATATCCGCCATCTCCATATCCAACCGCCGCTCGGCGGCGGTCTGAATATTGCCAGTCGCCTGTTCCAACGTGCCGAAATTGCGTGAAAACGCTTTCTGCTGTTCGTCGTCGATCATCTGGTCGGGAAACACCAGCAACGCATATTCATTCATCGCCGCGTCAATCTCCGCCGCCTCGGCCGGCGTCAGCGCCCGCCGCAGATCAACCCCGGTAACGCGGGCGCCAAACACTGGATGAACAGGCGTGAACTGCATGATGTTTCCCCCAAACCGCGACGGTCCGATCATGTGCCTCGCATGCGGGCTCTGAAAAGCCTATTTCTCGCAAAAATCATCGGAGGATGCAGATGCCACACTGCGACGTGAACGGAACCAGCCTGCACTATCAACTGGAAGGCCCGGCCGGCGCGCCGGTGGTGGTGCTCTCCAACTCGCTCTCGACAGATTTGCGCATGTGGCAGCCACAGGCCGCCGCCCTCTCCGCGCGCTACCGTCTGCTGCGCTACGATGTGCGCGGCCACGGCCAGTCCCCCGCCACCCCGGCGCCCTATAGCGCAGCGTTACTGGCCGATGATCTCGCCGGCCTCATCACCGCCCTCAACCTCGGCCCGGCCCATATCGTCGGCCTGTCGCTCGGCGGCATGACGGCGCAAATGCTCGCCGTGCGCCAGCCGGATCTGGTCGCCAGCCTGTGCCTGGTTGCCACCACCTGCGCCCCGCCCTTCGGCACCGCCGCCGCCTGGGCCAAACGCGCCGATGAAGTGCGGCAGACCGGCGATTACCGCGACGTGGTTGAGCCGATGCTGGATCGCTGGCTCACCCGCCGCTTCCGTCGCGCCAACCCCGCCGGGGTGGCTTTGATCCGGGATATGATCCTGGCCACGCCGATGGAAGGCTATGTCGGCGCCTGCCTCGCCATTGGCGGCCTGGATGTGTGCGGCAAACTGGCTACCTTCCCCCGCCCGGTCCGCATCCTCGCCGGTGAAGAGGACCCCGGCACCACGGTGGAGGACGCTGAACGCATCGCCGCCGGTATCCCGCATGCCCGCCTCACCGTCGTCCCACATTGCCGCCATCTGATGAACTGGGATGCCGAGGCCGAATTTACCCCGCTGCTCATGCACTGGCTGGCAGAGGTCACCGGCCGGGGATGAGCGTGGCCTAGAACAACGACATTTGCGGCTCCGCCATGCCCTGCCGCAAATCCGCCGGAACGGCGAACTGGCTGCAATCCAGGCTCTCCCGCGTGTCCAGCCCAAACTGGCGCGCGGCCCGGCTGAAGCGATTGGCGAGCAGATCGGCGTAAACCCCGGTGCCGTTGAAGCGCTGGCCGAACTTGGCATCGTTCAGCGCCCCGGCTCGGGTTTCCCGCACCAGATCGAGCACATGGCGGGCGCGATCGGGGTAATGCTGATGCAGCCAGTCCTCGAAGATCTGCTTGATTTCATGCGGCAGGCGCAGCAGCACGTAACCCGCCCAGCGCGCGCCGGCCCGGCCGGACATTTCCAGAATCTTCTCCAACTCGGCGTCGTTCAGCCCTGGGATCATCGGCGCTGCCATCACCCCCGCCGGCACCCCGGCGCGCGCCAACTCACCGATCGCATGCAGCCGCTTGGCCGCACTCGCCGCCCGCGGCTCCATCCGCCGCGCCAGCACCGGGTCCAGTGTCGTTACTGACAGGCACACCCGCACCAGGTTGCGCTGCGCCATCGGCACCAGAATATCCAAATCCCGCAACACCAGATCGGACTTGGTAACAATCGTCACCGGATGGTTGAACCGGTCCAGCACGGCCAGCACCGCGCGGGTCAACTTCAACGTCCGGTCCACCGGCTGATACGGGTCGGTATTGGTGCCCAACGCAATCGGCCGCGGCACATAGCCGGACTTGCGCAACTCGCGTTCCAGAATTTCCGCAACATCCGGCTTAAAGGTCAGCTTAGTTTCAAAATCGAGGCCGGGGGAATGGCCGAGATAGGCGTGGCTCGGCCGGGCGTAGCAATACACACACCCATGCTCGCACCCCCGATACGGGTTCACCGCCCGGTCGAAGCCCAAATCCGGGCTGGTGTTCCAGCTAATCACACTGCGCGAGGCATCCCGCGTCAGCGTGGTCTGCAACGGCGCCGGCTCCACCTCCACCGTGTCCCAGCCATCGTCAAAACGAGCGGGAACCTGGCTATCAAAGCGGTTGGGCGGATTGATCGTCGCCCCCCGCCCTTTGCGCGGCGGCGGTGAGACCACCCGCATCGGCGCCGGCGGTTGCGGAATGCCTAAACCCTGGCGGATGCGCCCCACCCGTGGCTGGCCATAAGGGGAGGGGGCGCTATAGCCCATCTGCGGCTCCAGCATCCCGGCGCGCTCAATCGCTTCCAGCTCCTGCGGGTCTATCTCCCGCGCCAGGTCGAAGCTCTCGCGCAGAGTCAGATGATGTCCCAGATCACCCATCGCCGTGTTCCCTCTATGTTCTCAGGCACTCTGCCCATCGCTGGCTAAGCCGTCAAGAACAAAGAACGAACAAATTATTAACCGGAGATTAACCCTGTTCCGGCCGGCACACGGTCAGCAGCCCGGCTTACTCAGCTTCAACTCTTTCAGCTTCGCCGCCATGACAAACTCGCCAAAATCCATGGACATATCCTCGCTCACGCCGTTGGCGTAATACCGCATGCCAACCTCGTAATCCGCCTCCTGCCCGCTATCGTCGCGGTTGAAAAAGGCGATGCGCACCCGCCCGCTCGGCAATGCGGCCAGGTCCGGCGTGGCGGATTTCGGGCTGGCCCCCCAACCGGCAATCGCCACTGTGCTGTTCTGCGCCCCATCGGTGCCGGTGCCATCGAACAGCGGCACGGCGATAAATTTCTTCCCCGCCTCTGCCGCGGCCAAAATTGCCGCCGTATGCGCCATCGGGAACAACGTGCCGGCCGGCAAAGCGGTGTTGCTCGCTTCGGGTTGCACGTATTTCACCTCGCCCCCTTGTGCGGCCATCGTCGCCGTGCCCGCCACCTCTGCGCTCATCTCGCCATTGGTGGTCTGCCGCAACCGAAAGCGCAGCGTGCCACCATCCTTACTTTCCAGCGTGGTGTAGTCCGACGTTGTTTCGGTTTGCGTGCCGTCCCGCCCGGTCAGTTGCATCTGCAAGCGCTGCCGTACCGCCCAGGCGTCGCAGGCGTCGGTCACCTCGTACTCCATGCTGCCGGTGCCGGCGATCATCTCGCCGCGCCCTTGCTCCAGTTGCAGCTCATAATGCGCCCGATGCGCCGCGAGCCCGGCGGTGCGGCCCGGGCCAGCGACCAGCAAAACGGCAAACAGGACCGCGAGGGTCAGATGGCGCATCCGCGAACTCTCCAGAACAGACCCCCTACATAGGAACCGCCGGCCCATTGCGCCAGTCGCGCCCGAAAATGCCCGCCTTGCAGCCCGTTCCGGCGCAAAGCCGCTTGGTGGATCGCCAATCCCCGGTTTAGGCTCACGCTTCAACTCCCTGGGGGAAGACAAGAATGATCCGCCATACCCTGCCGCGGCTTGCCGCGCTCGCCGCTTTGCTGGCAGCGCCTGTCGCCGCCCATGCCGATATCACCGTCGGCGCCGTGCTTTCGCTCACCGGCGGCGGCGCCTCGCTCGGCATCCCGCAGCGCAACACCATCGAGCTGTTGCCGCGCGAAGTGGCCGGGCAGAAAATCCGCTACGTCATCCTCGACGATGGCACCGACAGCACCAAGGCGGTGCAAGCCTTCCAGAAACTGGTCAGCGAGGAAAAGGTCGATTTCATCATCGGCCCGTCCGTCACCCCCACCTCGCTCGCCGTGCTCGAAACCGCCGGCGCCTCGGGCACCCCGATGGTCAGCACCGCTGGCTCGCAATCGGTGATCGAACCGCCAACCGGCGGCCGCCGCTGGGCCTTCAAGCTCGCCTCGCCGGAAGCGGCGATGCTGGCCGTCCCGCTGGACTACATGAAGGCGCATGGCGGCAAAACCATCGGCGCCATCGCCTTCGCCACCGCGTTCGGGGACGCGTTCACGGCGGCTTTGGAGTCGGAAAGCGCCAAACGCGGCCTGAAAATCACCGGGGTGGAAAAATTCAACCTCAACGATACCTCGGTCACCCCGCAGGCGCTCAAACTGATGGCGACCAAGCCGGACGCCATCTTCATGGCCACCTCCGGCACCCCCGGTGCGCTGCCGGTGATTGAACTGCGCAACCGCAACTTTCCCGGCTTGCTGATCGCCAACCAAGGCGTCGCCAATCCGGACTTCCTGCGCGTCGCCGGCAAATCGGCCGAAGGCGTGGTGCTCGCCTCCAGCCCGGTGGCGGTCGCCGAGCAACTTCCGGCCAACCACCCCATGCGTGATGGCGCGATGGCCTTCGTCAACGTCTACGAAGCGAAATGGGGCCCCAACACCCGCAACCTGTTCGGCGCGACAACGTGGGATGCCTATCTGCTGTTCGCCGCCGCCGTCCCCACCGCCCTCAAGGTCGCCCAACCCGGCACCGCCGCCTTCCGCACCGCCTTGCGCGACGCAATGGAAAGCGGTGGTGAGGTGAAAGGCTCCGCCGGCATCTACAAAATGACCCCCACCGACCACAACGGCACCGATAGCCGCTCGCTGGTCATGGTCGTGGTCAAAGATGGCCTCTGGAAATACCTGCCCTAAGCCGGTCCGGCGCGATGGTCCGCCATCGCGCCGGTTGCGGCCTTATTTCTTGCCGAACAACGGCCCCGGCGGCGCCTCGGCGCGGCTGTAGTCGATCGCGGTATACCCGCCGCCCTGGTAACGTTCGATCACCGGATCGCCGCTTGTGATGTTGCCGACCCGCCCGGCGTACTCATCCGCGCTATCCTGTGGCAGCCACGCCAGCGCCTCCCGGCTGTCATGCCCCCAGAACGTCCGGCTGTTGTTGGATGCGCCCCAGATCACGCAGCTCCCCACTTTCGGCGCCAGCGTGGCACGGATGCACAGCCGCACCAGGTCGTCGTAACTCAGCCAGGTCGCCAGCATCCGCGCCTCTGCCGGCTCGGGAAAGCTGGAGCCGATGCGCACGTTCACATTCTCCACCCCGTGCTTGAACCAGTAGGTCCGGCCCATCAACTCGCCATAGGCTTTGGACAGACCATAAAACCCGTCCGGCATAAACTGGCAGTCATCATCCAGCTTGGTCTCACGCTCATGAAAACCAATGCTATGGTTCGAGGAGGCGAACAGCACCCGCGCCTTTTCCCGCCGCGCGGCCTCGTAGATATGGAACAGGCCGCGAATGTTCGGCCCCAAAATCGCCTCGAACGGCTGCTCGGTGGAAATACCACCAAAATGCAAGATCATCCCGCAGCCTTCCGCCAGCCGCAGAATGGTCGGCCCGTCATTCAGATCGGCGCGCACAAACCTGCTGCCCGCCGGCACCGGGTCCGGAAACGGCACAATATCGGTCAACACCAGCGTCCACCCGGCGGCGCCGAGCTTGCGCGCCAGTTGCCGGCCCAACGCACCAGACGCGCCGGTGAGCAGCACGGGCTTAGCAGGGATCTCGGTCATCGCAGGCACTCCCTCAAAAATTGCCGCCACAATGGGGCATTCCCTGGCGTCAACGTCAACAGATCGTCTTGTCAGCCCGGCGGGCTCAGGGCAGGCTTGCATCATGCAAACACTTTCCTCCCTGTCCGCCGCCCTTGCCTCCGGCAAGACCACCTCCCGCCAGCTGGTTGAGGATTGCCTCGCCCGCATCGCCGATCCAGCGGGGGAGGGTGCCCGCGCCTTCCTCAAAGTGGATGCCGCGGGCGCCCGCGCCTCGGCCGACGCGATGGATAAATTGCGCGCCGTTGGCCGCGCCCCCAGCCCGCTGGCCGGCATTCCGTTCTGCGTCAAGGACCTCGCCAACATAGCCGGCCAACCTACCCCCGCCGGCTCCAAAGTGCTGGCTGACGCCCCCCCCGCCACCGCCAATGCGCCGACCGTGCAACGCGCCATGGATGCCGGGCTGGTGGTGATGGGCCGCACCAACATGACGGAGTTCGCCTTTTCCGGCCTTGGCATCAACCCGCATTACGACACGCCACGCTCGCCTTGGGACCGCGCCACCGGCCGCATCCCCGGCGGCTCCTCCTCCGGCACCGCTGTCGCGGTCGCCGATGGCATGGCCTATGCCGGGCTCGGCACCGATACCGGCGGCTCCTGCCGGGTGCCGGCCGCCATGTGCGGCATTGTCGGCTACAAACCCACCGCCCGCCGCGTGCCGATCACCGGCATCCTGCCGCTCTCCACCAGCCTGGACTCGGTCGGCCCGCTGGCCAACTCCGTCGCCTGCTGTGCGGCGGTAGACGCTATTTTCGCCGGCGCGTCACTGCCAGACCTGCACCCGTTGCCGTTGGCCGGGCTGCGCCTGGCCGTGCCGACCAATTACATGTTGGACGGAATCGACCAACACGTTGCCGCCGCCTTTAGCCGCGCCCTCTCCGCCTTATCCGCCGCCGGCGCCGCCATCAGCCACGTCGCCTTCCCGGCGCTGGATGCCATTCCCGCCGCCAACGCCGCCGGCGGCATCACCGCGCCCGAAGCATGGGCCTGGCACCGCAAGCTGATCGCCGCCAAGGCTGATGGCTACGACCCCCGTGTGCTCAAGCGCATCCTGGGCGGCGAGCGCATGGGGGCGGCGGACTATGTTGATGTGCTGAACGCCCGCGCCGCCATCATCGCCCGCTTCAACGCCGAAACCGCGCCGTATGACGCGCTGCTGATGCCCACCTGCGCCCTTATCCCGCCCGCCATCGCGGCCTTGGACGACGAGGCCGAATATAGCCGCGTGAACATGCTGCAACTCCGCAACACCGCCGCTGGCAACTTCCTCGACCGCTGCGCCATCTCGCTGCCCTGCCACCAGCCGGGCGAAGCCCCGGTCGGGCTGATGCTAATGGGGGAAACCCTGGGCGACGCAAGGCTGTTCGCCATCGCCGCCGCGGTGGAGGGGCTTATGCGTCCACAGGCTTAGTCGGCAGCGTAATCCCGGCCAGGTTCTCCCAGAACCGAATCACAAACGAATCGTCGCGTCCGCCATGCCCGGCGGCCGCGGCGGCCAGGAACAACTGATGCGCCGAGGCCGCCATCGGCAGCGGAAAGGTCAGCGCCCGCGCCTGATCCAGCACAATGCCGAGGTCCTTCACAAAAATATTCACCGCCGATAACGGCGTGTCATCGCCGGCCAGCACATGCGGCATCCGGTTTTGCCACATCCACGAACTGCCGGCAGAGGACGAAATCACCTCGAACAAGGTCTGCGGATCAGCCCCGGCCCGAATGCCCAGCGCCATCGCCTCGGCCGCCACCGCGATATGCACCCCGGCCAGCAACTGGTTCACCATCTTAATGGTGCTCCCGACACCGGCCGTATCGCCCAACCGCCAAACCTTGCCGGCAATCGCCGCCAACACCGGGTCGGCCTGATCGAACGCCGCTGCGCTGCCAGAGGCCATCACGGTCATCGTGCCGCCGCGCGCCGCACCCGCGCCACCGGAAACCGGTGCGTCCAGCAGCCGCAACTGCCGCTCCGCCAGCCGGGCATCCAAGCTGCGGGCATATTCCGGCGCCACCGTTGTGCAGCACAGCACTACGCCCCCCGGTGCCAGCCGATCCAGGCAGCCCTCGGCGCCGAACAGCACGCTATCCACCTGGGCTGCGTTAACAACAAACACCACCAGCGCCTCCAGCCCGCCCGGCAGCTCGCTGGCCTTCGCCACCGCCTGCCCGCCGGCGGCCACCAACTCCGCCCGCGCCGCCTCACGCAGCTCGGCACCGACGACGCTATGCCCGTGCTGCACCAAATTCAGCGCCGCCCCCATCCCCATGGACCCGAGCCCGATAACGCCGACACGCAATTTGGTGGTGGTGGAGTCCATTGGATGCTGCCTTCTGCTGGAATGTCGGTTGGGTGGGTGTGATACAGCCTGCCGCTTGCCCTGCAAGCCCAACCGATGCCGACAGCAAAAAAAAGACCCGACCGCAGCGTACTGCGGGTCGGGTCAAGTCTAGGCTGGTGCATTGGGGGGAAAAATCCTGCCCAGCCGATGCCGGCCGTCTCCCGCCTGGTTGCCTCAAGCCACGAATGGGCCTGGGTGAACGTCTAACGGATGATGCCTTGCTGAACACACATAAAGCCCACGTTGGGCGCAGGCGCTTTGATCTGAATCAACCATCCCGCGCCTTCCGATGATCTGGCGTGATTGCAGTTATGCGCCAGATGCGATTCGGCAAATTTCCAAATATCAATGCGTGAAAAGCAAATATGGTAGAATCATGAAAAATTGATACATTAGTACTAAAAAAGCTAAAAATCCCTAAAAGATGACAAATAAAATATTCGTAACAATAAAATATTACAAATATTGATCTAAATCAAATTTGAGTATTTTAAAGAGTCGTATTTTAACTTTCTCGACCAGCCGATATGGCTGACGAATAAAAGGACAAATCCAATGAAACATATCCCTCTGACTTTGCGGGCTGCGTTCCTCGGCACTGCTCTGCTTGCCACTGCCGGCCTGGTCGCCGCCTCGGCGCAAGAACAGGATTTTGGCCGTCACGGTCGCGTTGGTCGCACCGCCACTGCCGTCAAAACTCCGGCCGGCGCGGCTTGCCCCACCATCGAGTGGCATCTCGCCCCGACCAAATCCAGCGGCGTCGTCAGCCTCAACGGTGTGGCGTTCTACAGCGACATGAGCGGCATCAGCGTCATCAACGGCTCCATCGGCGCTGACGGCAAAATTGCCGCCGTGCTGACCTCGGTGAACGGCAACGGTCCGGTCGGCACCGTCGCCGGCTTGCGCACCAGCAAGGAAGCCAAAGGTGAGTTGACAGGCACCGGCTGCGCCAACGCCAAGTTTGACATGCTGCTCTGGGCCACCGGCCCGTCCGAAGGCTCGTAGCGAACACAGCGAAG
>Ga0164297_10003548_pt1 | contig 14446 bp, 21 predicted proteins | sample GEODES058metaG_FD_113539 | JGI IMG/M metagenome (GOLD analysis project Ga0164297, IMG submission 113539) | Dystrophic lake water microbial communities from Trout Bog Lake, Wisconsin, USA - GEODES058 metaG | ecosystem: Environmental > Aquatic > Freshwater > Lake | place: USA: Trout Bog Lake... | reverse complement strand
TTTCTCTTGTCCTGTTTCAAGCGTTTGTGTTGTATACGAATGGATGTTTCCGCTATTATGTATGGAGTAGTCCGTTTGTAACCTTGTTGGTTGCGCTGATTGTAGGAGCAATTTGCGGATTGTTTGGATGGATTGGCGTTCGATTCGTAGCTCCTCAGCGTCTTCCTTCTGCGGCTGGAAGTATTTCGCCAGCATCATCAACTCAAAAATCTGGAAATCCTCTCGGAACTTCATCGGGTGTATCCGATGTAGCAACCTGCTCACCCCCAAATGACCAAGACCAGTTCGTATGTGAAGCATACAAAGATGGGGAAGTAGTTACTTCCACGATTGTCAGTTAAGCCTTTACTGCGTTGTCTAGCATAGACCGATATAATCCAAGAGATGTTCCGGAATGACGATGTACTCCATTCTTTCCCACAACAACCATTGTTGGAACAACTTTTACATTAAACTTTTCCATATAATCATTTGGGTCATTCTGAATATTCACACTGACCCACTTTACCTGAGAAAACACATCCTTCAAGTCTTCAATATACTCCTTTATGTGCTTACAGGGCACACACGTCGGAGACCAAAAGTGATATGCAGTAACCTCAGTCATCCTTCTTAATTATACTTGGTTTCTCTGTAATTAAGTTACTTGATACCAGACGATACTGAGAAGTTCTGTGAAGCTTTTGCTTTTCTACACTGTATCCGTTTTTCTTAGCGGTTTTTGAAAGCGCAGACAATAACGCATTTTCAAGAGCATCAGTGTCCAACTTATCAAGATTCGCACGGCACCACTTTACAAGCGCAGATTCAGATACCGGCGGACCCATCATCTGTAATGGACATCCGTCAAGAAATACAGCCGTATTTGACTTTACAATCTTTACTTCTTCATCCAAATCAGGTGTGAGAACTTTCACAGCCATACGGTCTACAATATGATTATTTCTGCTTAAATAGTTATCCTTTCCAGTATGTGCTTCCACATAGGTAATGATATAGGACTTGAACTTTGAAAGAGCATCAACCGCAGGTTCAATAATCTCCTTATTTGCGACCGGCGTGTTATTTGTTGTCATCCAATTCTTTTCAATCCACTTTGGAAGCCAAATTGTTAAACAGTTCTTGGAATACATAGAGTCTGTATAGATTTGAAGTTCAATTTCAGAAGCAGGAAAGTTATCCGCAACACATTCTACACCCTTCAAAATTCCAAGAAGTTCTGCTCGATTGTTCGTTTGTGGTTCAGTATCGGGCACTCGTTCTGCCTTTGAAAGTTCCTTATGTTCTGGAATCCAGTACGCATATGCGGCACGAGAACCGTTCTTACCGTTACGCGAACACGCGCCATCTGTAAAAATTTCAATCTTCATAGTCTTTCTATTTTTGGAACATGTAAAACTGTTGGAATTCGTTTTACGATACAACGGCTAAAAATAGCAGGCTGAATAGTAGATGGGTCTTCAATATGAAACCAAACACGACACTTATAGGAACGCTGTTCCAACGAACGACGAAGCATTTGCTGACACGCATAAGTCAAAAACTCGGCGTGATAAATTATCAGGATTCGATATCTTGTCGATGATTTTTCAGGAACTTGTGAAATCCAATTTTCAAACCAAGGAGAAAAGGTATCAACGGAATTCTTCTCTGCCGCATCTATTTCAAAAAATTCACAGGCAGTAGTATTTTGTTCTTTGTAGTCCTTCCAAAGTTTTCTTGTTTCAACATCATTTAGAGGTTCAAACAAAATGTAGTGTGGAGGGGGGTATACTAACATTATTGTATTTCTTTATGTCTGTGTAGACGGCTGCGCAGAGGCAATGCGCTTCACAGGAATCTCCGCAGAAACAATGTAAAGACTGTTCTCCGTTTCAACAACATAACAGGTTTCACACTTAAAAACTCCGCTAATTGTAGATGTATATTCCGAATCAGACTTTACAAGATACTTTGTCTCTCCCTGAACTCCAATACAGCACTTCTTTTCAACACTGTCTGCGTAATAGTCCAAATAAATCGGCTTATCCTTCTCGACGGACAGCTGTGCCGAACGAACCAGAACACTTGCCGAAGGAATCGCAGACATTTGTTTCTGAAATTGTTTTTTATGATACCAGTTTCAACGCATCCTCCAACTTGAACTTTGTCTTCATTTGAACCTTTATGCTTGAAAGCACTGTAGAAATTGAATTCTTGAAATTCGCACGAAGGTCTGTGTTCGTTGATGGAATCAGCTTCGCAGTCTCAAAGAGAAACACAGCGAACTGATGGATATTTTCATCATTTTGCTCGGTCTTTGGAAGCTCTGCGGACTTTTTAAGTTCCTGAATTACATCCTCCAAACTCTTCTGAACAATTGATTCAGGGACAAGATTGCGAATAAATAGCTCCATCACGAACTTAGCAAATCCCTTTCGCTTCTCCTTCTGCTTTGTCCACTCAATGATATTGTCATCGGAACATGTAATGGTTTCATTCATGTTGTAAAGTGTTTCGAACATGCCAATTTGGGTTGTAATGTCTTCGGCAACTTCTGGAATAGACTTTACAAGAATGACAGTGCAATCTGCCATCACACTTGCGAAGATGTGATTCGTAATTGCCTTATCAAACAGTAGAGTCGAAACACGCAGACGGAATGTCTCGTCACGCTTTTTGATTAGTTCAACAGCGTCGTTTGAAAGCTTCTCAGTCGTAGTCTTTGTGATTTTATTGAAGATTGAGAAGATGTCAGAATACTCAGGGTCTTCGCGCTCGCGAACACGCTGAACGATGTCCACTAGAAGCTTCTCACGCCAGTTTGAATTCTCAACGGTCGCATGCTTCTTATGGTATCGTGGAGGAGGACGAACGGGGCGATAGTGGGATGGAGAAATGCGCAACTTGGCAATATTCTCCTGAATAAGCTTTGGCAGTGGCAGCTTCGGGCCAAAACGCAGGGAATAGATATCGGCTACGGACAACATTCTTGATTGGTCTAATCCCTTATATGTGAAAAACGAATCCATTTTCTACATTCTCAACTAATAACATAAATGGGATCAACTATGGAAACCACAAAACTCCAATATACTTGGATTCTGTGGTACCACGATCCTGACAACAAGGATTACTCATTTGAGAGCTATGTGAAGGTCGCAGATATTCAAACTCCACAACAATTTTGGACAGTTGTGGATTCTATTTCAAAAGAAGCATGGGAATCGGGTATGTTCTTCTTCATGCGCCATGGATTCAAACCTCTATGGGATTCTCCTGAAAACGAGAACGGCGGAGCATGGTCAAAAAAGATTGAAAGTTCAAATGTTCATTCTACATTTGTAGATTTAATGGTTCATTGTATTTCAAATGCTCTGCTTGTACATCGCAAGGAGACACTTGTTGGAATTACAATTTCACCAAAGGGTCCGTTCTCAATCATTAAAGTTTGGAACACGACAACAACCGTTTCCGACAGAAATATGATTTCTAATACAATTCAAAACTTTAAACTTGGCGATGATGTCACGTATACTCCGCATAAATCTCGTCCTAAATAAACACAATGTTGCGAATTGAAATCGAAATAGATAAAGATTCAATCATAAATTCAGCTGCTCAATTTTTGAATACAGCTGTTCACTTTTTATACAAATGGCTTACCACAGAAGGTGAGGCACTTGGATATATTTTAGGATATTTACACTTCATGGCATTTATTTTGCTTATTATTGGAATTGGTATCTCACATACAATCTATCCAAGTTTTTGGTTACAGTTGGCAATTTTTTGTATTATATTCTTAGTTTGGTTACAACACATTTTTCTAAAAGTATGTGTTTCTATCGTAGCAGAAAAACATCTTACGAAAACAATTTCACCATTTCATCAATTGATGGAACTGATGTTTCAGCTTTCATCAAATGATTATGTGAATGATTATATTGTTGGGGAAACAGCAGTTGTTCTCTGCTTAGCACTTGAACTCATAGGACGGTATTCCTGCTTTTTATTAGGATGGTCGGAATTACACTGAACACGGCATCAGGCAAAGCTTGATATCTCCGAGATTCGCAACCACATACCGAATCATTAAAAACCAGTCGTTCTTCATATGGATTTCGAGGTTATTACACAGATTTGTACACTTCGTAAATAGAACCAGATGTGGCAGAGAGAATGTTCCTGTTACAATTTCATCGGTTGCCTTCTTCTGAATACTGAACTCGTTTTCAGAATCACCCATAACTGTGGTGCGAGAGGCGAATGTTCCCTTACATCCAAATGTCAAACTTGGGCCTACATTCTTAATTTCAACCGTCTTTGCTCCAAGGAGAGTCATATCACGGCAAATCTTCTGGAAATCCAGCGATGGCATCGTAATATGCGTCGAGAACTCCGTATCTGGAAGCTGAATATCCGGCTCATCGCGATCCAGTAGATTCAGCTTATACCGAGTCACCTGCTTACGCTCACCATCTTCAAGCAGAATACCGAGTGTATTGGCATCATTCTGCTCCACATAAAAAGTAATTGTGTCATCGTTCGTGGCAGTACGAACAATACGATAGAGATGGTCTGTGTTAACACCAATCACAAACTTTGGAGATGAATGAGAATACGAATACTTTTCAAATTTATCTGCGTACAGACGAAGATGAACTAGAACGGTACGAGACTGGTCCATAGCAACCATGCGAATCCCATCCTTGTCAAAAATAAGACTCATTTCAACCAAAATACATTTTAGAGCTTCCTTCAAAGTTCGTACAGCTCCCGTCTGTACTGTCTTTGCCTCCACAATGTATTCGGGCATTTTGTAAATTTAATGATTTCTGTTTAAAAGCCTTCCTTCCTCTAATCGAGTGAGAAGAATACAAAAGTCCAATTCTGGATGACTTTTGTATGTTATTCGGTTGATAAAATCAATTATAATGGCCCACATTTTGAATAGTATATAGTTCTCTATTCTTTAAATAATCTGTTTTTCATGGTTTGACTACGCTTCTTAGACACAATACGACCATACCGATTCTTTTCAAGGTCATCTTTGCGTAATCCACCCGATGTCATTTCTGCTCCACCGTGCCATACTTTTGCGCGAGAACCATACTTTGAAGATTTGCGAGTCTTATGACGATTTCCTCCGTCTGCGATAGGAGTATCTTCCATTTATTCTATTATAAACACAATATGTTACCCTTTTTAAATTTCAAAAGTAAACAAAAAAAATTACCCCCAAGGGTATTTAAAAATAATACATATATACCTGAACTGAATTCGAATAAATTAGAAGCAATTGTAATTAATACAACAAATTTTGAAATTAATAATGGAGATTTCAAAACGTTTGTAGATCTATTATCGAATGTTACTCAAACAACAGATATTGACTGTGTTATTTGCGTAAATAACGATAAGTATTCAAGTATAGAGCTCGAAGTAAATATACTAAAAAATTTATTTAAGTCCGTAATTATTTACACTATAAATATTCCACCGCAAGATGATGTGTATATACGAATAAATACTGGAAATGAATTTATACCTCCTGACTTAAAATATGGTTCAGCAAGTGGTCCAAATATTCAATTTATTAAATTAATCAAATACTGTGAAAAATACAACACAATTCTTTTACTGGAAACAGATTGTACTTTATTTGAAAACTGGTTTTCTAAATTAAATTTATATATAGAACATTGTGGAGGATTTTTAATTTCCGGTTCTACAAATGACGCAGATGATATTATAAGACCTCATGAAAATTTCAGTTTATTTCTACATATTAACGGTGTAGCGCTGTATAAAACATGTAGTAAAAATTTACAAACATTAATATCATTACTTGATGAACATATAAAACACAGAGTTTTATGGGGATTTAGATTTACAGCATATGATTATATGCTTTCAAATATGATTATAGAAGAATTTGATTTAAACAAAAAGAAAAATCTTTCATTTTGGAAAATAGCTTACAAATATACAATAAAAAATTCACTCATTGTAAATTTATCGTCTAGTAAATCTGATATACCAATTGATGATGTTTTAAAATATCATCCAAATTGTATAATTTTACATAAAAAGCTATGACGATAAAAGTTGTTCTCGTAATTGTATTTCTTCATCTTTTAATCCACCCCAAGACCAAGATACATGGATTGTACGATTATGATATTGATTTACTGGATTATGAATTTGATTATATTCATTAGAATCTATGTATTTTATATAAGATCCAAATAAATTAAACTCACTTGCGGTTTTCATATTATATTTTACAAAAATATTCCAAATAGTATCAGAATTATGAATTGAACATAAATATTTTTTCAATGATAATGATGTATTTCTTTGAAGAATAAATGGATGACATAACATTGAATCGTATTTGGTATCTATTTTCAACAAAAAATCAGTAGATTGTTTCCAACAAATCCCACCACCTGCATCTTTCCAATCTCTATAAAACCAATTAAATTTCCCATCAGTCATGAAATCAGCGGGAGTTGTAATCGTTGTAAACATACAGTCGCTATCCAAGTTTAATACCGCATCGGCATCTGTATAATCAAACCAATTTAATTTAATATTTTGTTGCCACAGATATCCAATGCCATGCTCAACATATGACGGAGTTATCTTGGGAATCGGTACATAATAAATTTTACAATTTGGAATAATATATTCATCTGGAATTAAATTATCGGTATCAGATACAATTATAATATTTCGAAAACCGGAAGCAAATTTTTGAATACTTCGAAGACAATACTTTAACCAAATATAGTCTTTATAGTATGTTTTAATAAAAATATCTACTATCATTGTTTAAATAAATAGATAATCGCAATGAGTAAGTCGTATATATTTGATATATCCAAGACCTTGTAGTAATAAAAATACTTGTTCTTTTGTTGGAGAACTTTCATGAATTTCAATTAGAATACGTGGTTTACATTTTTTTAATGTGTTTAATAAACCCTGTAAAGCTTCAAATTCGTGGCCTTCAACATCCATCTTAACAAACCCAATATTTTCTAAATTTAATTCATCAAGAATTTTACAATTTATATAAATTCCATCTATATTATTATTTTCGCATATTCTGAAAGCTCCTTGATTATCTTTACTGTCATAATGAGCATTCATGAAAAATACATCATTTTTATTAGATGCTCCATAATTGAATGGAATTACATTTTTACAATTATTTATCTCTAAATTTTGTTTTAGTAAATTAAATACAACCGGTTGGGGTTCAAACGCATAAACTTTTCCAGTTGAAACATAATTTGCATATACAACTGAATGGATACCAATATTAGCACCTATATCTAATATATTTTTAACAGGATCAATATATTGTTGGATAAATGATAAAATAAATTTTTCAAATAAAATTCCTTCTTTTAAATGATTAGAAATACAGGTATCATTTTCATGATATCTAAAATAAAATCCACTCACAAATAATTCTTGTCCATTTAAAATACCAGTTCCGAGTTTATTAATTATTGGTTTATTGTAATAATAACTATGAACTGGATTTAAATCTTGTTGGTCTAAAACACACCCAATAGATTTATTAATACGACGACTCCATGGAAACCCTTTAAACATTTGTAACTACTTTATAAAAATATATTTTGAATCATAGATTTAAGCACACTAATTTCATTAATACCTCCATTTGGAACTTTCATAACCGATCCATTAATATCCGAATACGAAGCAATTTGAGAACACATATGCGGATTCATACATATCCAAGTATCTTGTTTTTGTAACTTACACCAATAAACATCAATATGATGTATATGATCTGCCATTATGCGATTTTTCATATTTATTTTTTGAAATGAAAGTTTGTATGGTTTCAACAGATTTGTTTGTCCTGTTATAAAGTTATCTAAAAGGACCGGAATGTAATGCCTTGCGACAATATATGCGTTTGTATGAAGTGCCATAGTTACCTTTGAGTCCTGTACGTCCAAATATCGTCCTGTAAGCATACATACATCCCATGTCTGCGATGATACAAGTGTTTCAAGTTTTAAATAGTCTTCTTGAAAATTAATCCATTCTATATCATCTTCTAATACTAATACATTTCCCCAACCATTGTCTTTTGCCATTTTTAGAACTCCAATATGACTCTGTCCACAGCCTACCATTCCAATATCATGTTTTATAGCAGAGAACCGGACTATCTTTTCAGATGGTATGCTGCCTTCTTGAAAAAATCGTTCCATATTGTCTCTTCGATCTTGACGATGATCAAGATTAATATAAATAACTTTATCTAAAAATTCCCACATTTATATATTTTTACATACTAATTGTATATCATCATAACGACGCTTTATATGAACACGATTATATACAGTTGCCGATTTCTTCAAATTATTAGGTAAATATCCAAGAATAATTGGAATCCATTTCATATTTTGAATATCTTCAATTATAAGCAGACCATTTTTCTTTAATAATTTTGGAAATAAAGTAGCAAAATGAATCATACTGTTTAATGTATGTGGACCATCATCAATTATGACATCAAATGTTTCATTATTAAATTTTTGTACAAATTCATTAGTATATGCATTTTCTTTCAGAATATGAATTCTAGAATCAGTAAATACATGTTTATTTCGACTTAAATCAATATCAACTCCATAAATATTCGCATTTGTAAAATATTTATACCATAGATCAACAGATCCTCCTTCGCAAATTCCTATTTCAAGAATATTAGTCGCTGTATTTTTGATATCAGCAAACAGATATTCATAAACATCTAAGTATGAATGTATATTATCTTTATCGGTAGATGTATTATCTATTAATTTGGTCAATACAGTAGACCTTGGAAATACATTTTTAGTTTTAGACTGAGTATCCCATATAAACGTACTCATTTCTTAAATTTAACAAACAATTGAATTTGTATATACAGACTCAATTGTGAGCCGTATGGCCCTATTTATTTTTAATTATTATTACCAGGACACACCACCACCACCAGTTGTGCGTTTAGTTGCTGTACGCGAGACCACCCATTCCCGACATCACGCGCAGGACGTTGTAGTTCAGCGCATACACGCGGACCTGCGCCGTGCGAGAGCCCGTGACCGTGTTGAGCGAGACCGTCAGCTGGAGCGTGGCCTTGTCGATACGCGAGAAGTTGCACGTGCCCGACGGCTGGTGCTCCTCCGGGCGCAGGGCGAACGAGTAGACGTTGATACCCGTGCTCGGCGTGCGGCTGTGGTGCTGGTAGGGCTGGACCTTGTCGAAGTAGGCGCCCTCACGCTCAGTGAAGCGGTCCTGGCCGTTGAGCTGGAGCTTGCCAACCTCCACCGGGTTCTTGCCCTCGCAGCGGACACCCGAATCGAGGATGACCTTGGCGAGCAGGTAGTTGACACCCGACTCAAACTCGGCCGAGCCCGTAAGATCGTTCGTGTCCGCGCCAATGTTGGAAGTACCCTCCGTGGCACCCTGTCCGATAGTCGTAGTCACGTTACCCGAAGCACCCGCAGTAGCACCGCTGATGGATCCGAGGCCAGTCGTGGCAGCCGAGTTCTGGCCAGCCTGGGCAAGCAGCGAGACGATGATACCATCCGTAGAGAAGTCATCCGAGTAGTTGAACGGCTGGGCACCGCCAACCGACGCGAGCCACGTCGACGTCGAGCAGTCAACGAACGAGTCACGCTGGACGACCCACTGGAGCTCCTTGACGGGGTGGTTGAAGTTCAGCTGGATCTTGTTCGACGACGACGTGATCGACTCAGCACCCGTGAACTGGACCTGCTCGATGAGGTACTCGTGCGACTGCTGGGCGAAGCGGCGGCGCTCCTCCGTGTCGAGGTAGACATAGTCAACGTACAGCGAGGCAGCGGCGAGCGACTGGGCCGCGGCAGCCGTGGGGGCACCAATCGAGCTCTCGGCATACTGGCAGTTCTGCCACGTCTCGAAGTCGACGTTGATGCGGACCTCGTGGTACTGGAGGGCAATCAGCGGGATCGCAACACCCGGGTTGCGGCAGAACCAGAACTGGAGCGGGATGTACAGCGTCTTGGCCGGCGTACCCGCACGCGGGACGCACGAGATCGTGGTCTCCGAGGACGAGCACGTCGAGTCCAGCGGAATACCAGACGCACGCTTCATCAGGACAAGGTCGTGCGTGTTACCGACGAGCGACTCAAGAGCGCGGATCGTACCGGCATCCGTCGAGAGCTGCGTCCAGATCTGCATCCAGTCACCATACTGGCGATCAATGCGCTGGCCACCGATTTCAAGCTCAACCTGCTTGATCAGGCGGTGACCAATGTAGTTCAGCCAGCGGAAACCAGACGTAGGGTTCGTCAGGCCAGTCAGACCACCCGAGCCCAGGGTAACCTGCGGGAGAACAACCTGGACGTACGTCTTGTACATCAGGTCAGCGTTACGGTTGATGACAGCCGTCACACGCTTGTTGAAGTCGGCCTGACCGTTGAAGGTCACCTCAATCGACTCCACAGCGAAGTTCGTGTGGCGCTTGTAGAGAATCTTCCAGAACGTAATCTGGGGGTTACCCGAAATGTAAATATCCTGTGCGCCGTAGCTCACGAGTTGCATTAAACCACCGCCCATTTCGTTGTTATGATTCTATGCGAGAAAAAAATCTTTGAAGAAATGCCCGCGACCAAACTTCTGTTTCTATAAATTTAATAAATGAACATCATTTTTACTGCTATTTTATTAGCAGTTCTCGATGTTCCTTGGCTGTTTGGAAACATGTCAGTCTTTCAAAAGGCATTCACCACCATACAAGGCGGTAGACCATTGGTGTTTCGTTTATGGGCCGGAATACCAGTCTATTTAGCATTGGCATATTTGCTAAGCAAAGCAAAGACACTTCAAGAAAGCTGGCTTATTGGAGCTTCCACATATGCTGTATATGATTTTACGATGTTAGCAACATTGAAAGACTATCCTATTTGGTTAGGAATCGCAGATGCTCTTTGGGGTGGAACTTTATTAGCATTTGCGTTTTTTATTATACATTCTTCATAAATGAGCCTTCGAGAAGCAATGCAAAAGCGTATTGAAGGCAAAGCACCGACGCATTTGTCACAGTCGTTAAAAGGAAAAATGTATGACCGTCAATTGACGAAAGAAGAAGAACACGATGCGAAAGCAACACCCTATGAAGTTTCGAAATCAGGTCAAAAGGTATATTTGTATGAAAAAACACATATTCCTCCGAATACTGTCAAACGAATTGGATTGGGTAGACGCCGTAAGACTCGTAAATCAAAAACGCGACGTTCTCGTAGATTTACACACTAATGCTTTAATTTAAAAAATGAAGATATATGTTGTCTCATGTAACGAGACTAGATGGAAAAATTTAACAAATGCGTCATCGGTATTAAATTTAGATTTTGTAAATGTTCAATCTCCTCTTTCTACAGATGAAGAAGTACAAAGACGAGGAAAACGTTTATTTGAAACCGGAAAGGGATATCCAACCGGTGTCGCTGCTACAATTGGACACATTCGAGCAATGAAACAGTTTGTAGAATCACAAGAACCACTTGCTATGATTGTAGAAGATGATGTTCGATTTCATAAGGATTTTAATAATCAAATTAAAAGTATTGAAAAGTATATGCTTGAAACAGATACAGATATTTTTTCACTTGGATTTGTAAATTTACCACATCAATCAAATATAAAATTTTTAAATGGAATGCCATTTCGTGAACATGTAGGAATATCCGACCCTTGGGGAGCACAGTGTTATGTTATAACTCGCAAATATGCCATGTTTTTTTCAAACCTATTTTCTGTTGATGACATAGCATCTGTATATCCTCGTGATTTTGTAACGGATTTTGTTATATTTGATACATTCTTGGGATGTAAGCGTTCTACATTAATATTTCCGATTGTTATAGAATCACCGGATGAACAAACACTTGCCGGTTCTACAAATAAACCAAATCTGTTTGAACATGTGAATAGGGGCGAATATTATATTTAATAACCACGACCAACATTTAGACTATCTGTCGAACCAAACCCACCGGCACCACGATTATCTGGTCCGGCAGGAAGTTCATCCGTCAAGATAACCTTTTCCCAAGGAAGAAAATTGTGCTGGCAAATTTGAAATAGCTTTGTTCCAACATCATATCGAGCATACTCGGGTTCAACCTTATTTTTCCAATCGAGAACATCAACCTTCGCCATCACTTCTCCACGATATCCTGCGTCAATCAGTCCAATGGAATTACACTGACGAAATGGAGTCTTATAGATGGATGAACGGGGAAGAAGCAGACAAGGAAGCGGGGATGTATCTGACATAGCAGCAACCGAAATACCCAAATTAAACGAATACTGCTTTTCGTTGAGATCAATATTTGTAGCGAGAATAGGAATATCAAATCCAGAATCCGTATACCGATGCTTCTGGATTTGAGCAGCAATTAGGTCGCGAACTTCAGGCGTATGTGCGCGAATATAGAGCGTCATTACAAATAGTACTCATGGTTTATGTAAGTTAAATATGTAATACCAAGACCGTTCAAAATAATGAGCAACTTCTGTATTATTCTCATCCAATTGTTTAATTAATTCTTCATAATATGATTTTGGTCTTGTTAATATCTTCTCCCTACGAACTGAAAAAATAGCACCCCAGTATATTTGAATTCCGTCTTGTATGTTTACGGTTGAATCTACATATTTATGAAACCATTCATCAAATACACACTCTGCTTCTTTTAAAGAAATTCTATTATACGCTCTTAAACGAAATCCACTAACAAAACCTTTTGTGAAATTTTGACTATAATTTCTATGTATAAATGGATGTAAAAATATATTCCTAATTCTTTTAAGTTCATAATGGTCTTGTATTTTTCCTTGTGTAAAAAATAAATAACTAGGTAAACTGTCATATCGTTCTATGATATAACTTAAATATGTATGTGCTTCCCTACCTATATTTGGCAATTTATGTTGAATACATGGAATTGTGGCCAGATTTCCTTTACTGTAAACATTAATTTTAGCAGTATTGAACTCTTTTAACCAGTCTAAATTTTCATTATAATGAGCAACAACAATCTCATAATCCATTATTAAAATTATTATTAAAATATGTAAGCGCATTTTTAACTGCTTGATCCATGTTGAAATACTTGTAATTTGCCAATCGTCCAATCATATGAACATTAGGTTCCTTTTCTGCTAATGTTTTGTATTTTTCATATAACTGTTGATTTTCTTTTGTTGGAACTGGATAGTACGGTTCTCCATCATCACTTGGATATTCACGCACAATATAGGTATGTTCTGTTTTTGAATATGGAAGATGTTTATATTCTACAATTCGTGTATACGGATACTCTAACGCAGGATAATTGACTTGAACTCCTTGTTGAAAATAACCATAATTCATCTTTCGTTCTACTTCAAATCGCAATGAACGATATTCTAACTTTGGAAGTCCTTTTTTCTCGTAGTACGAGTCAATGGGACCAGTATAAATAAGAATATTGTGTGATATATTCATAACCGAACTATATACTGTATTCAATTGAACTGTAATATTTGGATGATTTAGCATTCGTTCAACCATTTTTGTGTATCCAAATTTTGGTAGTGCCTGATATGTATCTGTAAAATACCGACCATCCATTGATGTACGAACTGGAATGCGTGCTAATACACTCGCATCTAACTCTTTGGGGTCTTTATTCCATTGTTTTATCGTATACGGTTTGAACATCTTTGTATACAAAATAGTTCCAACGCGAGATAATGCTACTTCTTCACTATTTTGTGGATTTTCAAATTGTATTTGATTCGTAGACAACCATTCAGTTACTTCTGTTTCTGTTTGTAAATTTTCATTACAAACTACATTAATTGTTTCCATATTAACTGGTACTGGTACACATCTTTCATCAACATTTGATAGCATTTTTACATCATATCGTGTCCATTCCGTGAATTGTTGAAGATACGACCATACTTCTTCATCATTTGTATGAAAAAAGTGTGGCCCATATGCGCTTACTAAAAGACCTGTTTCTTCATCTATAAAATCATAACAGTTTCCTGCTATATGATTTCTTTTTTCAAATACTAAAACTTTGCGATTTAATTTTGTAGCAAAAAGATTTGCTAGTGTAGAACCGGATAATCCAGCTCCAACAATTAAGACATCCGTCATTTGAGATGCTTTAAACAAACCGCAGAATACATTCCAGAACCACCCACTAAAACTTTTGAGTTATCTTCAATATTTCGTTTCGTAAATGGAGCGAGTGTTCCATCCTTACATTCCAAACAAAGCGCGGATAGTTTTGTAACTCGTGTAGCCCATGGAATACACGAAAGTACTTCTCCAAATACTTCCTGCTTTGCGCAACCATCCAAACCAACAATTAGAACATCTTTT
>Ga0164297_10003547_pt1 | contig 14446 bp, 14 predicted proteins | sample GEODES058metaG_FD_113539 | JGI IMG/M metagenome (GOLD analysis project Ga0164297, IMG submission 113539) | Dystrophic lake water microbial communities from Trout Bog Lake, Wisconsin, USA - GEODES058 metaG | ecosystem: Environmental > Aquatic > Freshwater > Lake | place: USA: Trout Bog Lake... | reverse complement strand
CCATGAGTTTGATTCAGTCGGCCAAGATGAATGGACTGGATCCCTACGCTTACATCAAAGATGTCTTGGAGCGCCTACCCACGCACAAGAATCACTTGATCCACGAACTGCTACCACACAACTGGAAACCCAGGACATAAAACAAGATGACCGCCGATGGCGGTCATTTACATTTGGCTGTCAATACGTGTTGTTCGGTCTTACGATGGTCTTGTCAGAAGCATTTAATTCAAAAACCGCCTCCAACAACGCCATTGAGTGTGTTTTGTCTGAATCTGATAGTTACATTGAAACTTTGTGCATCCAAAATATCGACGCGCAGCCTGGGGTGGCTATTTAACTGCACGACCTGCAAAATTCAAAAGTCAATATGTGTTCCCCGCGGGCTTACTTTCATAAGGCTATTTTGATGTCGTTCTAAAAGGCATCGCTACCAACCTTACCTGGGATGAGGGGCTACTTAAACATGAGAACAACTTATCAGCTCTAACTCGACTGACCATAGACTGGTTGGTCGAAGTAACGTTGGGATTCATTCAATTGAACTCCATTTGAGTTCAAAGTCAACAATCATTCTGTAGCGATATTTCAGCTCTGATCAACTCAGATCTCTTGTCTTTGCCTTGTCGGGGTCGAGGGCAATACAATAGAGGCACTTAAAGAATCTTCAATGAGCCACACAACCCATAACTCCCTCAACCGTGTAGATACACTTTTGATCATAATGGTCACTTTCTCTTGGGGGCTCAATTATCCAGTCATGAAGTTTGTGGTGAACCAATACCCACCTGCAAGCTACCGAGCTTTTTCTTTTTTATTGGGTCTGATCGCACTAGGAATCTATGCCCTTTTAAGCAAACAATCCTTGGCTGTTCAAAAAAATCAAATCCCCGAGGTTATCAAGCTAAGCTTGCCCAATATGGTGTTTTGGCATGTGGGACTGATCTACGGAATCACGTTGCTTCAATCGGGTCGAGCAGCCATCGTTGGCTACACCATGCCAGCCTGGGCGTTGCTGGTGAGCGTTTTATTTTTCAAAACACCACTGAATCACAAAAGCTTGTATGGCGTCCTTTGCTCTTTATGCGCAACGGGATTGCTAGCCTATCAAGAGTTCTTCCAGTTCATGGGCCATCCTTTGGGCTTATTGTTCACTCTTTTTGCTGCCTTCTCTTGGGGATGCGGTACGGCGATGACCAAACACTCACCTTTGCGTCTTTCAACCCTCGCCTTAACTTTCTGGATGCTCATGAGTGCTTTCCTTGCCTTTACAGTCATCGCGATGAACTTTGAGCGTGATGGATGGCGTTGGCCCAATGGGATTGAGTGGCTATGCATTGCTTACAGTGGTGTCATGACCTTTGCCATCAGTTATGTGGCTTGGTTCAAAGTGGTCAGAAAACTAAGTCCAGTGAAGTCGGGTCTATCGATCATGCTGGTTCCCATCATTGGCCTGATGGGCGGGTGGATGGTCCTTGGTGAACACATTGCGCTCACCGATATGGCAGCTTTGGGACTGATCCTCTGTGCGATGGCTTTGGTTTTACCCAAAGAACAAACCAACGTCAACACAGAACAACCCAAAACCCCTCCTTGACCCTTGATCAATGGGTTGTACCCTTATAGCAATAGACCGCCTTGTAGAGGCAACCCTAGCGCGCTTTGTCCATAGGCACTCGCATGAACATCCCATGTCAAACCAATGTGCGACACCGCAGCGTGAATATCTCTGAATTGTCGCTGCAATGGTTGTTGACTCGATAACCCGCTCGCACCAGCAGCGGGTAGCAAAGTGTCCACACTCCTCACCGCCAATTGAGCGGCAAAGGCCACATTGCGCTTCCAGCGCAATTTAGTCTCGATGGTTGGGAAATCCCCCCTCACAATCGAACTCTCCAAATCCGTCCAGTCTCGTCTGAGCACCGTCTCGGCAACATCAACACACGCACTGGCCTCTGCAATTCTTGCTTGCACTGCAGAGAGCTCAGCGACACGCACGCCTGTGTAGGAGCTCACGCGAAGACGCATCGACTGTGTAAACTGCTCCACTGCACCTTTGGCGATCCCCAAAGGCACAATGCCCAACACATAGGCAAATGCAGCAAAGGCAGGGGTTTGAAACAATGGGTTTTTATATAGTTTTGCACCAGGAAGATTCTGACCTGAGGCGATCAATTCCGCAGAAATACTGCGGTGTTTCGGCACAAACGCTTCCTTCATCTCCACGTCATGGCTACCAGTAGCCCTCAGCCCGTACGCATCCCAATTGCCCAAGTTTTGATAATCAGACTCAGGCACTAAAAAGAAGCGCCTCTCTGCTGGCCCCCCATCGCGCTCTGCCATCCCCCCAACCAGCATCCATTGGCTGGCATCCACACCGCTCGCAAAAGGCCAACGTCCAGACAAAATGTACCCACCCTCCACTGGCGTGGCCCGACCGCAAGGAAAGGCCAAAGCGGTGGCCACGACCGAGCTTGGGTTTTCGAGCCAAACGTCATTTTGTGCTTGGAGTTCAAATTGGCCAATATTCCAGGAGTGTGAGGCCAAGTTGGAAAATACCCATCCACTGGAGCCACAGCCCTTGCACAACTCCAGCACCACGTCCATGAGCACACCCAAACCCAACTCAGACCCGCCAAAAGCTTTGGGCTGCATGAGTCCCAATAGACCAAGAGATTGCAAATCATCGATGGTCTCTGGAGGTATTTGCCTCAACTCCTCACCCTTCAAACTCCGTTTGGCCAGCGTGGGCGCGAGTTGCTTGGCCGCCGCCACGGCAGACTCTGCACTCAGTAGCGGTCTGCTTAATTTCACGCTGTTGAGCGAATGAAGCACTGATACACCCATGGTCGTCTCCCCTTGATTTGATTTGAATCCTCAATTGACTCAGCGAGCTCTCGCACTTATTGCTCAAGATCTCTCAGAATTTCCTGACTCACCCAGCGCTTCAAAATGGATCGTCTGATCCATCAAACTCGCCCCAAAGCCTTGAGGATTTGTTGAGGTGTGTGTGGTTGTTGCGTCACACTCACGCCAAAAGGTGACAAGGCATCATTGATGGCATTCATCACCGCACCAGGCGCACCTGCGGTGCCAGCCTCACCAACTCCTTTGGCTCCTAGTTCAGAGCCGCGAGTGGGTGTTTGAACGTGAGAGATCACAATATCGGGCATTTCAGTAGCCATCGGTACCAAATAATCTGCCATTGAGCCATTGAGGAGTTGCCCATCTTCACTGTACAAGCACTCCTCAAACAGCGCTCCCCCAATGCCTTGCACGATGCCTCCCCGAATTTGTTCATCGACCAATGTGGGGTTGATGATGGTGCCGCAATCCTCAACGCACCAATGCTTGAGCAAGGTCACAAATCCCGTTTCGACGTCAACCTCAACCCAGGCAGCCTGAATGCCGTTGGTGAAAGTGAATCCATACTCTCTGGGCGTGTAGTGACGCGTCACGGTGAGCTCAGACTGGTAATTCATGGGCAAGGTGTCAGGTCTAAAGTACGCTACTCGGCCCACCTCACTCAATGGCATCAAAGACTCCCCACTCAAACGGTCCACCACTTGATTGGCTTTGATATCCAGTTTTTGCTGAGTTCGGTCAAGAATCAAGGCCGCAATCTCCAGAATATGAGCCTTTAAAACCTTGCCCGCTTGAAGGACCGCCTCCCCTCCGATACCCGCCCCTCTTGAGGCCCAAGTCCCGCCTCCATAAGGTGTGACAGCCGTGTCCCCAGTCATCACTCGAACATTCTCCACAGTCACTCCAACACTGGAGGCGGCAATTTGCGCAAAAATCGCCTCGCTACCTTGACCTTGCTCAGTCACACTCACCATGACATTGAGCACACCCATGGGATCTAAACGCAAGGTCGCTCCATCTTGGGCCGAGATGCGCGCCCCTCCCACACCATAAAAAGCGGGCGAAGGATTGGTCACCTCGATCATGGCAGCCAAACCAATGCCACGGTAGACTCCTCTTTGCCTCAAATGAGACTGCTCAGCACGCAAGTCATCATAGTCCATGAGTGTCTTTAATTTCTCCAAACACTGTTGGTGTGAGAGTTTTTCGAATTTGATGCCGGAGGCAGCAGTGTAAGGATACTGATCATCAGGGATCACGTTCCTTTGACGAAACTCCAACGGATCAATACCCAACTGGCGTGCTGCCTCGTCTACGATGCCCTCAGTCACCGCTACAGCGATGGGGTGACCCACAGCACGGTACTGGCAGGTGACGTTTTTATTGGTGAACACCACGTCTAAATGTGCTTTGTAATGGCGATGGCGATAGGGACCCCCCGTGAGATTAACGACCTGATTGCCTTCAATGCCACTGGTTCTTGGGTACACCGAATAGGGCCCAATGCCGGTCAAGTCGCGCAGCTCAAATCCAATGATGTCACCCACCTTGGAGCAGGCCAATTTGATGTTTATTTTGTGCTCTCGGGCATGGATGTCGGTCAAAAAGGACTCAATTCGATCAGCCACAAATTTAACAGGCCGCTTAAGAATCACCGCAATTGCAGCGGTTGCCATCTCATCAGGATAGACATGCACCTTGATGCCAAAGGAGCCACCGACATCGGGGCAAATCACTCGTACGCTTGACTCTGGGATTTTCAAGTGTCTGGAAAAGATGTCTTGCATCATGTGAGGTGCTTGCGTGGAGTGGTACACCGTCAACGTGTCTTGAGAAGGGTTGTAATCGGCCAAGATGCTTCTGGGCTCATTGGTAACGCCAGTGTGTCTTGAGAACTCATAGGTTTTCTCAACCACCAGATCAGCCCCCTCAAAAGCGCTCTTGAACGCCTCAGTCTCAACATCTCGGGAAAAACAAAGATTGTCTCCAAGCGCTGAATGAATCACCACATCACCTCTTAAAGCGATCTCCATGTCGGTGACACAGGGCAACACTTCCCACTGAACTTGCACATGGTCCAACGCGTCCTCAGCCTGAGCACGCGTTTGCGCCACGATAGCCGCCACCGCCTCGCCTTGCCAGCAAGCCCGCTCAGGTGCAACGGCAAACTGCTCCATCGAGCGAATCCCTTTGAGGTGACTCAAAATCCCAACCCAAGGAGTGCAAATCTTTGCGATGTCATGCCCATCAAAAACGGCAATCACGCCAGGTTGACGCTTGGCAACCGAGAGGTCCAAGTTTTTGATCAGCGCATGAGAGTGAGGGCTTCTGAAGAAAACAACGTGCACGAGCCGAGGCAATTGAATGTCATCCAAATATTTGCCACGGCCTTCCAATAGTTTCTTGGCCCCCAAACGCGGGATACTCGCACCAATGTAGTCCGGTGCTTGAACAAGAGATGGGATGGCAAGATCGTTTGGTGCATTCATTCGATATTCCCTTACCCTAAGGAGTTATTCGCGTTTTCTTGTAGCACCGATTCAATCGCATCCACAATGGATTGATAACCCGTGCAGCGGCAATAATTGCCTGAAATCAACTCTCGAATCTCCTCGCGCGTGGCTTGTGGGTAGTCCTTGACAATGGTGAGCGCACTCAAGAGCATCCCCGACGAGCAAAACCCACACTGAAAAGCATTGTGTTTTAAAAATGCCGCTTGCAATTGCTTTAAACTGCCGTCCTCAGTCAAGCCCTCAATGGTTTGAACGATCTTACCGTGGGCAGCGACAGCCAAACTTAGACAACCGCGAACCAAAACGCCATCGATCAAAACTTGGCACGCACCACACACGCCATGCTCACACCCCAAGTGCGAACCCGTGAGCCCCAAATCTTCACGCAAAAAGTCCACCAAATGGCGTCGAACCTTGATCTCTTGGTCCACCACTTCCTCGTTGACTTGGAAGTGAACATGCATCATTGCTTCACTCATGAACTGCTCCCCAAACTCTTTAACGCCCTCGATAAAAGAACACCCGCGAGGTGATTCTTGGTTTGAGCATTAGCTTGCAAATCGCCCTTGGCACTTAGCTCGACTCGAAGCGTTTGGAAGGTCTCAGGAGATACAGTACTTGAAATGGGTCCGAGCAGGCTCTCCATGGTTTTGACCGCCAAAACAGCTTGATCTTGTACCGCAAAATAAGCCAATTGACCTTTCTCGATGAAGCCTTGGTTCACTTTTGCAGACATGGCCAAACCAACCATTGCATAGTCGCCTCTTCGGCGTGAGAGTTCTGCGAAAAAAAATCTTTCTTGAGCCGTGGCTTTGGGAAACTCGATCGCGGTGATGATCTCACCCGGCATCAGCGCAGTCTTATACATCCCCAAGAAAAAATCTGTTGCCCTCACCCGCCGCTCGCCGCGAGTGCTTGCAAGCACCACCGTGGCACCCAAAGCAAGTGACACTGCGGGATATTCTGCCGCCGGATCCGCAAGGGCCATACTGCCCCCAATCGTGCCCACGTGCCTGATGGCCAAATGGGCGACATGGGCTGCAGCTTGTGACAAAAGAGGGACACTCAGGGCGACAAGCCGATGGGTGCGCACTTGATGGTGGGTGATCAATGCGCCAATTCGAACGCAGCTTGAATCCTCCTCAATTGATCTCAGCGCAGCAAGGCCCGTGATATCAATCAACAATTTAGGCCAAGACATCCTTAAATTCATCATCGCTAACAAAGACTGTCCACCCGCCAAAATCTGGGCATCGTCCCGGTGCTCATCCAATAAGCTCAGGGCCTGCGCCATTGAGCTGGGTTTGACGTATTCAAAGTCGGGGGATTTCATGGTCACTCAAGCGGCAAGGCCCAAATAAAAACTTTTCACCAAGTCATTGTTGATCAAGGTGTCAACATCTCCTTTGAACACAATCTCCCCGTGCACAATGATATGGCCTTGGTCAGCAATCCGCATGGCTTGATGAAAACTTTGCTCAGCCATCAACACCGTCAAGTTGTATTTTTCTTTGAGTTCTTTGATTTTGGTAATGGTCGTTGATACCAGCAAAGGGGACAAACCCACAGAGGGCTCATCGATGAGCAGCAATTTGGGCGCTGACATCAGCGCCCTGGCAATGGCCAGCATTTGCTGTTGCCCCCCAGACATGGACCCTGCGAGTTGCTTTTTCCTTTGTGCCAAAAGTGGGAAGGCTTCAAAACAAAAACTCAAATTGTGTGCAATCTGTCCTCTCGCCCCAGCACGGTACGCGCCCAGCAACAAATTCTCTTCAACGGTGAGTTTAGGAAACAAGCGCCTGCCCTCTGGCACCAGACTCACCCCCAAATTCACAATATCTTGGGTGGTCATTTGATTGAGTTCATAGGATTGCCCATCGATCTCGAGCACAATGTTGCCCGAGGTGGGTTTGACCATGCCCATGACACATTTCATCAACGTACTTTTGCCGTTGCCATTGGTCCCCAAGAGCGCCACAGTTTGTCCGTTGGCAATCTCCATGCTCACGCCTTGCAATGCTCGGATAGGCCCGTAGCCAGCGTGCACGTCATTGATGGTGAGTTTAATTGCCAAGGTAAGCCCTTTGCACGTCAGGATTTTTAACCACGATTTCAGGAATATCATCACAAATGATGCAACCTGTGTCCAAACAGACAATACGCTCAGAAAACCGCATAACCGCCTGCATGATGTGTTCAATCATTATGATGGTGATTCCCATGGAGTTGAGATCAAAAAGAATATCCAACACCTCTTGCACCTCCGCACCTGCCAGGCCAGCCATCGCTTCATCTGAGATCAGCAACTTGGGTTTGACCGCCATGGCGCGTGCCAACTCCATTTTTCTAAGTTCGACTTGCGAAAGTTGATTGGATTGAACTTCGGCCTTTTCTAGTAGTCCCATGCGATTTAAGATCTCTAGCGCTTGGCGCCTTTCATCAGGACCATCCGAGCCAGAGACAAACGCAAAAGGCACCAGCAAATTCTCCAACACCGTCATACTGGAAAAAGGCTTAGGAATTTGAAAGCTTCTGGCAATACCCAACTTGGCTCTGATATGCGCGTTTTTGGCACTCACATCTTGGCCTTCAAAAAAAATACGTCCTTTGGTGGGCTGCATCGAGCCAGAAATACAATTGATCAATGTGGTTTTTCCCGAACCATTGGGCCCAATCAGACCCAACCTCTCACCCACACCCACCGTGAGGCTCACTTGGTCCAATGCCGTGAAACCGCCAAAGTTCTTGGTGATACCTTCTATTTTGAGGAGTTCTTGCATTTTTTGATCAATCCCAAGATGCCCTCAGGTGCGAGCACAACAAAAAGTACCAAAATAACACCCACCACCAAAACGTTGAGTTCATTGGAGATGGTCACCGAGACCACTTGTTGAACCCCACCCAGCAACAATGCCCCGATCAGCGGACCTAACCAGTGCGCGGTTCCTCCGATGATGGGCATACCCAGAGCCGATATGGAGTAACTTAAATTGAACGTCGAGGTGGGCTCTATGTAGCTCATGTACATGGGCATCGGAGCACCCGCCATACCCATCAATGCCCCCGAGACTGTACAAGCGATCAACTTGATCTTGAGCGTTGGAACTCCAGAGCACTCTGCGGCTTCCTCTGAATCTCTCAATGCCCTGAGTCCTCGCCCTAAAAATGAGGTTTGAATGTACCGCGCAATCGTAATTGAGCCCACCGCCAACACAGCCATCACAAAAAATAGCATACGGTTGTAACTCGGAAATAGAAGTAAGCCACTAGGGCGTGTCAATTGCAGGCCAGTGGCTCCACCCACATACGGCCAATTCATCACGCAAGTCTCCAAAATAAACACCACCGCAACAGTGGCAATTGAGAAGAAAATTCCTCTGAGCTTGAGAGTCAGCAGACCCACACCCAAGCCCAGCAAACCAGCCAATATTCCCCCACAAACTATTTGCATGGACAGGGATGCCCCCATGAACTTGAATAAAACAACGGCAGTATAAGCACCGACCGCCAAGAACGCAGGAACCCCAAAATTCACATATCCCGCATAACCCCCAAGAATATTCCAAGCGGTGGCCAATACGATGAATTGAAGAATAACAAAGCCAGCATAAAAAACGTACTCATTGACACCCGAGAGGCACAGGGCCAAAGATGCCAACAAGACCACTAGGCAAGAAGCGAAGAATTTCCAAGATTGCATGGCCTATCGCCCAAACAGACCCTGGGGTCTGATACCCAGCATCAGCAATAGCAAACCAAAAGACACAGCAGGCGCCCACGACGCGCCCAAGGTCATGAGAACGATGGACTCGCTGATACCCAAAAACAATCCCGCCACCAAGGTCCCACTCATGCTGCCCAGACCGGCAAAAACCACCACACAAAATGTTCGACCAATATAAATCCTATCCATCGCTGGGTCCACAGGCCCCACGATGATCAACATTGCCCCGGCCAAAGCGTTGACCGCAGTGGCAATACCAAACGCGAGTTGTTTGATATTGACGGGGTTTGCACCCATCAGCCGCAATGCACCCTCATCTTGTCCAACCGCCTTGATTGCGCGTCCATTGAAGGTTTTGGAGAAATAAATCGTCAAAGCCCAGGTCAAACCAATGGCGATCACGAAGGCCACCAACATTCGGTAAGGGAAGCGGTAGTCTCCCAACTCCAAACTACTGCCAATATAGCTTGCCCTAACGGTGCGTTGATCTACGCCAAAGACCAAAATCAAACACACCTCAACAATAAAAGCCAAGCCAAAGAAAAAAGCCAAGCCTCGAACTGCTGCGTCACTGCCGCGTTTTTCAAACGTCTCGTAATAAAACCTGTAGATCAGCATTCCGAGAATAAAAAAAACTGGCATTAATAAAACACCACACAATATGGGATCAATTCCTAGGCCAGACAACATATAGGTGCAGTAAGAACCCAGCACCAAGAGCGCTGGATGGGCCACATAAGGCACATCCAAGAGCCCAAATGCAACGGACAGCCCCAAGCTGACCGCCGCATAAAAGCAACCAAGCAAGATACCAAACAAGGTGGCTTCAAACAAAAGATCAAGTGAAAACATGTGAACAAGCACTACCAAAAGAAATTTTCAATGTGATTTTTTGCATAAGCTCTGAACTAGTTTCACGCATTCATGTTGCTTTTCGCGCTTTATCAAATGGTGTGATCACATCCCCTTGCTTTTCAGACGCAGGCCAAATTACGACTTGTTTACCTTCTGATTTGAATTGATCTTCGTTGTCGTCCAAAATATTTCTAAACTGCGCTTGCACAATCCGCGGATTGGCACGCTCACCTAACTTGTCGTAACGAATTGGGCCGACAATCGTTTGCATCTCATTGTTGCGCAAATAGGCAGCAAGTTTTTTGTGGTCCAAACTCTTGGTTGCATTGACTGCTTGCTCCACCATTTCTCCGATGGAGTAGCTAAAGGGTCCCAAATAGTAGCCAAAGGGATCCACTTTGGCCACGACCGCTCTTTCGTGGTAACGAGCAAGGAACTTCTCAATTCCTGGAAACTTCATCCCCGGCACGTACGAGTTGTAATTGACCACGCCATTCAATAGACTCCCCAAGCTCTTCATCACTGGGGTGAACTGCAAACCCACCATCCCTCCGCCAAAGATTTTGACTTGTGAACCCAGTCCAATTTCATTGACCGAGCGCATGATGGCTACACCCTCGTTGGGATAGCAGGCAACAAAAACCACATCGGGCTTGGTGGCACGAACGGCACGAATGATGGATGAAAAATCAGTGTTATTGGGAGGGTAATTTTGATCATAGACCACTTTCCATCCCTCGCTTTTGATGATTTCTCTTGCCCCATTGGCCAAGTTCTGCTGGAACTCCGCATCAGCGGCAAAGATGGCAACGGTTTGGCCACCGGCTGCCTTACCGGCCGACAAAAAGCCCTCCGACCACCCCTTGGCATCATTCCATGGGGCGTTATTGAACCACATGTCGTGCTTGATATTGGCGTTGACTTGAAAGGAAAAGTTACCCATCAACAGTAAGCCACGCTCCTTGACCAACGGCATGATAGGTGCAGTGGGGTTGGTGGCATAAGGAGCAAACAATAAATCAACCTTGTCCACATCAAGCAACTTGGTGTAGAGCCCAGGGGTCAGCGCACCATTGCTTTGGTCATCATAAGCAATCAATTCAACTTTGCGCTTGAGCAGTCCACCGCGTGCATTCACATCCTCAACCCACATTTTGATGGCCAGCAATGAGGCTTGTCCGCCTGCCCCTAGACCACCCGTTTGGGGCATGCTCATCCCGATTTTGATACTGCCTGATTGAGCAAACGAAACTCCAGCAGGCATGGCTGAGGCCAAAAGACCTGCCCCTGTAGTCCCAATCACCTTGCGTCGCATCTTGTCCATAATTTCTCCAAATGAAAAAAAACGAAAGATAAAACCAAATCCTAAGAGCAAGAGCAATAAGTGATATCGGCTAAAACCCTTATGAGGGAAAAATAAATACCCTCAGTTTGGCAATTCAGTGACTCGGTCCATCTTTGAATAGTCCTCCCCAGACCATTCTGGCGCTTGTTTGATATCAAAGAAATTGAGTTCAATCATCACGTTGTTGGGATCTCGAATAAAGATCTGATAGAGCTCGAACTCGGGGAAATATCTAGGGAAAAAATGCAAGCCCATGGCTTTGAATTTTGCAACAAATTCTTCAGGTTGATGGGCCATGAAGGCTACGTGGTCTATGACGCCCGTCTGGCCATTGGCAGCGTGCTCACCTGTGCCAAGATAGTATTTTTCTCGATTAGGAATATTGGAAGGCCCTAGGTGAACTTGTATTGAGCCATTGATGCCCAACCAATAACCTGGAAAGGGAAAGTCAGGACGTGGCTTGATCTCAAAACCGAGAACTGAGATGTAGAAATCCTTGGTCTTCTCTAAATTTTCAGATCTGATAAAAAAATGATTGAGGGAATGTATGGGCATCTTAAGCGTGTCTCCATTGACGTTGATGGTGCTTTTGAGATTCGCTGTCAATCAACCAAGCACAGCGGTGTTTTTTTTCGCATCCTACCTTAAAACCAATCCAGTACCGGCAAACACTTCGACAAAATCCCAAAGGTCGGTGAGGGGTGGCCAAGAAAAACCCTTGGGGCTGCCTCAAGAGTAACTTCAAGCGGTGAGGGGAGGAACTTGGGTTTTGTACCAATTGGCAATCTGCTCTCCAGTTTGAATGACAACGCCGTCTTTGGCCAAGACAAGATCCAGAAGTTGTTCGAAATATGAAATTCGGTGTGGCGTGCCAGTGATATAGGGATGCACACTGATGGCCATCACCCTTGGGCTCGATTGGCTATCCATCCAAAGTCTCTCCAATTGATCACGGCCTCTGATCAACATTTCATTGCTGGCATGCCCTTGCAAAAGCATCATTGGAATATCGTTGACCTCTACTGAATACGGCACAGACAGCACGGGCTTAGGGGAGGCATTAATCCAAACGGGTTGATCATCCAAAACCCAATCGGCTACGTACTCGATGCCAGCCGCTGAGAGCAAATCAATAGTTTGATCATTTTCGGTCAACCCGGGACTCTCCCAACCCACCGGCGCTTTACCGGTGAACTTCTTAATTCGATCGATGGCTTGGACGATCGATTGAGACTGATTTTCGAGCTTGTGCATGGGCCCTTGGACATCACCATGGCCCATGAATTCCCAGCCCAAGTCAAGGGCAGCTTGGGCTACACGCGGATAACTCTCGCAAACAATACCATTGATGGCCAAAGTGGGCACAATGCCTCTGCTCATGAGCGCTTGCCTCAAACGCCAAAAACCCACACGCATACCATATTCGTGCCAAGCCCAGTTCGGTAAATCGGGCATCAATGCTTGACCCATGGGTGGGCTCAACACTGTTCTGGGCATGGCATTGGCAATAGACCAATGCTCAACATTCACAATGATCCAGACCAAGAGGCGCGCGCCCCCAGGAAAGATCAAGGGTGGGCGATCAACTATTGCACTGTAGGGTACACGCTGACTTAGCAAAGAATTCATTGACTGCCTCACCCAGTTTTTGATTTAGCTTGAAATTCAATATGAAACACCCATCACCTTCATAGATATTACTCCAATCCTCAGCGCAATGTAAGTGCGGACAACCCCGCATCCGACTCCTCAAACAGGCAAGCTCACTTAACTCACCCAATGATTTCGACAAGCGTGTTCGTCATTAATGCCTCCTTGCCCCCCAAAAACATGAAGGAATTCATTGCTTACGCAAAATTGAAACCTTCATCCATAGCTTACGGCTCTCCAGGAATTGGTTCGCCTTTTCACTTGTCTGGAGAACTCTTGAACACCCAGACTGGTATTCAAATGCTGCATGTTCCGTACAAAGGCGCATCACCTGCTTTGGTCGACTTATTAGGTGGTCAAATTCAAGCCATGTTTGACAATATTCCAAACGTATTAAATCAAATCAGGCTGGGTAAGCTAAGAGCCCTTTGTGTGACCTCAAATTTGCGTCTTCTCCAACTGCCAGATGTTCCCACCATCTCTGAATCCGGATTTTCAGATGCTGAGTCAACCTCTTTCTTTGCTTTAGTGGCTCCAAAAGGTGTTTCTCCCACCGTCATTACCATTTTGAATTCGAAGACAAATGAAGCCCTAAAAGACAGCAACCTTCGAAATCAATTCATGGAACTTGGCGCTATTCCAATTGGGATGTCCCCACAGCAAAGCACAAACTATCTTGAACTCCAAGCTAGCAAGTGGAGCAAGGTGGTAAGACAATCCGGCGCAAAGGCCGATTTATAAAATTGGTTCTTCGTTAAATTCACTGCGATTATTACTTAGATACCTGAATTCAAATAGGAACTGCTATTTTAGATTAATTGATTTTCAAGAGTGATTTCACTCTCCACCCCCAGTTTGTATCATTATGATACAAAATCTCAATTACACGAACAATTACACAGTGACTTTTGGATTCGTAAGCCAGTGAATTTGAATGATTTTTGAGCGTCCGAAGTTTCTGTTAATCTCTTGGTCCGTGGTTCGATCCCACGTCGAGGAGCCATAGTACTTAGGGCAAGTATAAAACCCTGCAGCATTATTTTTTAACCTATGCCGCCTCTTTTAATTTATACGCTCAGGCTTACCCCAATCGACCAATTAATATGATTTTGCCGTTTCTTACAGGCGGAGGTACCGATGTGGCAGCAAGACTAAATTATTACCTAGGTAATTACCATATAGAGTTATGTATGCATATAAGGCATTATGAAATTGATTTTATTAACATTGTGTTTTGCAGAAAATGATACATAACATTAAACCAAACAGAATTTTTAATATCAACCGTACTTCGCTAATTAATTCAGTCATTATTCTAATTAGGATACAAAATGAACAATAAACTATTTTTACTTTTTGGGATAGCTATTTGTTGCTTACACTTCACTGCTGTCAGAGCTCAAGATCTTCCAAATAAGACTATTAAAATTATTGTTCCTTTTCCTCCTGGTGGAGGCAATGATGCGATCGCAAGAATTATTGCAAATAAGCTAT
>Ga0164297_10003545_pt1 | contig 14450 bp, 15 predicted proteins | sample GEODES058metaG_FD_113539 | JGI IMG/M metagenome (GOLD analysis project Ga0164297, IMG submission 113539) | Dystrophic lake water microbial communities from Trout Bog Lake, Wisconsin, USA - GEODES058 metaG | ecosystem: Environmental > Aquatic > Freshwater > Lake | place: USA: Trout Bog Lake... | reverse complement strand
GCCACATGGGCATCAACCGAGGTCCGTCAATGGCCTACGCCTTCCTCCTCGAACGCGGATGGGGTGTTGTCAAGGCCCTGGAACTGCTGCGCACCGCCCGCCCTATCGCCGCCATCGCCTACGCCCGCGACGCACTTCGTGCCCACTGCCGACGCCACGGCATCTCGCTGGTCGACGAGCACGAATTACGGAATCTGCAGCAGCGGTGGTTTGACGACCACGCCATTGACGTGCGGCGAGTCATCCGTCTGATTCGCCAAAACGAGTCAGCGCCGCCGAATTGGTAAGAAAAACCCCTGATAGATGGGGGTCGCACGGCATGTCACAGCTGCCCTCTATTGTCATCTCTTCTACAAACGACGGGGGACCCATGAGCGACTCAGAAACATCAAAACGCGATCCGAACTGGTTTGGTCGTAATCGCTTGTGGCGCAAGTTCAACGCCAATCACGGGGGCTTCACCAACGCCTTCCGTATTGCCGACTTTGATCGCATGCTCGCCGGCTTCCCACTCGTCGAGGGAGTCGCACTGGAAGGGTGGCTCCAAAACGGCGGCCACCTCACCGCGCTCTACCGCCTCGGTTCCACGTTGATATTGCTGGAGCGCTACGTCGCCGATGAAACGACGCTGTACGTCGCCTGCGTCGGTGGACAAAGCTGGGAGGATGTCTCCACGGTGGTCACTCACCTGATCGAAACGCAGCGGTCACTCGAAGAACTCTGGAACGACGTTTCGCGAGGCCGTCGTGGCTAAGTTGTCGAAGAACCCACTCGCCTTCGCGCTGAACCACTTGCACGACTCGATGCGTCGTAACGGTGACTTCACCTTCACCAAGAGTCGCCGCAATCCCGAGGGCACGCGCATGCTCTTAACCACGCACCCCGACGTCGTGCTCCAGGAACGGACCTCGGATCTCGATGGCGATGTCTGCAGTCTGTATCTCCACGTGCCGACCGGCACGAAGATTCTCTTGCGTGAGTGGACCTGCCCCGACGAGGTCGACTGCAACGTTAATCACGGTGACTTCGCCGTAAACGCCTTGACCATGGAGGGACTGACCACGGTCGTCAACCTTCTCGACAACGACACTGAAACACTCGAAGAGTTCGTCGAAACCTGCCGCGGTTACCAGCGCGGCGACTTTGACGCCGATGACTACGAATAGAGGAATTATGAAGTTTCGACCTACCCGCAACCAGTGGATCCTGCTCGCCCGCAGCACGGCCTTCTTCGCTGTCGTCCTCTACATCCAATACGCCTGTTGGCTTACCTCACCCAGCGAGCTCGGACGGTTCCCACTCAACGCGATTAGTGGCGCCACGTCACTCCTGGAATGGGCGTTCCTCCCCGGGGTGTTTTACTTCACTTTTGGCGCAATCTGCGGGGAATTGGGCGACATGGTGTCCAAGAAGCTTCGTCTCAAGCGGAGCTCGTGGTTGGTCACCCTCGCGGCTATGGCCTTCGTGTACTTCGTCGGTGCATCACTGCTCTGGCACGCCATGAACGCACTCTGGAACTGGACGAACTACGGCTGGCTGGTCGTCACGGCCATTCAAGTGGTGGTCGCTCAACCGATGATTCACTTCCTCCGTCCCATTTGGCGCTCGGGGCCACGTGCGCTCCTTCGTGGTACCGTTCGCCTTCTGCGGTGGTTCGCCTTCACGATGCCTCGCGACATTCGCTCGCTCTTTCGCCGTGGTCGTCACGGCTCAAGCCAGACCCGCCAGCTGTGGGTGACTTCCTTCGAGGCACGGCCCGTGGCACCATCGCACCGCTCGCGCCAGCGCCGTCGTCGTTACGCCTACAACGCGTCGCACACCCACCGCCCGTACGGCACCCCTGTGCACCTCCCGATCGAGTCGTACGTCAAGGCGGCCGACGAATTCTTTGCATCAACGCAGGCAAACCAGTAACGCAACAGCGTGCATTAACGTCAAAGCGTTGCCCCGAGGAGAACCCGCATGAGCGAACGAATAATGCCCTACGAGTTCGTGACCTCGGACGTTCGACTGCAGGAGCTGCTCGACGAGCACCAGGGCGAAGAGCGATACGCCTTCGACACCGAATTCGATAATCGCCGCACCTACTATCCCCGACTTGCCCTGGTACAGATCGCCTGGCCCGATTTCATTATGTTGGTCGACCCCTTTAGCGTTGACGTTCGACTGCTCGCCCCCCTCTTTGCCTCTGACGCTACGGCCATCGCTCACGCCGCCAGCAACGACCTCGCTGTGCTGGACCGCTACTTGTCGGTGCGACCCACTCGCCTCTTCGATACCCAGATTGCGGCCCAGATGGTGGGCATGCGAGGTTCCTCACTCGCCTACCTTGCCTCAGAGCTACTGAGCCTGGAACTCGACAAGTCGGAACAGACAAGCGACTGGACGGTTCGCCCCCTCAGCAGTGCCGCCGAGATCTACGCGACCAACGACGTGGCCCACCTCTTTGACTTGGCAGACGAGCTCTTTATCGATCTCACCGCGCTCGGTCGGGTCGCCGCGTTCGACGAAGAGTGCGAAGCGACCCTGTCCGCCACCAGTCGCGAACTGCAGCCACAACGCTCGTGGTGGAACGTGTCGAATCGTGAAACCGTCGACCCAGCCGACGAACTCGTCCTCCAGTACCTAGCCGGCACCCGGGAAGAGTTGGCCGAGATGCTCAACGTCACCCGACGCTATTTGGTCCCGGACGATGTACTGCTCGCCATGGCCAAGGCTCGTCCGCGCACCGTCGACGCCGTGCGCTCCTTCATTGGACGCCGCGTCGACGAGGCCCACCTACCGCAGTTCGTCGACGCCGTTCGAACGGCTGAATCGAGTGACGGCAGCGAGCTCGAGCGACCGTTCGACGACCGCGGCACCGACAGTCGCTCGCTGGTCTCGTTACTCCAAGCCCTCGTGTGGCAGACAGCCCAGGGCATGTCACTCGAACCGTCATTCCTGGCCTCGAAGAATGACTTGCTCGCCCGCATTGATGGTCGAAGTTCAAAACTGGACCGAGGTTGGCGCCACGAAGCAATTACCGCCGCTATTGATGGCGTTATCGCTGGTCAGCTGGCCGTCGCGTGGCGAGACGGCCAGCTCCAACTCGTCACCGTGTCCTAGTTGGTTTCCTCTAACGGTACGAGGTCACGTCGGACTCGTCCACCGAAGGCGTAACCAACGAGTCCAATCAGGATGACCACGCCCAGGGTGCCGAGCGTGAAGAGCTCGAAGCGGGCGCCCGAGACGCCCCACGAGTCGGTGAAGGAGTACGGGATGCCGGCCAGTGAATTGAGCAGGCTGGGGGCAATAGTGGCCAGCGAGCCGATCACGAGGAAGCCGAGCACCACAATGCCCGCGAGGTAGAAGCCCAGATTGCCACCCGGCACGGAGTAGGGGCGGCGGCGTTCGCTAAAGCGCGAGCGCAAAACAATAATGGCCGGCACGATTAAAAGGTAGGAGAACAGCAGTGTTGACACCGCGGTGTTGAGCACTACCTGGAAGGCCGAGGCCGACGAGCCGTTCACGATCAACATGGCCGCCACCGTGAAGAGCGAACCGATAATGCCCGACGTGATGTTGACGCGCAGTGGGGTGCCGAATCGTTCGTTGAAGACACCGAAGTAGCCACCGAAATAGGTGCCGTCAGCGGCGGCCATGGCCTGCGTGCGGTCGGTGGAAATCATCCACGAACTACCCAGGTTGATCACGGCGACAACAAACAAAATTGCCGCAATCTTGATGATGGCGCCACTGGCCGGCCCGTAGACACCGTGGAAGACAATGCTCACGGCACTCATGTAGCCCGAGAGGCCACTGACCTTGGAAGCGGGGACGACGAGCACAATGGCCAGCACCGGTAGGAGGTAGGCCAGGGCGGTGATGATGGTGCCCGAGCGAATGGCGGGGCCGGTGTCATCCGCCGCGTCGAACATTTCTTCCGAGGCCGAGTTTGGCGCTTCGAAGCCGACGTAGGAGAACAGCATCACGGGCGCGGCAAACAGGAAGCCTGATAGCGAGGGTCGCAGTTGCGTCCAGTCCTGGTGGGCGAAGCCGTGCATGAAGCCGTAAATTGCCGTTGTGCCGACCAAGAGCACCAGGACTGCCATCTTGGCCCAGGCCCCGATATTGACGAAGATCTTGCCGGTCTTGAGCGACATGACCGCGAGCAACACGGCAATCCAGACGTAACCCAGCTTGAAGGCCCAGTCACCGAAGGAGTTCGCGGGGATGTTAACGACGTACGTCGAGAACGTTCCGTAGGCGATGAAGGCGAGCGACCCACCAAGCCAAATCGGCGTGGTCACCCAGTACATAACGGAGGTCACACCGGCCACCAGTCGGCCGAAAGCGAACTTGGTCCACTGGTAGGGGCCACCCTCTTCGGGGAAGGTCGAACCAGTTTCGGCAAACAGCATGGAGTAGGGCACCATAAACACGACCACCAGCACGAAGCCCCAGGCCAGCGACTGCAGACCGCCCGACGCAATGGTGCCAATGGTGTCCATCGAGATGACGGCGGCGACAATGAAGAGGACGATGTCCACGCGACGTAGTGACTTAATAAATCGCTTGCTCTGCTGCTGCGCAAGTTCGGTTTGCGTGCCCAGTACAGTTCTGTCCGCCATGGCCCCCACCCTCGTTAACTAGGGAAAGCCTAGACAGCGAGACGTAGCGAGTTATGCCACTTCGGGAATAGCGGGCGGATCGAGCGAGGGCTCACGATTACTCGCCGCAATTACCGCTACCGCCCCAACGCCGACACAAACGCCAACGACCTGAGTACGACTCAACGCCTGGTGGGCGAGAGGGACCGCCGCGACCGAGGCGACGAGAGGATTCAGACAGCCAATGGCGGACGATATCGAGGCGGCCACGAAGCGTTGCGCATAGTTGAGGACGATGTGCCCGAGCGACGGCACGACCGCGACGAGGGCCACCCACTTCCAGTCACTGGCGTGCGAGCGAAAGACCGAGTCCCCGGTACAGAGCCAAATCGGAATAATGAGCAGGGCGCACAACGCCATGACCGCGGTGGTGAAGGTCATGGCTTCGTGGGTCTCACGCGCACGTTTGGCGCTGAGCCAGTAGCCCGTCCACATCAGCATCGCCCCGACGGCTAACAAGTCCCCCTGGAATGCGTGAGGACTCCGGGCACCGGGGCCCAGCACGGACAAGGTCACGCCGGCAATGGCGACACCGATCCAGAGAACGTCGCGCGTGCGCAGACGTTCGTGAAACATCCGCCGGGCAATGATCATCACGAGCGCCGGTTGTATGGCGCCGAGGACGGTTGCGTCAACCACGCTGGTCAACTTCAAACTACAAAAGAACATGGCGAAGTCAGCCGTCAAGAAAAGGCTCGGTACCACAGCCGCGCGGACGATGGCGCGGGAAAGACGGCGACCGGTCGCCCAGGTGATTACCAGCAGAAACAAGGCACCGAGCCACAACCGCCAGCAGGTCAGCACAATGCCCGTCATGCCGTAGGTGAGGGGGACGACGACCCCAACAAATCCCGTCATCAAGCTGCCCGCAACGGCCGCGGCAATACCGCGTGAAACGGTGGACGGTGACGACGATGGCACGAATGAAACCTTATCGTTGGCGGTCACGCCGCTAGTACCACGGTGAGAAGATGGTCTATGACCCAAAATGCACCGGTACCAGCGTCGGTAGTCGAAAGCAGATTCTCTTCCGTGGCCTTCACCGCGCTCTGCGCGAGCTTTATCACCATTGGCGGTTCCACCTCCCTCTTCGGTCCGCTACTCAATGCCATTGCGGCCCGATTCCACCAAACGCTGCCCAGTGCGGGCACCGTGTTGAGTATCTACTTCGTCGGTGGCTTTGTTGGCGTTCTCCTGGGCTGGCGCATGGTCGTGCGCTACCCCGGCCGCGTCGCGGCCATTGGGGGCCTGCTCGCCATGACGGTGGGCAGTGGCGCAATTGCGTTGGCCGCCCAGGCGTCGGCCTGGGTGCTCTTCCTCGCGGGTGCCGCTCTCATGGGGGCCGGCTTCGGCACCCTCGACTTTGCGCTCAACACCATCCTGGCCCGCACCGCCGAAGAAGGTCGTGCCCACCGGCTCTCCTTCGCCAACGCCTTCTGGGGCGTTGGTTCCATTGTCGGACCCCTCGCGATCATCCTGCTTCACCCGAAGAACTTCCCTGTGCTCTTTGGGCTGGTGGCCGTCGTTACGTTGCTATTGTCACCGCTCTATCGCGGACTGCACGCTCCTGCTCTGCGTCACGAGAAGGTTGCGGACGACCCGGCCGTCCGTCGGGCCCAACGACCGGTACTCGTTACGTTCATTGCGGCCTACGTCCTCTACGTCGGCCTCGAGACAACCGCCTCCGGTTGGATGGCCTCACACCTCCACGGCATTGGCTACAGCCAGAGTGTGGGTTCGTTCACCACGGCCGGCTTCTGGATCGGCCTCACGATTGCTCGAGCCTTCGGTGGACCGCTCCACCGATTCCTTACCGCCCAGCAGTTCGTTCTCGGTGGCCTCAGCCTCGCGGCGCTGCTCGGCGTGGCCGCCAACAGCCACGTCCTCGCCCCCATCGCCTATCCACTTCTGGGAATCTGTCTCGCGAACGTCTACGTCTTCGGAATCATCTGGTACCAGTCGGTCGCCGGCACCGATAACCGTGGCATCGCCATCATCATCGTTTTCACAATGATTGGTGGCGTCGTTGGTCCCGGCGTCACGAGCGGTCTCGTCTCGCTGACCAGCGTCCGTGTTGTCCCGTGGTCCATCGCCGCGCAAGCACTGTTGACGCTGGCCGTGTTCGCTAGTTCACGGCGCTTTCGCGCCGCCGACTACATCGCGCAGAGCAACTCGTAGATGACGTGCGCGGCCGCGATGCCGGTGATTTCGGCGTGGTCGTAGGCGGGCGCTACTTCCACGACATCGGCACCGACCAGGTTCAGGTTCTTGAAGGACCGGATAATGCCGAGTAGCTCACGGCTCGTGATGCCACCGGCCTCGGGAGTACCGGTGCCCGGCGCGTGCGCGGGGTCGAGTACGTCGATGTCGATCGACACGTAGACGGGACGATTCTCCACACGGGCCGCGATGCGCTCAATCGCACCGGCGAACCCGAGGTAGTCGAACTCCGTCGCCGAGAAAATATCGAACCCTAAGTCGGCGTCGTCAGAGAGGTCCTTCTTCGAATAGAGCGGGCCACGAACGCCGACGTGCATCGATCCGTCCTTGTCAATCAGGCCTTCTTCCGAGGCCCGACGAAACGGTGTGCCGTGGGTGTAGGCGGCGCCAAAGTAGGTGTCCCAGGTGTCGAGGTGGGCGTCGAAGTGAATCACGGAAATCGGCCCGTGCTTTGCCGCCATGGTGCGCAACAGCGGGAGCGCGCTGGTGTGGTCGCCACCAATAGAGACAACGCGCTTGGCTCGCTCGTGCAGGGCCCGCGAACCGTATTCGATGTCGCGGATGGCTTCCTCAAGATCGAAGGGATTAACGCCGAGGTCACCGGCGTCGGCGATCTGGAACTTCGCGAAGGGCGACACGTCAACGGCGGGGTTGTAGGGACGCATCAACCGCGACGACTGACGGACGTGGCTGGGGCCGAAACGGGCCCCCGGCCGGTAACTCACGCCGGTGTCGAACGGGATGCCGAGCAGCGCAATGTCGATGTCGCTCACGTCGTCGATCTGCGGGAGCCGGGCGAAGGTGGGCAGACCGGCGTAGCGGGGAATCTTCGTCGCGTCGACCTGACCGACGTGACCATTTTCAACAATGCGGGGAAGCTGCTCTGCGCCCATTGGCGACTCCTTAAAACTAAGCGGTGAAGGTGGGGTCGGCGCTGAGGTGTTCGTGCACCCCGAGCCAACGACCGTCGATCAATTGGAAGACTATTGTCTCGCGTTCGCCAGTGATGACGTCGCCGTCCTCCCCCGCCAATGTCGTGCGCACTTGGTGGGTGAAGACCGCGCAGGACTCGCTTAGGAGTTGGACGGACTGGTTGCGTGACGTGCAGCCACGTACCTCGAAGCCGTCGGCCTCCCAACCGGACCACACCTCGCGGTAGTCGGCCCGGCTTTCGAGCAGCCGATCAAAGTTATAGAAGAGGAAGGTGGCCGACTCGTCAAACGACGCGAAGTACGCCTCCGTGTCGTGAGCGCCAAAAGCCGCCACCAAATCGGTGGCGGCCTTCAGCACATCGTCAGTGGTCATCGGACTTCTTCGCCGCGCGCGAGCGACGCTTCCGAGGCCGCCACGGCGGCGTCCTCGGCCGTGCGGTCAATGCCGCGGGTGATGACGAAGTAGAGAATGCCCGACACGAACAGGCCGATGATCCAGGAGATGTCCACCATGTTCAACTGCTGCACGCCCCAGCTGGTGTAGTAGCTCGGGATGTACATGAAGGGAACCTCAACCAGGATGCCGATGAAGTAAGCGGTGAGGCCACGGCCACCCCAGCGGCCATAGATGCCCTTGTTGGTGAAGAAGTCGGTGATGGCGAACTTCCCGTGACGCACGGCGTAGAAGTCGACCAGGTTGATTGCCGTCCACGGCGCCAGGATGTACAACATGATCGTCAGCGCGTCGTAGAGCGCCGTCGAGGCCACGTTGAACAAGATGCCGAAGAAGCCGGAGATCACGCCGAGCACCAAGATCACGGTGACGCGAGCCTTGGCACCAGTGGCGACCGGGCGCCACGAGTCAATGGCGGTCACGACCGAGAGCATGCCCGAGTAAGCGCCCATACCCATGGTGGCCACGAGGGCCAGGGTGGAGAGAATCACCAGAATCGTGCCACAGTGGGCCACGGCGTGGTTACCGGCCTGGCTCAAACCGTGGAGTGGGTCAGATGTGTTGAGGTAGATGGCCAGCCAGGCGCCCATAGGAATCAGCCAGATTGGCGACAGGGATCCGCCCCAGAACACGGAGCTAATCAAACTGCCCTGCTTCGTGGACTTCGGTAGGTAACGGGTGTAGTCCGAGACGTAGGGCGCGTAGGTGATGTTGTACGACGCGGCCAGGGCGAACATCGCGAAGAAGCCGGCCGTGTTGTAGCCCAACTTCGCGGTTGACACGGTGCTGTGGTAGCTAAAGAGGCCAATCGTCGTGATAATCCAGAACGGGAAGGACGCGAAGAAGAGGCCAATAAAGACGCGGTGAATCCAGTCGTGACCATAAATCGCAATCACGATGGTCAGCACCATTAGCGCCACGGCAACCACGTTGGTGTTCCAGCCAAAGAGCGACTTAATGCCGATCTTCAAGATGACCGTGTCCACCACGAGGAAGGCCACGAACGTGAACGTCGACGCCAGCAGCGGCACGATGACGCCTTCGTAACCGAACTGGGCTCGGGACTGGATCATCTGGGGCAGACCGAGCTTCGGGCCCTGCGCGGCGTGCGCGGCCATAAAGAGTGTGCCGAAGAGGACGCCGACCACGGCGGCCACGGTTGACCACCAGAGGTTCAGGCCGAGTAGTGGGCCCGAGAAGCCGATGGCCACGGTGAACGGCTGAAAGTTGCCGAGGAACCAGAACGGTCCCTGACGCCAGACCTTACCGTGACGCTCCCTTTCGGGCACGTAGTCAATGTGCCGACTCTCGATCGCCGTGAGGCTTTCCTTGTCTCCCGCCATAGCTATTCCCCCTATTAGATTCTGGGCAACGCTATACCACGATGAACGAATAATGGGTGATTGTTTGTTTATAAACAATTCGCACATTGTGACGGGGAGAGATTTGTGACAATCGTCAATTGCAGTCACGTACTACACACCCGCATGCAGGTCTACCCGGGCGACCCCACCGTCACGATAAGCCCGGCCCTGCACGCCGACGTCGACGGCGTCAACGTCTTGTCTCTTCACATTGGTTCACAGTCAGGCACCCACGTCGACTCACCCTTCCACGTGCGCAACGACCTCCTCACCCTCGACCAACTCCCGCTCGAGCGTTTTGTGGGCCGATGCGTCGTGGTTGACGCCACGGGTCTCGCGCCTCGCGCGCTCATTCCCCAGGAGCGTTTCACCGCGGTCGACTACGGCGATGCGAGCATCGTGCTGGTGCGCACCGACTGGTCCGATTACTTCGGCACCGAGCACTACCTCGCCCACCCCTATCCGAGCGCCGAGTCGCTACGGTTTCTGCTCGACCTCGGCATTCGCTCGATCGCGCTTGACTTTCTCTCGCTCGACTGCACGCCCGAGGACATCACTGCGGCCCAGCTCACCAACCATTACCTATGGAGTGAAGCGGGTGGCGTCATTGGCGAAAACCTCACCAACTTGCGATCAGTGACGCCTGCGACGCCTTACTTCTCGTTTCTGCCACTCAACCTGGGAGCCAGTGACGGCGCCCCCGTGCGGGCCGTCGCCTACAGCACGGATCTGTAGCACTACACCGCAGCCCAACCACCATCGACGGGAAGCACCGCCCCGCTGATATTGCTAGCCGCATCCGAGGCGAGAAAGACAATGGCGGCCGCGATTTCGTCGGCTTGGGCAATTCGTCCGATAGTGGCCTGGTACCGCGAGAGTGCGGCGACACCGAGCGCGTCGTCGAGCGGGTGCACTTCGAGATTGGTAGCCACCCCACCGGGCGCCACCGCGTTTACTCGAATGCCGTGGTCGCGATACAGAAGCGCGCTCGACTTCGTCAGTCCAATCAACCCGTGCTTTGACGTGGTGTATGCGACGCCGGCTGCGGAACCACGCAGTCCCGCCTCCGAGGCCACGTTCACAATGACGCCACCGTCATGGTTCAAGAAGTGGCCAGCAAGGGCGCGCGTCAACAGAAAGGGAGCCGTCAAGTTGACGTCGATGACACGCTGCCACAGCTCGACGGTGGCTTCGTGTGGAGCACTCATGTCATCCATGACGCCGGCATTGTTCACGAGAATCTGAACGGGCCCGAGCATCTCAATCGTGTGCCGCATGACGTACTCCACGACAATTAGATCACTCACGTCACCCACTAACGCGACCGCGTTAACGCCACACTCTCGTGCATCTTCGGCGACTTCGTTGGCCCGCTCAAGGTTCAGGTCGACAACCGCGATGCTCGCCCCCTGAGCGGCTAACTGGAGGGCAACCGATCGCCCAATTCCGGAGCCGCCGCCCGTAATAATTGCGACTTTCCCTAGAAATGACCCCTGACTCATAGCCCCGCCTCCTCGCATCACCCAACTGTCTATACGGGAATGCTTTGCACCAGATAGGGTCCAAGGTCACTCAGGTCAGTCGTACCATCCAATGCCGTAGCGCAGACCAGGGAGAATGCCGCGGAAGCGAACTCGGGCCGACCCACCGGAGTCAACCTCGAGCGGTTGCAGTGAGGAAAGGCGCTTAGCAGCCGACGCACTAGGGTCGCCGAAGAGTGCATTGACTTCTTCCGACATCATGCCGTCGATAACGCAAAGCTTGGGGCGAACGCCGTTAGGGAGCGTCAACGTGACGATGGCGTCTCGCGATTCGCTCCGTCGTGAACTTAGGGTCAGGTGGCGCTTCAATTCGCTAAAGTCCGGTGTCGTCTCCGCAATGCGAAGGCGGTGCCAGTCACCGGGCATGAATTCCCGACCGAAGTGGAACCGAACGCTGCTGGCACTGGAAGTCGACCACTCAACCTCAGCAGATTCAGCCCCACTCAAAATTGCGGGACCCTTCTTCGTCTTGGCGGGAAGATTCGACCACTCGCCATCCATCAGCAGTGCGTGCGACGTGGCGCTGGGCTTCGTCGCCAACAGGTCGACCACGAGGTGGACCTCAGGGTGGGGCAAGTTAAAGAGGCCGTGCCTCTCAATACGTTCACTGACGAAGAAGTCATCCGCTGACAATGCGGGCAGCGAAGCGTCGTCCTGGCCCATGGCTGCCGACCAGAGATCGAGTAGATAGCCCGGCGTTACTTCAGTCACCTTCTCGTACCACTGCACAAGATCTTGCTTCGGCGCCTCAACCCCACGTTCAGCTTTGGAAAGGTGTGCGTGGCTCCAGCTACGAGGTGCCTTCGGGCTGTACCCCACATCCTTGAGCGTCAACGCGGGGCGGTGGTTGAGGCGTGCGAGCCGCATCGCCGTCCCCAATTGAACAAACAACTTGGTGTCGAGATCAGTTCCCATACTCCAAATGGTACGGAACCCACATTGATAAAAAAGATACAAATGGTTACGCGATATCAGTATTTCTCAGAAACAAGATGTAATAAAAAATTATTTAATGAATAATTATTCATTTGCCAAAAGCCCCCCCTACTCTTGACATTCCAGCCTGAGCGTAGAGGAGGGACGTCCTAACAAACCTTGCGCCTTAGGGCTAGAACGTCCAGTTGGAAAAAGTTTTAAGTAGTAAAACGAAAATTACTTTCGGTTCCAAAATGATTTTTAATGCGAAGCACTTGCAATTAATTCGTTATCAGAGCCGGCTACTTCCTGAGAACAGGCAAAAATTAATGGTGACGAGAAGTTGCTGCCAGCGCAGAACGCCACTCCCGTTTGGCAAACACCAGTTGCACGTCCGAGACGTGCCGCTCCAGGAATGCGGCTTCACAGTAGCGAAGGTACATATCCCACATTCGCGCAAACTTCACACCGAGGCCCAGCTCATCGTAGGCAACTTGGTTCGCCGCGAGATTCTCGCGCCACCATCGCAATGTCTCGGCGTAGTGACGACCAATGTCTTCGAGGTGAATAAGTCGAAGGTCGCTCACTGCCGTGACGGAAGACTGAATTGCTTCGATGCTCGGTAGGAAGCCGCCGGGGAAGATCATGTTCTTGATGAAGTCTTCGGCGTCCTTCGTTCGTTCATAACTAAAGTCATCGATCACGATGGCCTGCAGTGCGACGAGTCCGTCGTCTTTAACGAGTCGGGCGAGGGTGCTGAAGTAGGTGTCAAGTTGGCGCCAGCCAATCGCCTCAATCATCTCCACCGAGACCAGCTTGTCGAAGGTGCCGGTTAGTTCGCGATAGTCCTGGTTGCGAATATCAATTCGGTCGCTGAGCCCCTTGGCGCGAACGAGCGCCGTGGCGTACTCGAACTGAGCGTCGGAAATGGTCACTGAGGTCACGCGACAGCCGTAGTTTTCGGCGGCGTGAATCGCTAAACCACCCCAACCGGTACCGATCTCGACCAAGTGGTCGGTGGGCTGAAGGTCGAGCTTCTGACAGAGCATGTCCAGCTTGGCCTTCGACGCATCCTCAAGCGTCACGTCCGGTGACGTGAAGTAGGCGCAGGAGTACATCATCGTCGGGTCCAGCATCAAGGAGTAGAACTCGTTGCCGAGGTCGTAGTGGGCGATGATGTTTTCTTTGTCGCGCACCTTATTAATACGGGCGAATTTGCGACGAATACGTGTAACCGGGGCCAGTGCTCGAGCGATGCGGTCGATGTAGGCCAGTAGAGGATCCATGTTGCGGATCACACTTTGGATGAAAGCGGTCAGGTCTTCGACATCCCACCAGCTTTCGGTATAACTCTCGCCAAAGCCCACGGAGCCGCCCTTGACCAACGCGGTGTAGGTGCGGCGGTCGTGAACGGTAATGGTGTGTTCGGGCAGACCTCGACCGTAGGTTCGGGTACCTCGTTCGTCGATGACGTGGAACGTTCCGTACGACATTCGCTTGAGCAAGAACGTCAATGTCGCTTCGGCCCAGCGAGCCGAACGCAGCGATGCAACTTGTTGGGTGTGTGGGGCGATGACCTTAGCCACGAGTATGCCCTGACTCCTTGCTTTTCTTGCTTGTCTTATTCGGATGGGTAAAGAACGGGGCGCGCTTACGCCAGAGTCGCCACGCTTCGCGATAAATACCGTAGGTCACGCCGTAGGTCATGAAGGGACGCCGCCACACGAGGGCCGTCATCGTCTCTCGTGTTAGCGCCAGCCGGTCGAGCGACAGGGAGGCATCAAATACCCGTTCCTCACCGCGGCGATTGCCAATGTGGAGAGCCAAGTGGTCGTCGGGTCGTGACCACGTACAGACGTAGTCGTGGTCCATGCCGAGGAATGGTGAAACGTGTAGTTCCTTGGCGAACCGCTGTGTCTGCTGGTCGCCGCGCAGCACGTAGCGTCGACGTTCCAACCAGGGCGTCGAACGGACTTCGAGCACGACTGCCGCAATATCTTCTCCCGCGTCGTCATAGACGTAGTACGTCGTCAACGGGTTAAAGAGAAATCCCCATGTTCGAAGGTGGCCCAACATCGCAATCGGCCCAGCGGGACGAACTCCGAGGGCGAGCGTCACCTCACGACGCACTGACTCGTCCAGCGAGAGTGCGGGATCACCTCCGAAGTCACGGCGGCGAAACCACACGGGACGGGGAACTCGCGTCGACCAGGCCCAGGTCAGTCCAGCCAGTTCTTCGAGTTCGTCGAGAAACAAGAGGAGCATGGTGGTGCGGTAACGAAACTCGTGCGCAACGTCGCCGGTGGCGTCCGTCGCAAATCGCTTGTGGCGAACCCACCCTTCGTACAGCGCACTACGCACTTAGACCGCCACGT
>Ga0164297_10003543_pt1 | contig 14466 bp, 16 predicted proteins | sample GEODES058metaG_FD_113539 | JGI IMG/M metagenome (GOLD analysis project Ga0164297, IMG submission 113539) | Dystrophic lake water microbial communities from Trout Bog Lake, Wisconsin, USA - GEODES058 metaG | ecosystem: Environmental > Aquatic > Freshwater > Lake | place: USA: Trout Bog Lake... | reverse complement strand
GACGGCGATGCAATCACCAACTTGGAGAAGCGCTTCAGGACAGCATTGTAAGGCGCAGCGACTAAGTGCGTAGGCGTGTCTCGACCTTCGCTCAACGCGGCTTCGGCGGCCTCTGCACGGCGCAAAGCCTCGTCCCGCTGTCGCTCCGCCTCAACGACACGGGCGATGAGCGCGGCGTGCTCCGACATGGCAAACACACGGACGCACAGACAGTGCCCCGGCTGTGCGCCAAACGCGGCGTGTCAGAGTTTGCTGCCAGAGTTTTTTTCTGGCAGTGGCGCTGCGACGCTGCTTCGCACACGCGCGCGCCAGCTGGCGCAGCCGCCAAAGCGCCACGTGTTGTGCGACGAGCACGAAGGAGCGCGGCGGCAGGGCGGTTGCTGCGGCGCATGGCGCACCTTCGCAAAAAGCACGAGGTGAGGGACGGTACGCAGCAGCCGCTGCGCCGCACTTCGCGCGTGGCTACGGGAGGCAGGCCGCGGAGGGGCGCCGCTGTACGCTGCGCGGGATCTCAGGAATCGGGGTACAATATGTTGGTGCCAAAGTTCCATCCCCGTGGGGGCACACACTCCGCGTGATTTGAGCAACTGAGCTGACACACTGTGCCCTAAGACCGCGATGTTACGCCGTGCAACGGCACTGATGCTGGCCGTCGCGTTGTGCGTGGCGGGTGCATCCGCAAACTCGTTCACAGCACCTCAGGAGGTGCTCGAGCGCGTGTACGCGGAGAAGTTGACAACAGACGACGCTGTCAAGCTAGGGGGCTACGTTGCGTTGGAGCGCTTCGCGCCCTTGACACGCAACGAGGTGCGTGATAGGCAGACCAGCGATCGTCTGTAGCTTGCACACGCACAACGGGAGCACTTGACCTGACAAGTTACTCACTTGCGCAACTGCAATCTCTAGATCGAGGTGGTACTCACTGTCGCGGGAGTGCAGCGTCGTGTGACACAGCTTCGTCGCGACAACTCGTGGGTTTTCTATAACGTGCCCGTCGGCACGCACGCCATCAACATCGAGGCCCCAGGTACGGCACCGGCATAGAGATGTGCGTGGGTGTTGTCCAGCTTGCTGACGCGCCCCACGTGTCTGTGAAACAGGCTTCGACATGGTCACTCTGAGGGCAGACGTAGTGCCTGTGGACGCTGTGCCTGTCGGCGGCCGCCGAGTGCGATTCTCAGTCGCGGCAAATCCGGAGCGGTGGCTGCAGCACCCGCTCGTGTTGGCGCCGACGACGCAGGTGGCGTACAAAGAGGTTGTGGCCGGCTGGTCACTCCGCACTCTGCTCGCCAACCCGTTCTACCTCATGATGGTATTGACCCGGGGTATTGACTGCACAGTTGTCGGGAGTGGCAGGCTAGATCTGACGGGAGCATGCATTGTCCACAGGGATTCATGGCCATAATGATGTTTGCCATGCCGAAGCTGATGGACAGCATGGACCCCGAAGAGAAGAAGCTTCTCCAGGAGCAGATGTCTCAGAACGGAGGCGGCTTGGCGGATCTTCTGAAATCAGCGATTGCAGGCGAGCCGCCAAAGTCGGTGAAGAAATCTTCTTCCAGTGGAAAGCCAAGATTAGAGGGGCCAAGCAGCAGCACTGCAACCACCACCACCAGCGGCGGAGGTCGTGGTGGCGGTGGCGGCGTGACAAGCAAGCCAAAGTCACGGTGACAGAGCTTGATGTTACACAACATTGCAAGACTAACCTCAGCCTCTGCGCAGTAGCGCGACGTCATCGACACGACGTCTGAATGCAGCAGCCAGATTTGCGACCGCTTCATCGTAGCCGTTTGAGGCAACTAGCGCGTGAACGCCCGTCTTTGCGAGTCTCTGGCAATGAGACACACTGCCGCAGCCGTCCAGGCCGGGTACCGCCGCCGTCAGTGCTACAGTGGCACGCCATGCGGGCACGGAGTGGCCGGCATGTGTATACTGCCCTGCCTCCGACAGCAGCGGCAGCAGCGCAGGCAGGATGGCTGCAGGTAGTCGATGCAAGTTGTGCAGCACGACGAGCCCGCCTCCACCAGGGCATGCAGACAGTGCAGCTACGAGCCAGGCTTGCAACTCGCCCCGTGAGGATAGCGCGGCGATGGCGGCATCCAGTGATGCGACGCATTTCCCGGATGGCATGCTACATGCAGGGAACGTGGTGCGTAACGCATCATCGATGGCAGCCGTGGACGGTGCGCTCCCGCCTGGTGACGACACAAGGAGCACTGCATGCAGGGAGGCGGCCACTCATCGTCAGCGCATTCCGTGAATCGAAGGAGACGTTTGTTTTGCACGGACACGCACCCACATGCGCCTTCTCATGCGTCAGTGCGCCCACAGCATCTGGCTCCGCCAATTCCTCTGTCACAGACAACGCCCAATCCTCGAATTCAGGCGCCAGAATGGCAGCGAACGGCGGGGAAGAGGCGTTCAGTGAGGTGCACCTCCGCTGCGGCGGAGGAGCTTGCACTCGCCTCGACGGCGCATCGGACGGCAGCGACGACGCCAGTGCTAACAATATAGCAATTGCGGCGAATAGAAGCAGACACGCGACGGCAGAGACGCAGCGTCTGCAGAGGTTTCGTCGCCCTTGTGGAGGAGCCTTTGACTGCGGCACCGGAAGCACGTCCTCTGCTGCGTCGTCGTCCTCGTCTGAACTCGAGGCGTCTGTCACATTCTGTAGGAAGTGACGAACACAGCGAAGTCAGTCAGGCGAGAGGTGGACTGCAAACGGCACAGTGAAAGCGCTTACGCGTACCTGACCACCACCACGGCCCCCTCTTCCTGCGCCGTCAGCTGCAGTGTTGTGACGCTGCTGCTGCTGCTGCTGCTGTGCACGCTGTGTCCGCGATGCTCTCGTCGCCAGCACTGGCCTCTGCGCTACTGTCCTCTGCGCTTCCTCTCCTCCCTTCGAGCTGGCCTTGCCGGCACGCTTGCGCGGTGACATCACTGATTCCACGCAGTTGACGGAAACGTGTCACGCCATGGACAACAGTCTGCGCGGCGATTGCTTGTTGGGGCGTGGAGGCGGGACCGCCACACAGCGTCCCCCGCCATGGCCATCCAATGATTGCATACTGCCTGCACGCCGCCGGCGTGCCGCGTGTACGGCATCGCGACGTCGCGCCTGTAGCCGCGTTGCCCCACGCGTGTGAGCCGCATTTCCAGTGGCCACACACTCACAGTGACCACGTGCAAGTGGCTTTGTCGACGCGAGCTGTTGCGCTCTCCCAAAAGACCGTCAACGTGGTGCTGCCAGTGGACCCGGCAGCAGTTGAGGCGTTGCACCGTTTAGAGGGCGAGCCAGAAGCAGACATAGTGTGGAGTGAAGTGTGGCCGAGTGCCTTCGCCGCCGCAGACGCAATTCTCTCCGGCGACTTATTGCCGCCACAGCCCTCCTTAGCCGCTCCGCGTGTTTGCGAGCTCGGCGCCGGCGTGGGCTTGGCGGGCTTGGCAGCTGCGCTGGCCTGGCCAAACGCTCACGTCCTCCTCACGGACCGCGAGCCAAGGGCGCTCTGGTGCGCTCTCGCCAGTGCCGCAGCCAATGGCCTGCGTATCGATGCATCGCACTTGCCGGCGGGACTGCCGCCGCTACCCACAATAACTACAGAACAAGCAGCCTCGTGCGTGTCTGCGTCGCTGCTTGACTGGAACGCGCCGCTAGCGCCTCACCTGCGTGGACAATTCGACATCTTGCTGCTGTGTGACGTGCTCTATCAGCCGGGCAGCATCACTCTGCTCGCGGAACTGGTGCCCCAGTTGTTATCCCCGCGAGGTGCCCTCCTGCTCGCGGACACGGCGCATCGTCCTGGGAAAGAGGGCCTCAGACAGCAGTTCCTGGATGCAGTGCACGCGTCACCGCGTTTGAGTCGGCGCCTGCGTATTCTGTCCTGTCGGAGAGTGGCTGCAAACATGCCTGCGCCTGTCCTGGATGTGAACACTGGGGACGTGCACGAAGTGGAGCTGCTAGTCATGGCACCCGAAGACTGACACATAGAGCGAGATGGGAGTGTCGATTACCTCTCGTCATCGCTATCTGCGTCTGCCTCCTCCTCCTCGTCGCTATCAGCCTCCTCTGCACGGCGCATTGCGCTCGCAGACACAGGCTTACCGCCGCCACCACCACCCGCTGCTGCTGCTGCATGATCCGCGGCAAATTTCTCTAAACTCTTCTTGCGAGCTGCTTCCTCCTCTTGTGCTCGCTGCTCTCGCTTTTGTGCCAATGCAACCGCGTATGTCGCGTCAAACTCCTCCCCTGCAGACGAGCATGCTGCAGCTACATCTTCTGCCCCGGCGCCGGTGACGGCGCTCACGCCCACTGTGCGGAGTGTGCGGTAGAACTCGTCCAGGACGAGAGACAGCGATCGTGCGAGGTCAGTTCCGTAGCCCGCGCCGGATGCGGATGCTGCGTCCAGGGCATCATGGAACGCCTCGAAGTCGGCCATCCAGGTGAGGGCGAACTCGTGGCGGACGACATCCGTTTTGTTGAAGCAGAGCACGAGAGGCAACTGGAAGCGGTACAGGATGGACACCGCCTGCAGCATGTTCGCGCAGAACACTTGCGGGTGCACGCATCGCGGCGTGTCTAGTACTAATGCGATGACTGTGCGGAAGCTGCTGGCCAGGGACTCTGCAACCAGCTGGCCGGAGGCTGACCAGGTGAAGATCTCAATCTGGCCGGGCGTGTCTACCAGCACGGGGCCCTGCAATGTGCCAGCCTCCGCTCGGCGCTGCAGCAGTGTCACCACTTGGTCGAAGCGGGTGGCGAACAGGTTGGCAGACGTAAGGATGCCCCCGTTGGGGCCCAAGTTGTATTGCTTCATGACCTCCTTGTAGTTCACCGTGTCCCGGATGTCTATGTTCGCTGCGTACGGCAGCTGAGTCACCGCCGGGTCGAGGTTGATCACGTACGGCGGCGTTCCCTGTGCACCCGCCGTGACAGAACCCAGGGGGTGTGAGACACACGCGACGCGTCGTCCTGCTCAGCGCGATAGCAGGACCGCACCTTGGAGTGGTAGTGAGAGTTCATGCGCTGCATGAACGTCGTCTTGCCGCTGCCAGCCATACCAATGACTAATACTACAAGCGGCTTCTCCGTACCGCTGCTGCTCGCTGCTGGCCCGCCATCCATGCGTGGCGGCTCTGAGGGCCCTGCGTCTTTCATATGTCTATGTCGCGAGAAAAAGACAGCGTCCGCGCGATGAGGTCCAAGCACTTGCGTTGCGCCAGGTCACCTGCGCCAGTGGCAATGTGTTTGGCGTTCGCCAAGGCGCTTCGCCAAGGGGAAACGATGTCTGCGCACACCGCGCACTTCGGCGTGGCGGCCTCGCCCGCCACTGTTGGTCAGTCTCGCGCCACACGGCCTCGAGCAAGTGCCAAGGCCCAGTGTGCTGGTCGCCCGCCTGCGCGGCGGTGCCGCGGCAGCTCCGTGCGCGTGCAGGCTGTGCCCGACATCCCGTTCGAGGAGGAAGGGGTGCGTGCCCGTCTGCGGACGCGCTGCGCGGTCACACGGCCGGGTGTGGACCGGCACTCTCAACTCGTGCCCCCTCCTGGCGCGCTCCCGACGGCCTCTCCAACGGACGTGACCTCGGGACAGCCCTCACGGAGACAGCGTGCACCTGCGCAGCTGCGTGAAGGCCGCAAGCGCGGCCAAAACTCGCGTTGTGGCTTCAACCTGTTGCCCCTGGCCGTATCCCGTGCTCCCTGTCGCTGGCGCCTCCTTCCGTCCTCCTGCTTGCCCACAGCTCGCTGACTGCGCACACGCACGTGTGGCCGTCACCCCAGATTGTGGAAGGCTACCCTGCGCTGGCAGGCAGTCCGGTGCGTGGCCGTCTACCGCCGCCACAGGCCTCTGTGTTCATTGGGCGATGCACTCTCCGCCGCTCTGACGCCGCCACCCCGTTGCAATGCACACGCCAGCCGACGCCGCTGCTCGACAGTGTGAACTACCCGGTGCACTTGAAGAACCTGAGGTGCGTCTGCGCACCGCCGAGGAAGGGGCGATGCAACGGCAGCACGCCTAGGCGAGCACGGCTGGCCACCAGCGCGCCACCTGCGTCGCCTAGACACACACGTCCGCTACTTGCTCACACAACTCGTGGCACGTCATTCCAGCATGCCGCAGTTGAAGCAGCTGGCCAAGGAGCTGCGCGCAGACACGATCTTCAACGTGTCGCAGGTGCGCCGCCTTCTCTGCGCCTCTCTGCGCGGCCCCACGTTCATACACTCACCCCCACCCTGAACTATTCCACTATCCAGTCTGGTGGCCATCTGGGGTCCTCACTGGGGGTGATTGAGTTGACGGTAGCATTGCACTACGTTTACGACTGCCCGACGGACCGCATCCTGTGGGATGTCGGCCACCAGGCGTACCCGCACAAGATTTTGACGGGTCGCCGGGGGAAGATGTCGACTATCCGTCAGACGGGTGGGTTGAGTCCGTTCACAAAGCGGTCAGAGTCGGACTATGATGCGTTTGGAGCTGGGCACAGCAGCACGAGCATCAGCGCCGCGCTGGGCATGGCTGTTGCGCGCGACATGAAGGGCGAGAAGAACCACGTGGTGGCAGTCATCGGCGATGGTGCAATCACGGGCGGCATGGCGTATGAGGCCATGAACAATGCAGGCTACCTGGACAAGAATCTGGTCATCATCCTGAACGACAACCAGCAGGTGTCACTGCCCACGCAGTACAACGAGAAGAACCAGGACCCGGTGGGCGCCCTGTCGAGCGCGTTCAGCCGCCTGCAGGCGAACCGGCCGCTGCGTGAACTGCGTGAACAGGCGAAGCTCATCACCAAGAGCATGCCGCGCAGCGTGCAGGAGATCACGGCCAAGGTGGATGAGTACGCGCGTGGTCTCATCTCCGGATCGGGGAGCACCCTGTTCGAGGAGCTGGGTCTGTACTATATCGGAACTGTTGACGGACACAACATCGACGACCTGGTTGCCATTCTGCAGGAGGTTAAGAATACGCAGAGCCCTGGGCCAGTGCTCATCCACGTAGTCACGGAGAAGGGGCGCGGCTACACGCCTGCTGAGCGTGCACAGGACCGGTATCACGGCGTTGCAAAGTTTGATTTTGCGACGGGCGCGCAGGTCAAGGTCAAGGCTCCCGTGAAGAGCTACACCCAGTTCTTCGCGGAGGCGCTTGTTGCGGAGGCGCAGGAGGATGACCGCATCGTGGCGGTGCACGCCGCCATGGGTGGCGGCACTGGTCTCACCGAATTCGAGAAGCACTTCACTGGTCGGTGCTACGATGTCGGCATCGCAGAGCAGCATGCCGTGACCTTCGCAGCTGGCTTGGCGGCGGAGGGCTTGAAGCCCTTCTGCGCTATTTACAGCACCTTCCTCCAGAGAGGGTACGACCAGATCATCCACGACGTTGCGCTCCAGAAGCTGCCTGTGCGCTTCGCCATGGACCGTGCTGGCCTCGTTGGTGCAGATGGACCCACACACGCGGGCGCATACGACGTTGCTTACCTGGGTTGCGTCCCTGAGATGGTGGTCTGTGCGCCTTCAAACGAGGCCGAGCTCTGCCACATGATTGCCACCGCTGCATCCTACGACGAACGGCCCATTGCGTTCCGCTACCCCCGCGGCAACGGCGTGGGCGTCGACATGGCCGCCGCAGGCGTGGGCCCCGGCATGAAGGGCCGCGTTTTAGACATTGGCGTTGGACGTGTAGTTGCACAGGGCGACGGCTCCGTCTGCCTGCTTGGCTACGGCACTGCTGTGAATAATTGCTTGTCCGCCGCCAAGATGTTGAAGGAGCAGTGCAATGTGAGCGCGACGGTGGCGGATGCGCGGTTCTGCAAGCCCCTGGATGTCAGCCTTGTGCGCCAGCTCGCCAAGAACCATAGCGTGATGGTCGTGGTCGAAGAAGGCTCTATCGGAGGATTCGCAAGCCACGTGCTGCAGTTCCTCGCACTGGATGGGTTGCTGGATGACGGCAAGCTGCGAGTGCGGCCTATGGTTTTGCCTGACTGTTACATCGACCACGGCACATATGAGTGGCAGCTCGAGCAGGCGGGCCTCACCTCCGGGCATGTGGCGGCGACAGTGCTGACGCTGCTGGGGCGCAAGCAGGAGTCGCTGGCGGTGTTGGGGGCTGCTGCACAGGGCATGAAGACTGGCACGCGCGAAGGCATCGCTTAGAGACGCCTCGCTGCCCGCTTGCTTCGCTCAATTCTTACAGCCACTATAGAGATATCCCCGTTACAATGTTATCGCGCGCAAAAACGGCAGACGTCTGCGAATGAAAGGCCCTTTCACCGGGTGACGTTGCACTTCGTTTCAGAGGAGCGGGACCCTCGGCAGACGGGGTGTGGAGTCCCCGCTGCGCGCGGGGCGGGCACAGGAGGCATGTCATCAACGGCGCTACCACAGACTGGCTTCACCAGCAGGCCCAACAGGTTTTGCTCAAGAAGACGCCGCTCTCTCCCTGTAGTTCAACGTGCAGGGACAGACGCGCCGATTGCGCAGATAGCACAGACGAACAGCGTGCCGAGAGACCTGTTCGAAGGAGCGCACGGCGAGGATGTGGCCGCCGCCCAAGCCTTCCTGGTAACAGCCGGCTTCCTGCGGCCAGACCACGTGGACGGGTGCGTTGCTACGGGACGGCAAGGGAATAGAATGCATGTCGAGTGGCCCCAAGCGTAGCGTCTCCACCCCGCTGTGGCTGGTGGGAGCAGTTGAGGTGAAAAGCAAGACGTGCGCCCAGCCCTTTAACGGCCTTTGAGTGCCTCCACGCGCAGGCTGTTCTCCCCAGCCACGGAGCTGGCTGTGCGCCGCTTTCAAGCAGACTACGGACTGCCTGTTGACGGCTATTGGGGCGCAAGCACGCGAGCGGTGCGTGCGCAATGCACGCTTTTCGACCTGCAACCACCGCCTGCATTGCCACCTTCCTACACGTCGCTGGCCCACTGACACCCACGGCCTGTACCGGGACGTCCCCGCTCCTCCGCAAAATTGCAGGCTGCGAAGCTGAGTGCGCGTCGAGCAGCGCTAGCACAGTACCTGCCACCCTCCGTACCCAGTGCACCGCTGATAGATGCCTGGGACGGCGCCACACACCGCCTGAACCGCCTCGTGACAGCACTGCCGAGTCAAGGGCAGCTCGTGACCTCTGTCAGAGACGCGCTGCCGCCTGCGCGCCTGCTGCTTACCTCCCTCCCCCACAGCTGGAGCCCTGAGTTCGTGACGCTTCTGGGCGCGTGCGCACTGGCGGCAACAGCTGGGCTGGATGTTGCAAGGCATAAGCAGAGAGTGCAGACGCTCTCCGCCTCCGATGCCGCCTCTGCCGCCGCTTCATCCACGCAATCAAGCCAACAAGCACAGTTGGTTGCGGCAGCTGCAGAGGAGGTGGCGCATTTGGAGCGTCGCATACGGAATGTACAGAGCGCACTGGGAGCCACTCCACAAGATTGGCACCTGCAGCGCAGTCCGCTGGAGAGCACACTCCGCGAGCTGAATGTCCAATTGGGTGATGCCCAGGCACGCTTGCAGGATGTCAAAGCAGGACGGGCCGTGCACAAACCGACTCCTCAGCTCCAAAAGGGGACTCTTGGTGGTCGCCGACGGCGTCCGTGGTTCGTCATGCTTTTCCGGGCCGTGCGCGCATGGTTCGCGCGACATGCCTTCCGCAGGCGTGCCCTGGACATCGAGGACCGCCTCGATGCGTTGGCAGACGCACTGCAAGCTGTGCAAACCAAGCAGCTGTCATCGGGCAGCAACTCAAGCTACAGCAATGGCGCTCGATCCCGGGTGTCAGGTGCCGCGCTTGTGGGTGGTGATGTCGCCCCCCTGGCAGTGGGCAGGCCCTGGGCTGCAGGCGACGCTGCCATTGCAGCGCAGCTGTCTCGATTGGAAGGCGCCATCAAGCAGCGCTGGGAGTCTGGCGGCGCAACGGACGCGGCATCTGCCCCGTATGCAGCCACTAGCAACGGCAGTCATCCGACTGATGCCGACTTGTCGCCAGAGGCGGGCGCCTTAGCGACGCTAGAGGCGCGTGTGGAGTACTTATCTGCAGTGCTGTCGCAGCAGCCGTACTCCGGAACAGAAGTCGCCGCTCGTCTGGCGGCAGTGGAGACAGCAAACGAGACGCACGCAGATGCTGCCGCCACTCTTGCGATTCAGCTTGAGGAAACAGCCTCCGCCACACGGGCTGCCATTGAGGCTCTCACTCTGCGTCTCGCCGCGACAGAGGCACTGGCGGCAGCGCTGCAGCAGTCGGTGGCTGCCCCTGGTCGTGCACTGCCACCAGCAACTGCCCCTGAGGTCGCAACGCCCTGGCAACAGACGGACAAGTCCATCTCCCGGGTGGATATCGGCCGCGATATCATCCTGCAGGGCTTTAACTGGACGAGTCACCACCACCATGGAGGGAATAGTCTGTACAGACGCCTTCGAGATCGGGTGGCAGACATTGCCTCCGTCGGCTTCACTGCCGTGTGGCTTCCTCCATCTAGCCAGAGCTTGAGTCGAGAGGGCTATATGCCGCAAGATTACTGGAACCTGAACACCGCTTATGGTACGGAGCAGCAGCTCCGTGATCTGCTGGCAGACGTGCGTGAGGCTGGCCTCTTGCCCATGGCGGATGTGGTGTTGAACCACCGCTGCGCTACTCGCCGCGGCCGCGATGGGAAGTGGAACAGATGGGACGGCGTCGCGAGAGCCGCATGGGATGAATCCGCTATCACGAGAAATAACGCAGAGTGGAGTGGTACTGGTGCGTACGGCACTGGTGAGGAGTGGGTGGGCGCGCCGAATGTGGACCACACCAACAGCCGCGTGCGTGAGGACCTGAAGCAGTTCCTCGTCTGGCTACGCAACGACATCGGCTTCAGCGGCCTGCGCCTGGATTTCGTGAAAGGCTATGCACCACGGTTCGCGCAAGAGTACTCAGTCGCGTTCGGCGCGGAGCTGGCTGTGGGCGAGATGTGGCAGAACCTGGCCTACAGAGATGGAGAGCTGGAATGGAACCAAGACGGGCATCGACAGAGCATCGTGAACTGGGTTGATTCGACACAAGGCGCATGTACCGCCTTTGATTTTACAACCAAGGGTATCCTCCAGCAGGCGTGCGCTACGCGCCAATGGTGGCGTCTGCGCGACGCAGCTGGCCGCCCACCGGGAGTGATGGGCCTGTGGCCGTCTCGGGCCGTCACCTTCCTGGACAACCACGACACTGGCTCCCATCCCAATCAGGGCCACTGGCCGTTCCCGTCGAATCGGGTGGCGCAGGGCTACGCGTACATCTTGAGCCATCCAGGCACGCCGTGCGTGCTGTGGGACCACGCATTCGAGTGGGGCGACGATGTGAGGGGAACTGTGCGGCAGGTGTGCGCCGCCCGTCGGGGTGCAGGCATCACCAGCCGCAGCAGCGTGGAGATCCACAAGGCGGATGATGAGTGCTACGCCGCTGTTATCACCGGAACAGTGGGTGCAGTGGCGGTGCGGCTTGGCGGCGGATCGTGGAGTCCGCCCGGCGGAAACTGGGCACATGTCACCAGCGGTGGCCACGATGGTGGCCACCACTGTGTATGGATGAAAAATGCATGATGCATGGCACACATGGGAATACAACGCACGCGCAATTCAATGCATATAGCGTCTGTTCTCCTTGTCCCCCTCCACGGCGGCATCAACCTCTGCGTGCTCAGCAGCCTCTTCAGCGGCTTTGCCATCTGCTGCGAGTGCGTCATCTGTCTCGACAACAAGATGTAGGCCATGATGATCAGGAGCGGGAGGAGCAGCGTCCATCCCTGGAGCAAGCGGCGGCATGGGCGGTGGCGGCTCATAGCCAGCCGCGTCGCCCGCATGCCATGACAACAGCTTTGCTGTTGTTGGACCCAACTCGCTGCCCGCGCCGGTGAGCACGTCGCGGGCGTATAGGATGAGCGTAAGCGCAACCACTGCAGCTGCAATGACGACCCTCCAGCGCTGGCCTAGATATCTTGCCACTGTGTGCGTCTCCTCTGGCTCCTCGATGCCGCTTATTTCGGATGCGTCACCACCTTTGAGCCCCACCTCTGCATCAGTCCACGGCGTGTATAGCGCCCGGGAGGATGGCCGGAAAGAATCAGGATGTGCGGCTCGTAGAGCAGCCAACCGCTGCCTTGCAGCCTCTGCGGCGGTGTTTATGGCACGCATGCGCTCTGCAGATGAAGCTCCAGTGTCACCATTTGACGCCGAGGTCGACAACGGTAGAGATGTAGATTCACGTGCGGGTGCGATCCTACTGGCTGTAGACCCGCCACCCGCTGCGGAGCTTGCATGCCGCTCCGCCATGCGTATTGCTGCCCAGTCATCAGCCTCGGGGGAGATGCCAGGTGGCTGTGAGTGGATGACGTCAAACATGGAATCCAAATGCTGGGACAACACACCCCCAGCGCTGCTGCTGGTGGTGGTCGCGCCGCCATCAGGGCGCTCATGCGGCATGGCCACTCGCGCATGGTCTGATGACGACGCATCAAACTCGCCACGCGGAGGCTGCTGCGGCGCGTGCGCTCGTGGTGGACCTGTAGAGGGTGGCCCAATGAGAACTGCTGTGCCAGGCGGCAGTGACGGGCGATCCGCATACTGCGGCAAATGCGGCACGTATAGTCCCAAAGATGCACTGCCAGCGCCGCTGGTACGTTGCTGAGCCGCTTTGAATGCAGCTTGAGCTTCGAAATGGCGCTGCGCTTCCGAAACCGTCAAGTCGGTGCCGCCAGAAGCAGCGGCGATGCCACCCTGCACTAAATTAGCCGCCCATGCGTGGGCCCGCCCGCCAGGTGAGGGTGACCTGCGGCGGTGGTGCTGTGGCACAGCAGCAGGCTGCTCCTCGGGCGGCGACCCGGGGATGAGCGGCCGTGAGAGTGTCGGCCTACGAGCCGCCGCCGCCGCCGGCGGCTCTTCATCGTAGGCGCCCGGGTCAGCAGGCTCAACGGCGTCGTCGTGAGGCACAGCAGGGAAGGCCGAGGCCCCTAGAGGCAGCTGTTGCACCGCACGGGACGCGCCACCTGCATGGCCGCCTCGTCGTGTATTCGGTCTCGCCGCGTCGACGAACTCCTGCGGGTAAGGCGTGCCCCCCATACGCGGTGAGAGGACGCATTGGACAGGCAGTCACTTTTTATGCTCCTTCACAGCATGGCCCGGCGCAGGGCAGCACATGTAGAGGCGCGGAACCACGCGCTTCGACGCACTTGTCCGAGCTCCGTCCACGGTTCCACGAAGGACTCGCGTGCGAGGTCAATAGCTTGGGCACCAGCCTCCTTCAACGGTTGCAGAAAACCAGCAAGCGCACGCCCCAAGCCGGGAGGCCGCGGCGGCCGCTTCCATCCTCCGTCGCCCTGGCCTGGCGCATTGCCACGCATCTGGCGTGACAGTGCGGAGTGCACAGGCACCACCCTGCCCCCGCTTCGCCTTGCGTCAACCTGCTGTTTCGATGCGGAGCACCATGTGGCATCCACAGATTTCACACGCCATGCTGCATGCGGAAATGCAGTGTGATGTGATGACGTTGCTGATACAGGCCTTGCCCCCTCGGTGGCGTGATGCGGCCCAATGCGGCCGCGGGCCAGACGCCCCCTGAGCCGCCGAGTCGCATAGCGGGCCCGTTTCCCTGGCCGCCACCGTCGAATGGCGCGCGTGTGTCAGACGGCGGACAGGGCGCAGCAGGTGGCGGATTGACACAGCGTCCAAGCTATGAGGTCCGTGGTCCCTCTGTGCGCAAGCACGGGCATAAACACGCAGCGCACGACGCACAGCTTGCTCCACACCGCGTGGCGCGTGCAGCACACTGCGCGTGGACGACAGCCCCGCAGCGGTTGTTCGGGGAATGTGCCTCGTGTCATGCTCACTCGGGTTGTGCACTCACCCCGCGTCCCCCGTCTCTGCCTGTCCTCCAGGAGCTGAGTCAAAGCACGCCTGGGGGCCGTCACCAGCGCGCGAGTAGCTGGGACCACAGCCGGGAAGAGTCTGCAGTGCTCACCGACTTTGCCCGGGCGGCTGCTCTAGTGGGCCCCACCGAAGCTGCGTCCCGAGCGCTGGCGGAGCGGAGTGCGAAGCAGGGCGCTGTGGCGCACCTGAAGCAGGCTCTTATTCCGCGTGCTACTGCCGCCAAAGCGACCAGCCGCGTCGCTGTGCCACCCAAGGCGAAGCACGTGCACACCCTTGTTCTCGAGTCCTGGTCCCGACGCAGCGACCAGGGCTGGTTTGTGCGCACTCTGTGGGAGCTATCTCGTCGACCAGTGCTTGGCAGTCCGGTGGTGGCGCTCAAAGTGCTCATCGTGGTGCACAAGCTCATGCAGCAGGGCGCTCCCGAGACGCTGCCCGCGGTGGCGCAGCACGGCGCACGCCTGCTAGACGGTATCCGCGTCGCGTGGCCGCAACGCAAGGCGGCTGCGGATCCGGAGCATGCAGATGTTGCAGTTCTTGTTGAGGTGCGCAACACAGCACAGCTATTGCACCCCCTTGTCGTCTGACATGTTG
>Ga0164297_10003541_pt1 | contig 14469 bp, 11 predicted proteins | sample GEODES058metaG_FD_113539 | JGI IMG/M metagenome (GOLD analysis project Ga0164297, IMG submission 113539) | Dystrophic lake water microbial communities from Trout Bog Lake, Wisconsin, USA - GEODES058 metaG | ecosystem: Environmental > Aquatic > Freshwater > Lake | place: USA: Trout Bog Lake... | reverse complement strand
TGAGGAAGCAGCTGCTCAGCTGAGGCCGCCCGGTGCCGGCGTTGAACAGCGTCGGGCTGGCGTGTGTGAAGAACCGCTGGCTCATGAGGCGATACGTCTCGATGGCGCGCTCCACGTCCTGCTTGTGGATGCCCACCGACACGCGCATGAGCATGTGCTGCGGGCGCTCTACCACGAGGTGGTTCACGCGCAGCAGGTAGCTCCGCTCCAGCGTCTTGAAGCCGAAGTAGTCGTAGTCGTAGTCACGCCCGTAGTCCATGGCCGCGTCCAGGCGCTCAGCGTTGTCCATCACGGCCTGCGTGCAGAGTGAGTACAGGCAGTCAGAGGCGCAGTGTGGGCAGAAGCGCAGCCAGGCCCACCAACCTTGTAGACGTCCTCGGCGATGAGCGGCGCGCGCAGCCCGTTGCGCGGGTTCACGTAGTCGTACAGCACCTGGATACTGCTCGTCGTGTGTTCACGCGACGAGGCACAGGGAGTGAGCGGCCAGCGGCGCGGGAGTGGGCTCTGGGCTCTGACAGCCCCTGCCCTCCGGGGCTTTGGGAGTGGGCCCACAAACGCACGTCTGCGTGAACGAGTTGCTCGTCGTCTTGTGCAGTGACGCCACGGCGATGCGAGCCGCGAGCTGTGTGGGGACAGGGCACGCGTGTGGGGGGTCGCGGTCAGCGCGGGTGGAGGTGTTGAGCTTGAAAACAGGCGGCAACACCAGGGGTGGCGACCGGCTACGCGCCCCGCGAGACGCCCCCACGTCGCGGCGACGCGGCCAGTCGAGGCACCATGCGCGTCGCTGTGCACGTGGCTACTGAAGACCGCAGCCCCGGCGCGGGGGTGGCGTCCAGAGCAGGCCACTTCCGCGTCTCGTGTGGAGCACAGAAAGGAGAGGAGACGCACCACCGCGTAGTCCGGGTGCAGGCTCGTCATGCCCGCCGCCGTCTGGGCAGCCAGCTCGTCCAGCTCCGTGGTGGTGACGCCCTTGTACACGCCAGCCGTCACCTTCTGGGCAACCACAACCTGCCGGGTTCGTGTTTGGATGCCGCGCCAACAAAGGAGTGAGTAGGCGGCAGCGCAGGGCGGGGCTCGCGCGCAGGTTGCAAGGCCAGGCGTGTGTCCAGGCTGCACAGAGTCTAGAGCGGCAGCGACACGCGCGCGCAGAGAGCGGGCGGCGCGCACCGGGTCCACCAGCTCGTGGAGGCCATACGCCAGGGAGGTGATGCGGTCCGTGATCTTGTCGAACCGGCACGGCTCCTTGGCGCCGGAGCGCGTGATGACGTACAGGCCGGTAGTGGCCTTTGCAGGAGAGAGGGCGGCCATGGTGCACCTCCGATGGGCACAAACACAGTGCCCGCCGAGTGACGTCACCAGACGAGGACGCCTTTGATGAAAGTGTGCACACGAATGAGTACACTCATGCGTTAAAGATGGCATCTTCAGTTCGTCTGTCGGGGCGTCTTGGCGCAAGCCAGGAGAATCCCTGTAAACACAGTGTGTGTGGTCGTTCACTCTTTGTGCCCGTGCGCTTGCGCCACCAACTGCTTGGCAGCTGCTACCTGCTCCCGCCGCCCAGCACGGCGCTTATCTGCTATGCTACGCCAGGTGCCGATGAAGTTGCCGGCCCCCTGCACCAAGAGCAAGCAGCCAACAACACCCGCCTGCCACTCCAGCGGCGTCGCAATCAACACGTCTCCCCGAGCGCGTGCCGCAGCGCCACCATCGGGACTCAGCGCTGCGCGCAGACCCCGCAAGCCGGCAAGAAGGCACACAACGCCAGTGTGTGCCTGGATTAGCTGCATAGCAAACAGCGCAGGGAAGAGCGCTCGCAGCTGGCCAGATGTGGCGGCAGCCTCTCCTGAAGCAACCTCCATGGACGAAGCGCGTCCGAGGGCGATGCGCGTGTACGTGCGCTTGCGCTGGTACTGGTTCTGAAGCATGAACACACACCCCTGCGCAGCGGCCCAGAGCCAGTAGCGCTTGGTGAAGGCATCCCAGACAGCGGAGCCGCAAGGCCAGGTCATGATCGCGAGAATGAGTGCAACGCTGAGATAGTGGTGCCGGATCCACCAATTGCGGATGCCGCTGCCATTCACACGCAGCGTGTGCTCCCGCAGCGCGAGCGCGGTGTTGAACACCAGCAGACATGACCAGTAGAGCTGCGAGCACAGTGGAAGCAACAAGCTGGCTGTGCCGGGCGGCAGATGAGCGCGCAGATGGAGAGGCAAGGCATCGTCACGTGTCGGCGCCCGCCGCAGGGCGAGCAAGACGAGTGGCAGGACCACGTGCCACGGCGATGTGGCGTCGCGGAAGGAGTAGTAGCACTCCTTCAGCTGCATGCGTGCTTCTGGACGGGACTGCAGAACGCGTGTGGCTCGGCCCAACATCAAGTTCATGAACGGTCCTGTGTGCACATGCATGTGAGTGACGCAGCCTCGATATGGTGACCAGCTTCGGAATCCGCAGTTATAAGCACAGGTATTCACTCCGAGGATGGCGGAGTGCGCTTCGTCATTTTTGTCGCACCTTGGGCTGGGGCCTTCATGAGGCCGCGCAAGTCGCCTCCTGGGCCAGAGCCCATGAGCACGGCATGTGCACTGTACAGCACCCGCTCCACGGCGACTGCCACGGCCGCGTGCTGTCGGGACGCGGAGACACACCAGAGGCATAGGTGGTGAGGCGACAGGAGCTCACAAGACGCACGCTCCAAGGGCGCAGTTCGTGGCATATATAGCAGCAAGCAGCACGCTCCTTCGTTCCAAGTGACGTGCTGTATGCAGAAGAGCGTGTGCGCACCTCGGGGCCGGCTACTGTGGTCGCAGTTTTGACGCTGCGTTGGAGCTTTGTCAGCTCCTCTTTCACGAACCCCAAGTCCTGCTCTAGACTCCGCGCTGTGGCCTCCAGCTGAGCCGCGCGGCCGGACAGCACCTGCGTGGCGCCACAGGTGTGCGATATAAGGCACACTTGGCAAGGTGAGTGGACCAACAAAGCAAACCAACGAGCCTTGACGCGCGCGAGCACCGACTCTCCGGCGGCCAGTATCTCCTGCAGCTCTCGCCCAGCCGCGGCCTGCTTGTTGGGCGACACAGGCGGCACGACGCCCTCGCCGGAGGCTCCGTCCTCTGCGCCTGCGAGAACAGCGAAGGAAGCGCACACATGAGGAGCGCGCTGTCAGCCAACATTGCTCAGCGCCCCGAAAAGATGCACCACGCACCCGGCGAAGGCATTGTGAGATGATGATGTGGCGGCGGCTGGAAGAGAAGACCCTTCCCCGGGCGACCCCGAGCTCGTGCAAGTGGACTCGAGATGACAGGCGCATTCGCGCCGCCGCGCATGGCAGGTCGTAGCGCGGTATTCCGTCGCCGGATAGCGGTGCGCAGGCTGGCCGGAATGTCAGGGCGCGTGTGGCCGCGTCTCCAGTCAACACACTCACTGCTGTGCAAGCATCGCTGTGCCTCTCAGGCGCCGGAGCTGCGCGACTTGCTCGCAGACGGACCACTTGAGCCGTCCATGCTGTCGGAGGTGCGCTCAGTTACAACAAGGGCGGGGGGTCCAACAGCGCGACAGTGTCCGTGTTTGCTATGGAAGTGGCGCCCAGTCCTCCCTGTCTATCTGTCGCTGGACTCGGCACGCACACGCCTTCCTGGCTGCGCACACGCGCACACGCATGTTGCTAGCAGGCACTGCGTGCGTGCGGACGACACGCAACTGCGTGTCTGCCCCCGTTGGGCTTGTGTTCTCTGTTCAAAGCTTTGACAGCATCCACCGTCGCTTTCCCCTCCTTCCCCACCCGGTGCTGCCTCTCGTCTCGCCTACAGCCCCGTCTCCGCGCTGTGCTGAACACCTTTGGCAGCTTCCCGCCCAAGTACAGGCTCCTGCTCTGGCGCACACTACTCAAGCTGCCACACAACCGACTCGCCTTCGGCGGCCTCCGGGCGAGAGGCACCCACCCTGCGTTCCAGAGCCTCAGCCGCCGCTTCCCCGGCCTTGCGGCCTCGCAGTGCGCTCGCCTGGGCCGCGTACTCAGCGCCCTGGCCTGGTGGTGCCCTCTGCTGTCCCAAGCGCCCTGGGTCCCTGGCTTCGTGTTCCCCTTCGTCACGCTCTTCGCCGCGGACGACTGCGGCGCATTCGAGGCGGTGGCAGCGGTGCTGCTGAATATCCTCCCCGGATGGCTGGAGGAGTTCCCGGAGCCGCCGATGATGTTGTTGGCTCTGGCAGAGCAAGCCATCGCTGAAGAGGACACCGCGCTGAGCAACCACTTGGATGTGTCCTGCGGCGGCGCATGGAAGGCGATCTGGCATTTGCTCACCACCGCGTTCAGTGACGCTTTCCCGGCTGCAGAGTGGGCGCAGCTGTGGGATCACCTGATTTGTGGGCCGCCGGTGCTGGCGCCCAGCCTTGCGGCAGCCATCCTGATCGCCAGTAAAAACGCGCTGATGTCTGTGCACACACCCGACGCGTGCACTGTGCTGCTCACCGGCCGGTGCGGCCTGAATGTGGACGCAGTACTGAACCATGCACACAAGCTGGCTGCCAGCAGAGGCGAACCGCTGCGCAGTTGGAACACACCACCGGTGGTGCTGGGCTACGGCGCTGTGTACCCCCCTTTCGGACCCGTACCTGATGCGCAGGTGAAGGCTGCGCATGATGCTGTTGCTGCTCAGCAGGCGCTAGTGGAACAGAAGGCCCGAGCGACCGCACTGTCCACCCGCGTTGATGGCGCCGCCAGCTTGCAAGCTATGTGGGATGTAGAGCAGCGTCAGCTGGCGCAAGTGCGTCGGCAACAGCAAGCTGAGAAGCAATCGCTGGATGCACAGATGGCTGCCCGTGAGGCTGCGAATCAAGCCGCAGTCTTGGAAGCCCGCCATGCGGCTCTGGATTTGAGGGAGCATGCGCTGCGGCAGCAGCTGCTCCGTGAGCGCGCAGCCTGGCACGAGGCCCTGACAGCAGGCGCCGCAGATGTGGACACACGACGTGCGGCGTTGGATGCCCAGGGCGCGCTCCTGGCTGCTGAAGAGCGCATTAGAAATCTGGAGGCCGAAGCCGAAGCACGGGAAGCGGCTGCAGATGTGGCCGCAGCGCATGCTTCATCCCGCCAGCGAGTGGCTGCGCAGGCGGCAGCGTCTGCGGCAGCGCAGCGTCTGCGAGGGGCGCGCTTCGCACGTGCGACTGCCCTTGCAGACGACGCCTCCCGCGTTGCACGAGCGCATGGTGCTGCTCGCCGCGCGCAACTGGCAGCCGCACGGGAGGAGGCGATGCAGCTTGCGGCTGCGCGTGAGGCTGAGCTTCAGTTGCAGCTTGCAGAGGAGGATGCGATGGCGGCGGCATTGCGGGAGCGCAACCGCCGTGATGCTGCCCAGACAGAGGCGGCCATCACAGCTGCTGCGATTGAGGCAGAACGCATGCGTAGCGTCACTGCAGCAGACGCGTCTGCGGCTGCGTTGGCGGCGCAGGCAGCAGCCGATGTGGACGCCTATGCGGCAGCAAGCAGGGAGCGGGCTTCGGCGCTGGCGGCTATTCGCCGTCAAGCCATGGATGGAGCTCTGGCTCGTGATGCTGCGGCTGCATCAGCTGCTGCGCAGACGCGGTCAGCACATATTGCGCAGCTCCTGGCAGAGCGTCGCTCTGCGCTGGCCGTGGCTGATGCGGAGGCCGAGGCGCAAGCGCAGAGGGCACTCTCACTGGGCGCTGTTGAGCGAGCCCGTGATGAGGCACTCGCGCAAGAGCTCCGCGCGCAGGCGAAGACGCTGCGTCCCTCGCCGTTCGTGCAGGCTGCATCATGGGCAGGCAAAAGCGCGGCGGGCGCGACAGACGAGTTGTCTCTCCGACTTGAGCGCGCACGCAGGGAGTTGGATCAAGCTGCGCGGGACGCGGCGGAGGCGGAGAGGACAGCGGCTTCGCTGCGTGCGCTTGCGGAGAGAGACATCCAGGTTGTGGCATGACAGTATTGACTAGCATGCAAGCGGTAATGCACGAAGCCATGCGACAATGCTCTCTGGTGTCACGCGCACCGCTGCGTCTTCAGCTGGCGCCAGGTCGCTTGGTCTCAGCAAAATGAATGAGCCTTGGCCCCAGCGCTCGGATGCCGGCAGCGGGGCCCTACATAACGCGCATCCTGCGTCTTGTCGTCGCCATCGGTCGTAGCAATCGGAGCAGAACCCGTGGGCGCACGGCGTAATTCTGTCTATGCTTGCTGCAAAGCAGATGCAGCACTCATCTTCGCTGTCAGGCTCACCGGATGCGCTGCTCTGTCCCTCAGACTGGCCGTGTGCTGCTTCGACTGTTATCTGCTGCAGTGCCGGGCGCAGATAGCTGTAAAATTTATCCAGCGTGCACCTCTGCACAGGCAACGTGGCCTCCCACTCGCCTCCAGTCTCATTCTCCACGACTGCGGCGTCAGAACGCCGTCTTCTGCGACGCCTGGGCCTCCACTCCACGTCTACAGAGACGTCGCCGAGCAGCCGCGCGACGCCGGGGCCCACTCGCAGGGCTGTTAGGAACGCGTGAGGACGACCGGTGTGCGTAACGCTGACCACGAAGCGGCCGCCCCGACAAGGAACGTGTCGCAGAGCGTCGTTAGCAGCAGCAATGTCGCGTAGAATCGTATCCATCTCCAGCGCAGGTCCGCGGTAGAGCCAAGATGACGGGCGCAGCCTGTTCACGGCGTGTTGCGCCTCATCGCGAGCTCTTGTGCGCACCTCCGGGTGCTCCTGCAGGTAGCTGAGCACAGCAAACGCGCCCACGAATGCATATGCGGCAGCCATACTGCCCTACACACCGTGAATCATATCAGGCAGAGTATGCGCGCCTCATGCCGGGCTCCGTCGTGATTTGCAGAGAGCTGGCACCTTCCGTGACGTGTGCAGCGGAAGACGCATTCGCCTGGACGCATGCGCTGCTGCACATGGACGCGCTCCTATCGTGGGCAGAAGCGAATGGCGCGGACATATCCAGGGTGCGACGCCACGGAGAGAGAGGCCTCGCGACGGTGGTCGACGTCCACCTCGGCGAGGTGCGCCTTAGCTTGTCTATCCACGTACCTCGCAACGTGCACTTCATTGACTCAGGAGTCACACCGAATTATCAGCCGTGTCTGCAGCTGCCCGGGCGCCTGCTCCTCCATGCTCACAGCAACGTCAGTTGCAACGACTCGCTTGCTGGCCACGTGAGTGAAGCACTAGACCAGCTCGGTGCCCTAGGCGCAAGCGACGTGACTCTTTTGGTCCTCAGACTAGCGCTTGAGCGCGCACTGGGTGCGTCGACGGTGGCATTGTTGCGGCTGTGTGTCCTGGAACTCACCACACTCCTTCGCCAGGCTCTGCCAGCTTCTGGGCGCCGTACATCAACGCTCTGCCACAATCGTTCCCGGACCCGCTGTGGTGGTCTCCAAGTCACCGGGCAGAGTTGGCCTGCACGCCGCTGGCCTCTGCAGTGGTGGACCAACAGGAAGCACTTGATGAGTTGCAAACCAGGCGCGAACATGCTGAAACAGCCACGTGTGTGCGTACTCGCTCACTCGCGATGAGGCTCGCATCGCAGATGGATGCCACTACTGCTGGAGAAGTGCAAGCATGCTTTAAGCCAGGACATCATCCATGGTCTCTCGAGTGCTGACAACATTCGTTATGCAAAGAGCGCAGTCGGCACGCGCTGCTTTGGGGTCGCTACCGGAGATGACCGTGGTGTGGTGCCAGCATTGCTGCCAGTGGCTGATTTGCTGGACCATGACCCACACAATGGATGTGAGTGGACCTCTGTCGGCGAGCCTCACGCTCACGGCGAGCTGCCCTCGCTGCGCATCGCCGCACCTCTGGCGCTGCCTGCTGGTGTCCTGCCATCCATGTCGTATGGGCAGCGGTCGAACCCGCAGCTGCTCCTCAGCTTCGGCTTTTGCCTGCATCCCAACACAGCGGATCGCTTCATTGTGGCGCTTGCTGCTGAGGGACAAGACACCGTAGCGCCTGGGGCACGACAAACGGTCCTTCGCGCGCGAGGCCTCTCCCGGAGGGGTAGCCTGTCAATCGAGTCGCCGCTACCGGAGGAATTGCTCCACACGTTGCGAGTGTGTCTCGCACCAGAAGGCGACATTTACGCCGCGAGTACAGACGAAAGCTATTCGCTTGCGCAGCACCGCACGGAGCTGAGGCTCATCGCCACGCTAAGGCGGGCGCTGGTGCAAGCTCTTTCATCTGTGGATCGCCCCGGCGACGCGCATCTTCTTACTGACAGCGCGTGCGAGGCAAGGTGCGCAGTGCGAGTGGGCGCCACTCCTGGTGGACAAACCATTTGGGGCAGCGATTCGCCTGATTGGAGTCTCGCGGCGTACAGGCACGGGCAAGCTTCTATTCTGCGAGCAGCGCTTGAGCGGTTGACACAACATGCGGCGGGTGTGCTGGCTTCCATTCAGCCAGTGACACCCATGCAAGGACCAAATGCGTACAGCGACCGCTTCACCGCTTGGCTACACGCCTCTGGCGCTCGCATGCCGGCATTCACACCCGGCTCCGTGGCGGCGACGGTGCAATTTACACCGGGCGGGTTCTGGACGCCCGCGCCACTGAAGCTTGCACAAGACACAGCGCCGGGCGCCATCCTTGCTCGAATCCCCGCGGCGTGCATTCTAGCAGCGAGTGACGAGCTTGAGTTAGCGCGCGCCATCATGGACCACGCTGCTCGTGGCGACACATCGCCATGTGCGCCAATGTTGACACCTCTCCTGACGCTTCCATCGCCGGTCGAGGCCACCTGCGCAGCAGCAGCTCTGTTGCAGGGCAGTAGCGCCAGCAACGCGGTAGAAGCGGAAGCTGAGGAGTTGGGCAGCAGCATCGATGCCATGAATGCCTCGCAAGAGCGAGATGGCCCTGGCGGCGCGGCGTGGGCTCTTGCAGTGGTGCGTCACGCGAGCGTCACCTGTGCCGATGGACTGCTGCGCCTTGTCCCCGTGGTGCACGCACTTGCTTCGGGCTACCTCTTCGGCGCGGTGGTGAATGCCCAACTTGCAGATGACGGCAGCGGCGATGTGGAGCTGATTGCGCTTGCACCGCTGCCAGCAGACGCCTTGCTTGTCTCGCCAGTGGATAGTGCGGAGGCATCGGCGCTGCTCCTGGCTGATGCTCAGCCACAGGCCGTGCACGATGAAAACATGCGTCAGCATGCAGTTGAGCTCATGCTTGCGCCTCCGGAGAGCGATGAGCACTGCAGTCTCCGAGCAGCGGCCATGGATGCCATGTCTGTCGGAGGCATGCACTTCCTCCTGGAGCCTCCAAGCGATGTGTCCCACCACCGAGTCATCACCGCCTTGGTTCTCATCACCTGTGATTTGGGCGACCATTCCGAGCTGGCGGCAGCTGCACAGGAGTGCGTGGATGCGTACGAATGCCTCTTGACTGCTGAGCGCGAACTGGACGTGAGCGAAGGCGCTAATGTGTATGTGTCGCCCGCGCAACGCGCTGCCCTTGCTCATGCCGCTACACGCGCAGCAGACACGTGGGTCGCTTCTCAAGCAGCGGTGCACGGTGCCATGCAGCCTGACACGCGCACTGGGGCTGCTCACGTTCTCATGCAGATCCTTGAGGCGATGGCGGAGGAGCTGGGCACCGCCAGCGCCGCTGATGTGCAGTCCGCGCTTGCAGCCGTGCATGCAAGCGATGTGTGGGCCAAAGCCTGCGCTGCGCACCGCGATGCACAATCTCGAATCTTGCGTTCCTGGCTCGATGCTCTCCGCGACCAGCAGAGGGCGACTCCCAGCAAGCGCACACGCGAATGATGCATGGATTAAACATAAGCGTGCTCTCACACATCCTCCACTTGAAGATCCTCAATGTGCTGCGCACACGCTGCCACCTGGCACTTGTAGCTCCCTGCTGCCTGCGGCGAGAACACACTGAGCGAAGTGTAGCGCACATGGAATGGAGGCCGCAGGGATGCATCGAGAACTGGCAGGACTGCTTCAATCGGACCACCGTGGCTAATGAAAAGAAGCGACTCTCCTGGGTGCTGAGCAGCCAGCGCGCGTATTGTCGCGTGCATGCGCTCCGCCAGGGACGGCCACGTCTCCGGGCTCTTCCGCGTCACGTTCAGCTTGGCTAAGTCAAAGTGCGCCACATAGGTTGTGTCCACGAGTGGAGAGACCTGCGCATAGAGCTGCTGAGGCGTAAGCAACAGGTGCGCCGCGTTCTGGTCGCCGCGTGGGTCCTCCCGCCTGCAGCGCCAGCACCGGTACCAGTCTTCGTCGAGCACCTCCGCCAGCCCGGGCTCAACGCACAAGCGCGTGACGCCAAGTTGCTGCGCGGCTGCAGCAGCAGTCTCCACCGTCCGGCCTAGAGGACTCACGAATATGCGCGATACGGGCGGTGTGAACGAGGACAGTCGTCGACCCAAAGCGCGGCCTTGAAGCACGCCGAGCGGGGTCAGTGGCGGGTCCCAGGGCCGGGGCGCCGTGTCAACCCATGCGTTGTCCACAAAGTCGGTCCGCTCTCCGTGACGCGCGATGAGCAAAGCCATGGTAGAAGACAGGAACGAGCTTTGATGGGGCGACGCTCTTTACACGCTGCAAGTCCACGTCATCACTTGATTGGACGCCTGCGTGTGGTGAATGTTCGCCCCTCACCGCTGCTCCGTTTCAGTCCAGGCTGCGCGTGCTCCAGCGCCTTCTGCACTGCCATTTGCGTAGCCGCGTCCACAACGCTATCCGCTGCGCCGGTCAGTGACGAAGGGACATCGCCGTCTGTTTGCTGCGCATCTGCGGAGAAATCATCGCCGTCGTCATATAGGACATCGAGCGCCTCCGGAGGCCCGAGCACGCCCGCCATCGCAGCCGCAAGCTGCGTCGCCGTGTCGATCGTTGAAGGATCCCTCCATGGCGCATTCGGGTCTCTCACCGTGCCCTGTAATGATGACCATTCCAGCGAGGAGAGAAACGAATCATCGACTTCGGCCACAACCAACTCAGCCTCCTCTTCAGACTCGACATCCGCGGTGTCACTGGTAGCAGCACTATCAGCATCGGCGATTTCAGTGAGAGACACCGTGCTCCACGACGCCAGGGGCGAGTCACTGGGCTGCTGCTTCAGAGTTCGGCTCCAAGCGCCTCGCTTAGAGGTTCTAGGCTCTTCCCACGCAGCATCCAGCGCGCGCGGGCCCGCAGCATCGATGCGCGTCGCCAGATCTACCACTTCCGGCCACGGAATCCACGCAAGTGGAGTGTCGCCTGCCACTGGTGTAGGCTCCCTGTTGGACACCAGCGCCGTGTGCACGCCAGGCTGCTTCGCCGCGCGGCGCAGGAGCGGCATGAAGTCGGCGTCATCGGAGACGACCACGACCGTGAGGTCGCGGCCCTCAGACTCGCGCGCAGCAGCGTATTGCTTCAGCACCTCCTCCACGGCCGCACGCAACGCAACATCAGCAGCCTGCGGCGTGCTCGCCACACGCTGCACGTGCACACCCTCGCGCCGTAGTGACCACGCCGCTGCATTGCCTGTAGATGGGCGCATCACCTCTCGCTTAGCCTCCCGGTACCGGAACTCTTTGTCCATGTTGGATGGACTCGGCCTCCGCTTGCGGTTCGCAGCGAACGCCTCGCGCTTGCGCGCCTCCCGCTCGTGCAATTTTGCGAAATGCTTGCGCAGCGTCTCCGGGTCACCGCAATGGCGACCGCACAGCGGACAGATCCCCCCTCTGTGGAGCGCCAATTCCTCTCGCTCAGCCTCATCGATGGCCGCCTGGAACGGCGATGTCCACGTGAACGCGTGTCTATTTGCGAACGCCTGTATATCCACCACCATGCCGAAACGCCCGCCGACGGCTCGCAAAGCAGCAGCTAAAGCTCTGGGCGGGCACTGCGCTGCGTACGGCTTTTTGTTGTCCAGGTCCCAGAAGATGAGGACATCCCTTCCCGGTGGCACCACTGCATGGCTCGTACGCGCCAGCTCTGCAGGCACGGGGGGCCGCGCCAGCTCTGCCGACATTGCTGCAGCCCATTGACGCTCAGCATTGGCCTTGCGCCGCGCCTCCTCGACAAGGCGCAGCCCATCCGCCAGCTGAACAGGCTCCGGGCCCGTGTACGAGGCTGGGATGGAGCGCCAAATGCGCGCGTCGGTCATAGCAACCGCCTGTTGGAAAGCGAGTCCAGTGAAGGCCGTCTCTGCACACAGCACTAACAGTGATGCGCGCACCCTCTTCCTGCTGTTCACGCCGGACAGGCTCAGTACGAGTCCGCCGACGCCGTCGCCGGCAGCCCTGCTCGAGGCTGTCGCGACGAGCCACTCTCTCTGTCCGCCGTCGCCTGGTCTCAGAGGCACCTGCACCAAGCGGCGCTGTCCGTCACTCTGTCCCCTCAGCGCGTCTCGAGCCTCCAGGTGTGGACACGCAGCGCGCACGCGGCCGCTGTCTTCGCTGTCCTCAAGCCAGGGGCCAGTGACAACTGCATCAGGTGGCGGCACCTCCAGCGGCGCCGACACCCGTGACAGCTCGAGTCGCGGCTTCCGCACAGCGCGCTTCTTCACTGCTGGCGGCGTCTGTGGCGCAACGACGTTGTTATTATGAGCGGGGGCGGTTAAGGACGCGCATGCTAAAGCGGCCTGACGGCAGTCAAGTCTGCCTACGAGTGTGCGCACAGAAGGATGCATGTGCGCTGCCCACATGCGGCATTAACAGTAACAGAGCGCGCTCATCGAACGTTGTGTGAACAGCCTGATGCCGCTTACGTGGCGGACATTGTGCAGCTCCCTCGGCGGCGCCGTGTAACACACCGCCGTGTACATCCCAAGACCACGCCATGGTGTGCGCCGCATTCACGCCTGCCGCGCCTCGCACAACACAGCAGCGTGTGCAGAACCGCGCAAGGCGTCGCTGTGCATGTGCTGCCCAGTCTGCAGCCCCGAGCACCGCGCACTACGACCGCGTCCTCCTGGCAGTAGTCGACTCGAATCCATATCTATCGGCTGACACACGCGCTGCAGTGGCTGTGGCTTGCAAGCACGTCAGTCCGACCGGGGCACTGACGGTGCTGTTTGCCGACGCGAAGCCTGTGGAAAGCAGCTCACAGTCTGTTCGGCTGGACACGCTTCGCTTCCATCTGAACGAAAACGGATTCTCTGGCGAGCCTTCATTCTTGTCCGAGGCGGGTCAGAACATGGCAGCAGCCATAAGTGATGCAGCTGACTCGTCGGACAGCGCCCTAGTGGTGCTGAGCTGCGGCGCAGTGCACGCAAAGGCTGTGGAAGTGCACCTCCTGTGCGAGTTCCTCTCAGCGCCGCTGCTGCTTGTGCCGTGAGCAAGTGGAAATAGAGGCACCTTCCTTCGCAAGGCGCATTATTGACTGTCTGTTTCTGGCCTCGATGCGCGCCCCTGCTTCATAGCCTACGACCCGCTCGCTCCGTCTCAATCACATGGCTCCTGCGCCTACCACGCTCGCGTGGTTGCAGCTGCCTGTAGTCAACAGAAGAAGGGAGTCAGTAACGACCTCCTGCGCCTGCCGCTTCAGAGGCGCGAACCTGAAGCCAGTGCGTCCGCAGCTCGAAAATAGAGTTGCGGCGTTGATTCCGGTCCCTCGCGGTGCAGCGAGGTGGCCGCCACGACGTTCAGCACTCCTGCTCGCAGTGGGGCCCTCGTCCACGGCGCCCGAGTCAACGCCTGTGTCGCCGGATGAGTTGACGTATTACGACAAGTTCGCACAGGTGGGTGCCGCAGTGTCGGGCCGTCCGCTCAGTCGCGTGTCCCACTTTGACCTGACCTTCACTCTCAACTCAGGTCATGGAGGCTGCCGTTGTCCGCATTGTTGAAGCCAAGGAGTCCAACTCAAACTCAGAGCTTGCTGTTAACTCCAGCTGCGAGCGCATGTACGAGCTTCTGTGCTTCGCGGAAGGCACGGGCGACGCAAGGGGCGCTGCTTTTGCAGAGCACTTGCTCGCTCTCCTGCGCGGCCGCTTCCTGGTGTCCACCACCCAGTTGCCGGACGAGCTGCGTGCCGGGGTGCTGGTGCGTGAACATTCATTACTCCCCTTGTTTGTGTGGCCGACTGTACCACTGACTCCCCGTGTGCCAGCAATACGCGGGCCTCCTGCTCGCACTAGACTGGCAACTCGAGGGCTTACCTGATGAGGCAAAGCCAAGGCTCAGGGAGGCTGCCATTCGCGCGATGGGTGCGCCATCATCGGCGGAGGGTGAGAGCAAAGTCACATCAAGACCCGCGACGGAGAGTGCTTCCCCGTCTTCAGCGGCCTCGCAGCCGCCACCTGCACCTGCACCTGGCTGGGTGCCTCCGCCCGTCAGTGACACAGACGCCGTGGATCCACTCCGCGCGATGGAGGTCCTGGCTGACACACTGCAGAAGGTGGGCCGCGACGGCACGGAAGAGGAGGCTGACGTGCTGAGTCGCCTCGCGCAGGTGCTGCAATTCAGTGTCCGCGGCGTGGTGGCAATGCACGCCATGGATCCCAAAGCCCGGGCAAGCATGGATTTCATGGTGCAGTTTGCTGCGGACAC
>Ga0164297_10003540_pt1 | contig 14471 bp, 23 predicted proteins | sample GEODES058metaG_FD_113539 | JGI IMG/M metagenome (GOLD analysis project Ga0164297, IMG submission 113539) | Dystrophic lake water microbial communities from Trout Bog Lake, Wisconsin, USA - GEODES058 metaG | ecosystem: Environmental > Aquatic > Freshwater > Lake | place: USA: Trout Bog Lake... | reverse complement strand
TTGACGTCATGGCGCTTAATGATGCGGGTAATATGTGGATGAATTCAATGCCAGGAAAGCCGACTGCCCCCTTTCCCGCCTTTCCAGCACGCAAGTACGAGCGCGATGACGGGAAGCTTACGTATGTGCGCCCTGATCTAAACTTCAACTACGTGTACGATAAAGACTTTATCGGTTCCCAGAAGTTGCCTGATTGGGTTATGCGCCGGCGTATGAAGTCGATGGGTCCTAACCCTCTGATCTTCGTTGTTGTTCTGGCAGCTGTTGCTTACGCCTTCACTCGGATGAAGCGCTAGAACTGGACAACCTTGGGCGCCACCACCTTTACCAACTTTTTTGTCAAATTTTCTTTTTCGTTTTGGGAACGTGTTTCCAGGTTGGGGCAATAGTGCACCTCAAGCTGAATGCACCTCGCACAGAAGTTGCCCTGGCACTCCTTGCATGTCAAAAACTTCGGCTTGTGTGGGCATTTCCACCCAAGGCTCGGGGCAGTCTTCATCCTCTAGTACTTCGCAATGTAAGTTTCCTTGGTAGGGCTCGTCCCACACAACTTCACACAACCCTTTTTGTCTAGCACCCTCTACCCGACTCCAAAAGTCTTGCATGGTTGCTATATGTTTCTCGAACCAAACGCGGTCCCTCTTGACGCGAGTAATCATGAAAATTTCTGGAACTTCTTCTTCTGCTGGACGAGGGACATTCCCGCTCTCTTCACAGGGGCCCTTGGTCTTGACCTGCTTGGTTGTTGCTGGCCGGTACTGGACAAAATCACAGTCTTCAAAGTCGAGAATCTCCAGCAACAGCTGAATCTGAGGGAGATAATGCTCAGGAACTTTGTCCTCAATCTTGCGAGTCAATGGGCACTTGATCTCTACCAAAAGACCGTCTTCCGTGATGCCGTCGGCCGAACCTCCAAGAAAGGGATACTTGGGGTGCTGGACCAGGCCAATTTCGTGAGTCTTTCGGCCGGTCTTGGCGTCATACAAATCACGGGCAACGGGCTCCAGGAGAGTACCGTGAGCCGTTGCTGCGTTCCCGGCCCAGGCTTTTTTGAGAACTTTTTTTACCAAAAGATCATCTGGCTTTTCGTAGCGGTTGTGCCCAAGGGCGCTCGCCACGTCACTCGCCGTCAGCATATTCTCGCGCAGGGCCAGCCATTCTTCACTTCTCTGCTCGAAGTACTTTCGGTTCAAGAGTTCCTTGACCTTTGGATCCATTGACTTTAAACCGCTTGTCCGTCTTAAGTAAGAGTTCGGCTGCGTTTTGTTCCGCCTGCTTTTTGGTACTTGCGTAGCCACAACCCATCTTCGATCCATGCACTATAAGGGACACTGCAAATATTCCATTGACGTTCCCTTCAACTTGATATTCAGGCAAGTCAATCTTCTCAGCCTGGCACCACCGCATGAGTTGGTCCTTGTAGTTGTCGTCCAGGTTCACGTCAGTCTCAACTTTTTCAAAAGATTTTAAAATAAATTGTTTTGCATAAACCATCCCAAGGTCAAGATATATGGCGCCGACAAAGGCTTCAAAGACATCCTCGAGAATCTTGGGGTTTGTGTTCCAAGCGTTTCGGATTCCCTTTTCATCCATGAGAATCCATTTATCAAAACCGAGCTCTTTCGCAATCTCGGACAGAGTTGTCCCGCGGACCATCTTGGTTCGGGCCTTTGTAAGAAAACCCTCCTGCTCCTTTTCGTGACGATCAAACAGCCACTTTGTGACTACGAAACCCAGTACAGAATCACCCATAAATTCGAGCGTTTCATACGAAGACTTGAGAGTCTCGTAACGTTTGAGCGCTGATTTATGCGTAAATGCTCTTAGGTAATAATCTGTATTTTTCACCTTGGTTCCCACAAGTGCATCCAAGACACTTCTGGGAGGACCGGTCGGAACCTCCATCTTTTGTTATTACACGGGTTATATTTTTAAGTGGCTGAGCAGAGTACGGAACATGTTCGCGAAACATTCTACTGCGCGGCCACCTTCTTCACCTTTGGGCGAGCGGGCTTGTCGGCTGCGGGCTCCTTGGGCGCCTTGGGCTCCTTCGGAGGCTTCGTCTCCTTTGGCGCCTCCTGTTTTACGTAGTGCTGGTTCAGAAACTTCTGAATATTCAGAAACGTAATCTGTGTACCCTCAGGAGGACTCAGCAGAGACTGCAGGGGAGCATCCAGGGCGATGTTCTGGCCCTTCTTCAGCTCCTTCTCAGTTACGTAAGCATTCACCGCCTTGGTTACCTGGGACCGAGAGATCATCTCATCGGGGCCCAGGTTCAGGAAAGAGCGCAGGGCATCAGTTACAACCTGTGGCTTGTTGAAGCCATTGTTCTTGGCGCGAGCCTCCTTCTTCTCGCCAGTCGGGTCATCAATATCACCCAGGACCTTGCGGACCATCTTCCGCAAGGCCTTGAGGTCCTTCTGCACCGCGGCAATATCAAGAGCAAGAGAGTCAAGGGTGGCCATTTCTACTATACAGGGCCCCCGAGTCTTTATATGAGAAATAGTGCCATGAGAACCATAACCCCGACGAGAAAAAGTAACCAGAAGAAGCGAGTATGATGGGGCGGGCCATAGTTGGGCCTTGTGATTGAAAAAGGTGCTTCATATTTGAACTCGGTTGCTCTTTGGCTTGTCATCAGGTTTAGTCCAAAACCAGGCGGAACGCCAACTCCAGTAGTTGCCTGAAGTTGTTTGAGATTCGAAGGCGGTGATCCGCTACATTTGGGCTGACAGCATCCAGGATCACATGGCCGGACAATCCCGTCCGCCTTTCCTATCCAGCCACAGAATGTTCCTTTGGGTCCAGGTAAACATTGGCAGTCTATACTGCACATTAATCTTAAAGAATATTTTAGTTACTAAGGTATAATGGAGTTTGGATCGCCTCAGAAGCTTCCAGATGGTCGTTATTTCCTGAAGATTACCGGTCAGATGATTCAGCTGAACAACGTCAAGGTCCAGGAGGGCTTCACTTCTACGTCTGTGACAATCGAGGTTCCTGAGGAAAAGTTCGTAGCACTAGATGAGGAGATCTTGGCCAAGGCCAAGGAGTCCAAGGTGGCTTGGTTTGGCCGGGAGCTCAGCGACGAGACCATCCAGGCCGCCTTCCAGGGCAGCATCACAGATGGCACTCTAAGCGCCAGTCTGGCCAAGTTCAAGGGCGAGATTGTTACAAAGGTTTTTAACAGTCAGAAGGAGGCTATCGAGCTCTCTGCAGTAGAGCCCGGAACCCAGTGCGATGTGTTTGTGGAGCTGTCGGGTCTTTGGTTCCTGAAAAAGTCCTTTGGTCCCGTGTGGCGTGTCATCCAGGCACGTGTCCGCGGCCCTCCCCGGGCGCCCTCTTTCCCAACTCAGTGCCTCTTCGAGGACGAGGACGAGCCGATGGTGGACGATCCGTCAGACTATGTTGACTGACGCCAGAAAAAAGTATGCACATAATAACAAATGCCTCCCCGCAAGACTGTCGTGGCGATTGTCCTGCTCGTGGTACTTTTGGCCGCCCTATTTTGGCCCAAGCCCAGTTACTATGCTGGCCCTATGGGCGCCGACCTGGATCGCCCAGGCGCTACATATAACGCGGCAGCTGCAGGCCCGATGGCGGCAAACAACATAGATTATGACGTGAGTGCCGCAGGCCTCATTCCGCGCGAGATTACGACCATGGAGGACTTTGGTAAGTTTTCCCCAGACGCAATTCTGCGCGGCCAGAACTACCTAGATCCGCGTAGCCAGATTGGTTACCCCGAGACTATTGGTGGTGTGCTCCGCAATGCCAATCGCGACTTCCGTTCCGAGCCCATCAACCCCCGTACCCCAGTATCCATCTTTAACCTCAGCACCATTCCTCCGGATACTATGCGCCCGCACTTTGAGATTAGCCCCGAGTACCAGTAAAGACGCGTCCTCTTCTGCTCATTTCTTTCATAACAAATAACAAATGGATTTCTCGGAAGCCATGAAGGAATGGATTGGTCTGAAGCTCACGTTGGCGGCTGCACGCCAGGATCTCTCAGCACTCAACAAACGCGAAAAAGCCCTCAAGGCGCAGATTACTCAGCACATGGACCAGAATGACATCGACACGGTCAAGGTCAAGGACACTGTCAAGGTTAACCTCAAGAAGAAAAAGTCCAAAGGAGCAATCACGAAGCAAGTTATTCGTACAGGTCTTTTGAACTTTTTTAATGGAGATGGCGCCAGGGTCGACCAGGCCATAGAGGCCATAGAGGCCGCGGCGCCAACGAAGGATGTGTCGACCGTCAGTGTAACTGGACTCAAACCAGAAAAAAAATAAATACTTTTATTAAATGAAGGCGAGTAAAGTTCTCCCATGGCTCATCTTCAGCCTGGTTCTTGTGCTCGCATGGCTGACTATCGGGTCTTCAGGATATGCCCAGGCGCCCCTAGGTTATATTCGCGGCCCAGACGGGTGGGATTTCCCTGGTTCCGACATCAAACACATTCGTAACATAACGCGCCGGAATTGTGCAATAGAGTGCTCGAATGACCCCAAATGCGAGGGAATTGTCCGCGACCCCAAGACGAAGGATTGCTGGCTCAAGACTGATATGGTGATTGGTGACAAGAATCGCAACAGACGGGCGTTTTTCAGAATATAATGGGTTAAAGTTTATAATCTCTATGAAATTAACTATAATGGGTCTCGGTGACGAGTACTCGCGCGACGCTCTGTTCAGGCGGCCAGACCAGGAGGTCCAAAACTCCGACTCTGACCGTGAAGAGGGCCCTGAGCCTTTGCACCCAGAAGACTGGGAAGCAATGTTTAGTGATGAAATTTATTCCGATGTCACAACTATTCAGGCGTTCGTTTACGACGGGTTTCACCGCGTGAAACGCCGCTACGGAGTAGTTGAATACACGAAACTTCTACATGAGTCGCACCTCTTCTGGTCTGACTGTGCCATCCGCCATTCCGTCATGAATCTGTGGCGCAAAATGCGCTTCAAGAATATGTTTGATCCTCAGAGTTTCCAGAATTGGCTGGAATATTATATTGAGATAAAGTAAAATGAAGTCTTTCCTGACGGCTGCCGTCATTTTGGCCATGATTCTCTTCCTGTGTTTCTCAGGAATGTCCCAGTATGAAGATGTAGCCATTGGTGACAAACTATGGGATCGCCGTGTCGATACAGACTTTCCGAAAAATGACCTCAAGGACATTATGCCAATCACTCATCACACGTGTGCCCGTTTGTGCGCAGAGACTCCGACCTGCAAGGGGTTCGTGCGCGATCCCAAGACCCAGCAGTGCTGGCTCAAGGGCGACATGAGCAAATCAGTATCGGCAACGGGTCGCCACGGGTTTATTTTATTGTAGACCTAAAGTAAATGCTGCCTGACCTTGCTGCACCAAAGGTGGCTGTCCCAGCTACACTTTTCATGATTAGTCAGGTTTCGGAAAGTACGCACGGTCTCGCGTTTCTCCTGGTTCCTATTCTTTCCTGGGTCATAATCAAATACGTATTAAAGCACAACGTAACAACTGCCGACATCATAGTCCCGGGAGTCCTCACGCTCGTTCTCGAACTCGTGCCCTTGCCCTTTGACGCGCCGACCGCCATAGTTAGCAAAGGGCTCGTGTTCCTTTTGGCGTTTTCTTATTTAAGAATTTTGTTTCCTGCCTACTACTAATGAGACCCAAGAACCTCGTCATAGGTCCAGGGGCAATGGCTTTTTATTTATTTTTAGGAAAGTTGTCACAGATTGATACTTCCTGTGTCCGAGCATTGAGTGGTGCGAGCTCGGGCGCCATCCTCGCGCTTCTCTGGGTCGTCTTTAAAGGAGACATTCCAGAAATGCTCGATTTTTCCGTCAAGGCTTCTGTCAAGGCTGCAATGAGACCAAACATTAAAAATTTATTGTTAAATTTTGGATTGGTTCCAGTTGAACGCATTCAAAAACTTTTTCAAACAATATTTTTAAAAAGTTTTGGAAAACATGACATGACCTTTGAACAACTCCACCAGGTCCGTCCGGTTGATTTGTATATTTCCGCTTTTTGTGTTGACAGGTGCGAGACGGAATATTTTTCATGGAAGTCCCACCCGAAACAGTCGGTGATTGATGTCCTCTGTGCGTCAGTCGCCGTACCCCTCCTCTTTTCTTCCGTGCTGATCGGCCCGTGGCGCTATGTGGATGGCGCGACCCAAGAAGAGGTTCCGGCCATGCCCTTTATAGGCATGGACCCTTCAGAGACTCTAGCGATCCGCACGACGCCGTCCCCGCCCAAGCCTACAAAAAATTTAGCAACTTTTGTAATGAATTTATTCAGTTCGGCTCTTCGGCTGCGTCACAAGTGCCCCTTTCAGGCGTATCATGTGGATGTCTCAAAGGTTGATGTGTTTGATTTCGGTGCAGATCGCCTCAGACTCTTCTGCGACGGACAAAAATCTCAGACTCTAGTAAATGCAGCACACCATCCGCTCTGGCCACGTGCGGAAGAATGGATCGAAACGCATATACGTAAAGGCGAGCAAGGGCCGGAAGGCTTATTCGTACATACGGAAGGCGAGCAAGACGCGCGTCAAGGCAGTACCAGCCTACGATGTGGGGACTGCGGGCCAGCCCCTGCGTCGCATAGGCCCCCTCAAGAAGGGGATGTTGACGCGTTATGGCTATCACCCAGTTGAGGCCACCAAGGACCGTCACAAGGCGCTCAGCAAGGCGGTCCACACCGGCAAGGAGGAGCCTCGGGCCGTCGTGCGCCGCCTCGTAGCCATCAGCACCCTGACAAAGGGCCACCTGCCCCGGGCCAGCCGCATCTACAAGCAAGACTCCAAGTGGGTCCGCGCCAAGTTTGCGAGCCGCTTCAAGACGGATCCTAAATATAAAGTTGTTAAAAAGTAAATGGCTATAATTCCAGGTCAAACTGGAGGAATACAGTTGGCGGCCGCCATGGGCGGTGCGGCTGTTCGGACGGCCGCGGGTATTCTCGGAGCCCGCGCCGCCGCCCCCCAAGTCACCGTGCAGATGCCACCCGGCGGGCTGAATGCGGCATCCTCTGCAGCCCTCGTGGCACTGGCAACGCAAGTGAGCGCTGATGTGGCATCCTGGATCGCCCGGGTCTCTCCATATGCCCGGTTTGGATTTTATACTTTCATGGTTCTTTTGTGTCTTACTATTGTTGAAAAGGGGGTGCGTCTTTTTGGCCCACCAATCGTGCAGGCGGCCAAAGCTTTGCTTGTAGTGGCTAAAGTTGGGGTCAAAATGACGGCGGGAACGGCCAAGGTTTTCATCAGACTTTCGGCCAAGGTCATAGCCGCTTTGTACCGGGCCGGCCAGACAAAGGCCCAACAGGCTCTGGGAATGATCGTGAGTGCACAGAATGCGATAGGTCACGGCGTCAAGACTGTTCGGGCCGGCGCGGCGGCTCTCGCCTCTGTGACGCGGCGAGCATCCACGGCCGTCATGACCGCCCTAGGGAAGAGTGCCGCCCGTCTGCGAACGGTGGGCGGAAGACTAAAGAAGGCGCACATCTCTTACAAGAAACGCCAAGCGGTAAAAGCTGAGGAGACACGGGTAAAGGGTCTCATTAGCAAGGTTCGCAAGTCTAACGCACCTCTGACTCTCAAGGAGAAGCAAGAGTACCTGAAGATGGCCCACAAGGCGAATAGCGTGGCGGCCAAGGCTGCCAAGGAGGCCAAGATGTCGGCAAGCGCTCGCCGAGCCCACTCGGCGGCTGGGGCGCTGATGGGCCTAGGAAAGCGGAAGCGCTCTCACTAAATTGTCTTGTACCAGGCCCAACGTAAATCTTCGCATATGCCTTTCCATATCTCATCCTGCCTGTACAACTTTTCTTTGGATTTCAAAAGGGGAAAACAGGGCAAGAATTCATCTTCACCAAGCAATTCACAAAATTTGTACAAAACATAAGAATAAGACAAAAAGTTTTTTCGATCTTTTGGTCGATGTTTATCAAAGGGTTTTTGAATCTGATGAAACATGAGTCTAAGGCGCGCTTCAAGTTCTGAACTCATTGTTGGAGGTTGTATCCCGTTGATAATCGTCGTTATATATGGAACGTGTTCATAAAAGCGCGAGCGGCCCAGTTTCTTGAGAAGGGACTTTACTTTTTCATGCGTAATTTCGGAAAGATCCTTAACTTTTTGCTTTTTGAATTCGGCCCGAAGTTCTTCTATGACTTCAGGAGGAACACTCGTTGACTCCTTGGCCTGAAACTGACTGACCCATTCATTAAAGTGATTTTCACGTTTGTATGAATATACAATATTCTTCTCCATGTCCTGTTCCTCTTTGAAACCCACCTCATCAGAAAGAATATATTCAGTCAACCCACAATTTCTACAAATTTCATCACTCTTTGCTTCGTCCAAAAACTTGGAGTTGCGGGCACCGCACGACCTGCATACTTGATCCGGTATAGAGCACCAAGCTCTTGGGGCGGTCTCGTGCTGTCCCTCTACGTGTACAAGGTACGAGTTGTATATATCCTGACGCTGAACACCCTTTCTCGAGCTGACCTGCACCCCCGCCACCTTCTTTGTGCTAGATTCCCCAGACATTTCCCCATGATGATATTCCTTGATAAAGGGGGCTGTACGGGCCATATAATCATACATTTCACCTTCTATTTCACGTTTTTCTGAATCTGATGCCGCTTCTATCCTAGCCTGAAACTCTCGTACCTTTTCATTAAATCTTGCTTCCATTTACTGAAAATTGTGCGATTTTTTTAAGACTCGTCAACTCTTGGTGCCAAGTAGAACTTTACGTCTCCCAAGTTGGCGATTCCATATCGAAAAACTATTGGCATATTTTCATCTGAAGAGTCTTGCATGAGCTGGACTGATGAGCAGAGTCCCGTGGCCTTTGTGAACATATTGATGTACCGGAGGTTATAGGTCGCTCCAATCTTTTGAGGGAAAGAGTCTGGAAACTCGAGTACAGTCTTTTGGTTGGCAAAGTCCCCCTCACAAGAGAGCTCGAGGTGCTGGCCATCGCGATAAATGGCCATATCTCGGGCCAAATTCCCCATGTCCCTGGCGATCCTCTGGAAATCAATACTGGGCATCGTCGTGATGACGTCCATTGCAATATCTGGCACGTCTAGAATGTCTTCATTTATATCAAGGAGTTTGAGAGTAAATGTTGTTTTAGACTTTTTAGCAGCATTCTCTATTATGCACTCGAGCGTTTCTGTGCCATTGATATTCATCGTGAGAGTGTCCGTCTGACCGACCGACTTGAGGAGCTTGAAAGTGTTGGCCATGTTTAGGCCGGCTGAAATTTCAGAAGTACACGAATATTCTTCAAAGTTCTCAGCCGCAAGAGTCATATGGACCAGAGTGACTCGGGCCGTGTCCAGAGTCAGAATCTTAAGGCCCTCTGGGCTGAAATATACATTAACATCATTAATGATATCTTTCAGTACCTCGAAAATTCCTTTAATAGCATTGGCCTGAACCGTGCGTAGATGCATCCTTTCGGTTTAGATGGGTTTCTTTTTAAGCTCCTACACCTGAAGCATACGCATCTTTAACATCCTTCGACAACTTAGCCTTGAGTTCCGAAGTGAGAATAGGCTGCATGCTCATTCCGTACGACTCTAGTTCAAACATGTCCCGACCGCCTTCACCTCCATCGAGGGTTGCGGTCGTTATCCCTCCTGAAGACCAGTTTTCGATTTCTACTGGTATCATTGACTCGAGCCAGTTGCGGACCTCGGCTCCGACAAGGATATTCCCATCGACCGTCACGAGTGTCGGGACACGCTTTATATTAGGGTTTGCCGGGCGGCCGTGGGTCGACACGTTGTGATAACGGATCATCGGCCCTAGGGTCGGATTTGCCTTGATATAATTTAAAAGTTCAAAAGAATATTGACACTTGTCGCTAAACACCAAGAGCGCCATTGATATTTTGTATTTTTTTTAAAAGTCACTATTAACACATGAAGACAGACCTGGCAATCCTCGGGGCTGTCGCTCTCGTGATGGCGTACTTTTTTTGGAACACCTCTTCCTTGACGACTGCTCGATATGCCGACCCTGCTCCATCTGGTAATACTCCAGTCCCCAGAAGTATAATTCAGGCTATAATCGAAAAGATACAGGCTGGGTCTCCCTGGCTTCAGCCGGTGAATACAGTATTTATAAATCCTCAGACGTCTCCACAAGGCGGCACCGAGTACAACGCTCGCTTCATGTTCCTGGACACCCGCGGGTTCTTCGGAGAGCAATATGACGTGACGGCGACAGTTAGCCCAGAAGGACTCGTCAACCTGCTTAAAAAGACTTTTACAAGTTCCCCCGCACCCGATGGCCCGTTTGAGCGCTTCTCCCCAGACAAGTACCAAAGCTACTCTGACATCAACACGTCCCTGGGACTCCAGCTTCGCCAGGCTCTTCAGCAGACCCGCGAGCTCCCGGGCACGACAGACGTATCTGCGTAGGCTAGGGTATCCTAAACTCGTTGCTCATTGTAATGATATCGGCAGGGGAGATTGCCGAACGAGAAAGAGCTCGGCGAAATATCCGTAAAGAAACTTATAAAAATATTCTTGAACAATTTTCAAGAAAAGTGAAGGCTGCGGCGGAACGTCGCGAGCGATCTGCGACCCTCCAAGTCCCTCCTGTCGTCCTCGGGTTTCCAATGTATCCATATGAAGAGGCTCTTTCGTACCTGAGGAGACAGTTGGTCCTTGCGGGCTACAAGGTTCAGCAGGGAATGGAACAAGGACAGTTTATAGTCACTTGGGAGAAGGCCAAAAAACAGCCCAGCAGTCCCAAAGAGATGGTCGAACCAGGAGAGGAGCTCTTTTTTGGCCTGGCAAATATGCAAAAGGTTGCTGCGCAGTTGAGGAAAAAGTAAAAAAGAATATATTACTAATGGAAGTTCTCAATGACGCAGAGAGACGCTACTCGAGGAAACTCGTGGATGCGATGCTCCCGGAAATCATCGAGGTCCTCGTGACTATATGGGAAGAGACAAAGAAGGAGACAAAGGACAGAAAGTTTGTCGAAAACTATCGCCAGAATCTCCGTAAGATTAAGGGCGAGTGGTCAAACGTCAAGGTCAAAGAGCACGTGTCGAACATCCTCAAGCAGTGTCCTCTGTTCCCCAGGCTCATAGCCGCGGTATTCGTCATACACGTCAAGATTCTTAGCGCCATCCGAATTGATAAATCTTCAAAGAAAATAAATTTAAAGTTGCCGAGCAATGACGTCTTTGTCCACACCTCCTTCATTGAGTGTGCCCGCGACCTGTATGACGACCCTTACATCATCACGGAGGAAAAGACGCCAAGTGAACGCAGGGAGGATCTCACGCGGCGCTTCACCAAGTGCATCCGGGAGACTATCGAAAACCTCGTTCCACTCGAGGCTATAATGGATAATTATTTTCCTAAAAATATTGATGATTTCAACATGGGTGAGGATGAGGAACCTGAAGAGGTCGGGGAGGACTTGATTCAAGATACGCATCAAGAAGAGCCTATGGATGATCCTGCACAGGCCATGGACGCGGCAGAGGCCCAGGGGGGGCCAGAAGGTGCCACGCCGATGGATGGCTCGGAACTCCCCAACCCCGATGAGACACCCGGTGGTTCCAAGACTATAAATGTAACGCCCATTAATCAGACGCCCCACAAGGAGGAGCTCTTTCCAGACGCGCCAGAGGGTGGGAAAAAAGATGGCCCTTAATTCTAACAAATGGATCAATATCTGCGCCAGCCCGTGACTGCCGCCGCGATTGCGGGCGCCGTGGCCGTCGCTTACCTTGTTGCTAAAAACAAGCTCAATGGAAAGGCGAACGCGCCCAACTCTGAATACGCCAAGCCCGCGTTCCTCGTGGCGATTCTTGTCTATTTTATAGTTGCCCAAGGTTCTGGACATCGCGAGTCCGTGAGTCTCGAACCTTTTTGACTTAAAAAATAAAATACTTTTCTTTAAAATGAGTTCCCTGGATGCGTTTAATGAGTTGTACTCTGACTTTATCACAGACCTTGAGGGTGCGTTTCCCGACGACGAGTCCGTGAAGGCTTTCAAGGCGGAGTTTGTGGCGGCCCGTGAGGCGTCTGTTCGGGGTCCACTCGAGTCCTTTATGAAGCTCGACACCAAGGGTCTCACAACCCGTGATGCAGCCTTCATCAAGCAAATGACCTTTGGGCCAGTATGGGATGGCGCGTCGGATCAAGCCAAGCAGGCTATCTGGAATCACCTAAATGGTATTTACATGATTGGGATGACGCTTAGCATGTTTCCTCCAGAGACTCTCGGAGCCATCGAGGCTGCTGCCAAGAAGTGTGCAGAGAGTGGTGCTTTTGATCCGTCAGCGCTGAGTGGTCTTCTTTCGGGTATGATGGGCGGCGGTGGCTTCCCTGGTATGGCTCCTCCTCCTCAGCGTCGCGTCGCAAGTGGCTCGCGCCAGAAAAAAAGTAAGAAGTAAATAGTAGATGGATCCTCAAGAGATATTCCGAAAGGACCGACTTCTTCAGTTCTGGCCGACGGCGACTCAGTCTGCCCGAGAGCGCGTCTCGGCCACAACACGGTTTATAGTGTACGCGATGACCATCTTGTACCTCATAAAGAGAGATAGTCGCATTCTCGCCCTAGGTATCCTGGTTTTGGCGGTCCTATACTTTTTGTACACGAACAATCAGATTCCAGATGGGCAGATTCGACCAGTTCAGGGAGACGGGCGGGCGCCTTATTGGGGTCGCGATACCGTGACTATGCCGACTATTGATAATCCCATGGGAAATGTGCTCATGACTGATTATGTGGATAACCCAGACCGCCCACCAGCAGCCTGGTCGGCGAGCGTAAAAGAGGAAACCTCAAAGGCTTGGGACTTTATCCACCCTTTTGAGAAGAAACGTGATGCTGAACGCAATTTCTATAGTCCAGCTAGCACAACCATTCCCAATGACCAGAACGCCTTTGCCGAGGGTGCCTTTGGGGCCAAGTTTGCTCCATTCTCCAAGGATGGTTCGGGCCTCGCCGATATCGAAAGCGACCGCTTCCACTTCCCAGAAGTGCCCCAGATGCGCGGCGGAAATGGCGGCGGATACGGCGGCGGAAAGTAAGCACTGGAAAAAAACCTTTGCGAATATCAATGGGTCGTACTATGCAAACAGACCACCTGACTCTCCAGCCAAAGATTTGGCAAGGACCCGCAACAATCGTTCTCGATGATGTGGTCCGTGTCGATGACCGGCTCCGCTCACAGACGACCAGCACGTGGAAGGGACAGTGGGGCGAGATGCCCTATGACTTTCCCAATCTGTATATTGGGAATGATCCTTTCCCGACTCGGCTGTTTGATCCGATCAGCACATACAGTAATGACCAGAACAATCGCTTTAATCAGCGCCAGCCATCTGTAGTGCCGTATCTCCAGGTACGGCCAACTCCTTGGGCAGCAATGTCTGGCCCAGGGCGCATCAAGTACATAGGTTAAAATATAAAGTAAAAGTAATATGGACCCATTGGCTCTTGCAGCAATCGTCGGTCTTGTGTTTGCGGGTCAGAGATTCAGCGAGTCTGACCCTCCGCCTGCAACCACTGTACCAATTATGCAAACTCCTCATCAAATAACACGGCTTGATACGGATCTCGCTTCTGATGGAGCTCCGGGAATGCGAGCAGATGCTTTTGGAATGCGTCCAATTAACCCGTCATTTGGACGGAAGATTGGAGATACCTATCTACCTCCAAAAGAGGCGATCCCTTCCCTTCAGGACTGGTCCCCTATGGCCAATCGGTATCCACACGGTCAGCCAGTCTATGATCTGTATGATCGCGAGAATGTTACGAACAAGATGAATAATCTTGCTCCGGTCGAGCGGGTTAACGTCGGCCCAGGTCTCGGCGCAGCCCCGAATGTTCCTGCAATTGGAGGGTTCCAGCAATTCTTCCGTGCTCTTCCGACTAACGTGAATGAGGAGAAGCTCGTGACCCTTCCAGGAGCAGAGGGACCTGCGAGCTACTTTGTTAAGAGTGGCGGCGTCGCCTTTCCCAAGGATGGCCTCATCAATGGCCAGATGGCTCACCAGGCAAAGGTGACCAAGACGTGGACACGCCCTCCCGCCCAGAACAGCGGTCAGGGCCAGGGCATCATTCGGGCTCCGGAGGGTCGCCCAGACCAGATCAAGACTCGGCGGATGACTATACGCGATGAGACTGGCCAGCGCACAGATGGTCTCGAGATGGGCCCTGGTCAATATGCTCAGGTATATCAGGCATATAATCGCAGTTTGACCGATACAAGCCTGCCCCACTCTACAGGGAATCGCGTCAACCCTGATCGGGCCGGAAATGGGCAGCGCATGAATGTAACAGCCAACCCCCAGGGAGCTATTGGCGCTGCGACCCAGGTCCGTGAAGAGTCGATCCCGCTCCGCCCAGGTCCGATGAACCTTCAGGCGAGCGGAGGCGCCGGACCATACAAGCCTGCCGAGAACTGGGAACTCAACAACGCCAAGTC
>Ga0164297_10003539_pt1 | contig 14477 bp, 13 predicted proteins | sample GEODES058metaG_FD_113539 | JGI IMG/M metagenome (GOLD analysis project Ga0164297, IMG submission 113539) | Dystrophic lake water microbial communities from Trout Bog Lake, Wisconsin, USA - GEODES058 metaG | ecosystem: Environmental > Aquatic > Freshwater > Lake | place: USA: Trout Bog Lake... | reverse complement strand
CCGGACCATCGGCACGCGCATGAAATCCAGCCGCTCAAACATTTTCTGCCACGCCGCCTCCGTGAGGTCGAACCACGGATACGGACTCCACTGCACGCCGAAACCGAGGAAGTTCGTGCACAGCGGCGCGCCGGTGTCCACCGTGATTTGAACCGGCCCGGCCGCGGCCGAAAACGCCAGCATTGCCGCGCCGGCCGCGAACGTGAGCAACCGTTTTTTCATGGTAGTTTTCACGCCGGAAATTGCAGCACGTAATCCACCAGCTCATCGAAGTCCGCCGTGGCCACGCCAATGAATTTGTCCGCGCACCCGTAATAGACGAAAAGGGTCCCGTCCTTGACAACATTGGCCGTCGGAAACACCACGCCGTGCGGATACAACCCCTCCCATTCATATTCCGCTTCCGGCGACATGATCGGCTCCGGCGCATCGAGAATGACCCGAGCATTTTCCCCGTCCGCATCTGCGACCACGAGCCGCCAATGACGCGTCTTCGGCGGCCCTTCGATACTCACGTAGGCGATTCGCGTCGCGAAAGCACCCGGAATACCGAGGATCTTCTCGTAGATCATATCGGCGACGCGATGGCCGGCGAGCCGTAAGGTCTCGGTGGTGGTGGGAATCGAGTAACCGAGGAGGCGCTGTCCGGTCAACACGTTGACCACCTCGAACTCGACCGCAAGGCCGGCGCCGTTCGGCACCAGACGCCCGATGGTGACGTAGTCGGTCTTCAAGATGCGCCACTGCGACGCATCAATGCCGGCCGCCGTGGTCGGCTGCTGCGGCATGTCCTTGCGCGGCAAGGTCTGAAACCGACCGCTGCGCGCGAGATCCGCCTCCACCACCGAGGCCACGTCCACCGGCAACGGCCCCATCCCGGCGAAGGGCACGATGGCCACCGGAATCCCCGCGGCAGTCCCACGGGTGATCTGGATCGTGAGCTCCGAATCACCCCACGCCGGCGACGACAGCAGGCCCACCAGCAGCAAGAGCCCGAGCGTCAGCGCGCTTATCGAACCAGGCCGGCCATTGAAACTATGCATCGGGAGCAAACACCAATTTCAGGTTACGTTCGAACAACGACGGATCGGATGGCGCCGGCAAGGGCGAGGCTCGAAAGACCGCTACCGAGATCGACTGCTGAACCGCCGCGTCACCGTTGCATTGTCCGATACGAACCTGCGTAACGGTACCACCCGGCACCTGAGTGACGAAAACTTCACATTTGAGACCCGGCTGTGCCGACGGCGGCCGGTTCCAGGCGCGCTCGACGCGCGCCTGTATTTCGGCGATGTAGCGGTTGAGTAGTCCGGCGTTCTCCGTCGAGCGGCTCTGCTCGCCGGCCAAGGCCCGTGCCAACTCGGATTCCCGCTGACTGCGCTGACGCGCCGTCGCCTCCGCTTGCGCCTTGCGGGCGGTCGCCTCCGCCTGCTGTTGGGCAGCCTCCCGGCGCGCCTCCGCCGCGATGCGCGCGGCTTCCTGCTCGGCGACTTTCTGCCGCTCCGCCTTGGCGTGGCGCATCTCGAGCGTGGCATCGACGGCAGGCGGCGCCTTCGGCGCGGGCGCGGGCGCGGGCGCCGGCTTCTCCACGGCCTTGGGCACCGGGATCTTGACCGGCGCGACCTCTGTCTTTCTAAGTGCCGGGGCTTGGGTTTGCGGCGGTGGGGTCTCGGTCGGTGCCGCCTCGACCGGCGGCGCGACATCGGGGGTGACGGCAACCTGCCGGACCGGTTCACGACGTGCCGGTGCGGGCGCGAGATAAGCCTCGATGGTCGCCGGTGGAATGATCTTCGGCGCCGACGACCAGAAGGTCAGCACCAACACGATTCCCACGACGACGCCGTGCAACAGCACGGAGCCGACCAGCATGACGCCATGTTCCCGCCAGAAACCGGTCACCGGCACGCTCAAGGTGCGCTGGCGGGCGTCACCGGCAACGGGTCGGTGACGAAACCCACCCGCGCCGCACCGGACTGCTGCAGCAAGACCATCACCTTCATCACGCGACCGTAGGGGATACGTTCATCCGCCTTGAGCAGGACCGGTGTGTCGGGTTGGCGCGCAAGCACGCTCTTGATGCGCGTTCCGAGCGCGGCCTCCTCGACCGGATCGTTCTTGTGATCACCGAGGTTGAGGTAGAGACGATTCTTTTGATCGATCGAGACCAGCAAGGGCTCGTGCTTGGGATCTGGCAACGCCGTCGCTCCGACCTTCGGAAGATCCACCTGAACGCCCTGCGTCAACAAGGGTGCGGTCACCATGAAGATGATCAGCAGCACCAGCATCACGTCGATGTAGGGAACGACATTGATCTCCCCCATCAGACGTCGTCCTCGTCGACCGCCCGCTGCCATGTCAGCTCACCCGGCCCGCGGCGGCATGCCGCTGCAGGATCGTGGAGAACTCTTCCATGAAGGTGTCAAAGCGAAGCTCCAAGCGACTCACCTGATCCGAGAAGCGATTGAAGGCCACCACCGCGGGAATCGCCGCGAACAGGCCAATGGCCGTGGCGATCAGGGCTTCTGAGATGCCGGGCGCCACCATCTGCAGCGTCGCCTGCTGAACCGTCGACAAACCGTGGAAGGCATGCATGATGCCCCAGACCGTACCGAACAGACCGACGTAGGGACTGATGGAGCCTATGGTGGCGAGCATCTCGAGACGGTGTTCCAGCCGGTCGATCTCCCGAAGCTGAGCCACCTTCATCGCCCGACGCGCGCCCTCCATCAACTGGGCAGGATCAATGGCCGGTTGTTTCCGAAGACGCGTGAACTCCCGAAAGCCAAACTCAAAGATGCTCTCCATCCCGCTCGTCGGCGTGCGCGAAGACTCAATCTTCCGGTAGAGCGCCGCGAGATCGCCACCCGACCAGAACGCGGTCTCGAAAGACTGCGCGGCAGCTCGCGTGGCACCAATCACGCGGCGCTTTTTGAGGATGATCGCCCAGGAGGTAATGGAGGCTGAGGCCAGCACCAACATCACGGCCTGCACAACGATACTGGCGTCGGCCAGCACCTGGAAAAAAGATAAGTCGACGTGAAAGCCACTCATGGTATTGAAGCCACCCGGTCAGTGAGTATCGAAGGAAGTCGGCGGGGTTTTAACGTCGCTGCATCGAGTGCAGCGACTCGTACCGTGGCATCGACGAGGAGCGTCTCCGCGCGTAGCACGCTCTGTCGGAAGGAGAAGGACGCGCCACGGACCTCGGCAAGACAGGTCGTCACCTCGAGCAGATCGTCATAGCGGGCCGGGAGTCGCCAGGCGATCTGCATGTCGACCACCGCAAACTGCAGTCCTTCGGTGACGCGAAGCCGTGCCTGATCGACGCCGTGAGCGCGTAGCCACTCGCTGCGAGAGCGCTCCATGAAGCACAGATAGTTCGAATGGTAAACCACGCCTCCCGCATCGGTGTCTTCCCAATAGACCCGCACCGGCCAGCGAAAGACAACCGGTGAGTCAACTCTCGTCACGGAAAAGCCCTTGGGTCATCGGCAACGGTGTCGGTGGCGCAAGACCGAAGTGGGAATACGCCAAGGGCGTCGCGATACGCCCCCGTGCGGTGCGCATCAGATATCCCTGCTGGATCAGAAAGGGCTCCACCACGTCCTCGATAGTGCCGCGCTCCTCACCGATGGCGGCAGCGAGACTATCCACGCCCACCGGCCCACCAGCGAATTTTTCGACGATGGTCAGCAACAACCTGCGATCCATCACATCGAAACCCTGCCGATCGACATCGAGCATGTCGAGCGCGGCGGCCGCCACCGCAGCCGTGATACGGCCGTCAGCACGCACCTCGGCGTAGTCGCGCACGCGCCGCAACAATCGGTTGGCGATTCGTGGAGTCCCACGGGAGCGCTCCGCCACCTGGCGAGCGCCCTCCGGATCAACGGCAAGGCCGAGGATTTGACCCGAGCGCGTCACGATGCGCGACAGATCATCCACCGAATAGAACTCGAGCCTCTGCACGATGCCGAAGCGATCGCGCAAGGGTGAGGTCAGTAGCCCGGCACGCGTGGTGGCACCGATCAGGGTGAACTGCGGCAGATCGATCTTGATCGAGCGTGCCGCCGGCCCCTCACCGATCATGATGTCGAGCTGAAAATCCTCCATGGCGGGGTACAGAATCTCCTCGACGATCGGCGACAACCGATGAATCTCGTCGACGAACAGCACATCCCGCGGTTTCAGGTTGGTGAGTATGGCGGCGAGATCGCCCGGACGCTCGAGCACCGGCCCCGACGTCTGCTTGAGGCCTACCCCCAGTTCATTCGCCACGATGTTGGCGAGCGTCGTCTTGCCGAGACCCGGTGGCCCGAAAATCAACAGATGATCGAGCGACTCGGCACGCTTTCGCGTCGCCTCGATGAAGATCTCCATCTGATCCTTGACCACGGGCTGACCGACATAATCGGCGAGCTTCTTCGGGCGCACCGCGCGATCGAGCGTATCCTCGTCGCGGCCACCCTCGCTACTGACCAGTCGATCGGTGTCGATCATCCGTGCATCTCCGACACTAGTTAGCCGCCGCCTGTAGCGCGCGCCGAATGAGATCCTCGGTGCCACTGACCTCGGCCCCGACACTGGACAGCAGACGGGTCACCTCCGCCGGTCGGTACCCGAGCGCGACCAACGCGCTGAAGGCCTCCGCTTGCGGATCGGCAGGCCGGTCACGGCTCGGCAACTGCGGCGAACCCGCCCCACCAAACTCCTTGACGCGATCGCGAAGCTCGATCAGCAGCCGCTCCGCCGTCTTGCGGCCGACGCCGGGTACACGGACCAGCAGCGCCGTGTCTTCGGCCTCGATGGAACGCAAGAACTGCTCCACCGTGAGCCCAGACAAGATGGCGAGTCCGATCTTGGGGCCGATCCCCGACACCCGCAACAGGTGTCGAAACAACCGCCGCTCATCCTCGCTGCCGAACGCGTAAAGCACGTGCGCATCCTCACGAACCACCAGGTGTGTCCGGAGGGTGACCTCACCACCCGTGTCCGGCAGCTGGTAGAACGTCGACATCGGCGCCTCGCACTCGTAGCCGACGCCCTGCACGTCGATCACCAGCGTCGGTGGATTCTTGGCGGCAAGACGTCCCCGCAGGTAGCCGATCATGAGGCCGCTCCACCCAGGGCCAACGCGTGGCGCGTGGCGCGGCCATGGGCATGACACAGCGCCACGGCGAGCGCATCGGCCGCGTCCGCACCGAGCTTGCCTTCGATACCCAACAAGGTCACCACCATGCGCTGCACCTGCGTCTTCTCGGCTGCGCCGGTGCCCACTACACCCAGCTTGATTTCTCGTGGGCTGTATTCGAACACCGCCGCTTCACATCCAAAGGTCGCCGACAAGGCGGCGCCGCGAGCCTGGCCGAGCTTCAACGCGCTGTCCGGATTACGATTCACGAACACCCGCTCGATGGCGACTTCGGTCGGCCGATATTCCCGAACAAGCGCGTGAACGCCCGTGAAAATTTCCCGCAGTCTGGCCGCAAAGTCGCCACCCTGCGCCCGAACGGCGCCGCTCGCCACATAGGTCGGCTCGCCCTCCCCGACATCAACGACCCCGAAGCCTGTGATCCGTGAGCCGGGATCGAGCCCGAGGATACGCGCCGACGGCAGCGGCGCCCGCGCGAGCGCAAGCACCGCGCGACTCGGGGTACCCGGACGGTAACTCCGCCACCCGCTAGCGCGGGCCATCGACGATGCCTCGGGGTGTCCTCATAGGAAGCGTATGATACCGGTATCGTGGCGTCACAACACGCTCTAGGTGTGCGTTTCTGTCGTGGAAACAACAACTTTAGACCATGACCCCGCTGCCCGGGCTCGCGTCCGTGAGGCGCGTGACCTGCTGGCGCCGTGCCTTGGGGACTCGGCGACCACGGCGCTTGATCGTGCTGAGTCGATCGCCACCATCGTGGCGTTTTTCACCCCGGAAACCGAAGCCGTCGCCGGTTCGCTGCTGTACTCGCTCTGGTCGCAAAAACTCATCAGCGACGAGGCGGCCGGTCGCGCGCCGGCCGCCATCATCGGTTTTGCCAAGGCGCTCCTGAAGCTCGGCCGCCTCGACACGGTGTCGATGGCGCCGGCCAGCGCCTCGCCCTCGCGCTGGTCGGGCGCGCAGGCGGAAACCGTCCGTCGCATGCTGCTCGCGACGGTCGCCGACCCCCGACTGGTGCTCGCCAGACTCGCCGAACAACTCTGGTCGCTGCGCGAAGCGCGGCATCTCAATGCTGAGGAACGCGCGCGCCTCGGCGTCCAGACACGTGATCTCTATGGACCGCTCGCCAATCGGTTGGGTCTCGGACTCCTGAAGTGGGAACTCGAGGACTACGCCTTTCGCTATCTGCAACCCGACGAGTATCGAAAAATCGCTCACTCGCTGGCCGAGCGACGCTCCGACCGCGAGCGCTACCTCGATGTACTCTGTCGCGAGCTCGGCACCGAACTGACCGCGGCGGGGATCACGCACGACATCCAAGGGCGTCCGAAACACATCTACAGCATCTGGCGAAAGATGACCCGCAAGGGACTACCCTTCGAACGCGTGTTCGACATTCGGGCGCTTCGCATCCTCGTCGACACCGTCCCCGAGTGCTACGCGACCTTGGGCATCGTCCACGGTCGCTACCCCTATCTGCCGGGAGAGTTCGACGACTACATCGCGACCCCGAAGGGCAACGGCTATCGCTCGATCCACACCGCGGTCCGCGGGCCGGGCGACAAGGTGGTCGAAGTACAGATCCGTACTCACGACATGCACGACAAGGCCGAACTCGGCCTCGCAGCCCACTGGCGCTACAAGGAGGGTCGTGACCGTGATGGCTCCTTCGAGCGCAAGGTCGAGAAACTACGCGAGTTGCTGGCGCCCCGCTCGGACGCCGACACCGATCCGCTCGACAGTCTCGGGCCGGCATTGTTTCAGGATCGCATTTATGTGTTGAGCCCCCGAGGCGATGTGATCGAACTGCCGGAGGGTTCGACACCGCTGGACTTCGCGTACCACGTCCACACCGACCTCGGTCATCGCTGCCGCGGCGCACGCGTCGACCAACGCATGACCACACTCGATCGCCAACTGCGCAACGGTGAAACCGTTGAGGTCATCACCGGCAAGACGCCGAACCCGAGCCGTGACTGGCTGGTGGAGAGCCTGGGCTTCCTGTCGAGCAAGTCGGCGCGCGCCAAGGTGCGCGCCTGGTTTCGGGACACCGACCGCGACGAACACCTGAAGGCAGGTCGTGCGATCGCCAATGAAGTACTGGCGCGCCATACCGGCGCACCACCCGCCGTGATCGACGCCCTCGCCAGCCACCTGCACCTTCCCGATACCGAAGCACTCTACGTGGCACTCGGCGCCGGCGATCTCTCCGCCAATCAGCTGATGGCCGCCATGCAACGGCTGGAACGCACCGAGCATGCGCTCGATGCACCGGCCGCCATCAGCCGATCCGAGCGCCCGGAGGATGAAGCCGAAGGCTTGTCGGTGATGGGCGTGTCGGATCTCCTGTGCCACTACGCACGCTGCTGTCGTCCGGTGCCGCCCGAGCAGATCATCGGGTACGTGACACTCGGCAAAGGCGTCACGATACATCGCACGGATTGCGGCAATGTCGAGCGACTGAGGCTCAAACAGCCGGATCGAGTTCTGCCGGTCAGCTGGGGACACACACCGAATCAACGCTACCCGGCCGAACTGATCGTGGTCGCCTTTGACCGGCGAGGCCTGGTTCGCGACGTCACGTCGCTACTCGCCGATGCGAAAATCAGCATCGACGAAATGCACACGGTCACGCACCCGACGGATCGCACCGCCGAGATGGCGCTGCGCGTCCATGTGCACGACCTTTTGGAGCTCGATCACCTGGTGACCCGGATCAGCGCACTACCCGATGTGATTCGGGTGAGACGTCGCTGACCGTCGTCGTCACCGGTTGGGAAAATCGATCGCCTTCTTGTCGGCGGCCAATGCCGCCTCATGAAGCGCTTCCGACAGCGTCGGATGGGCATGCATCGTGCGTTGCAAGTCCTCGGTACTCGCGGAGTACTCCATGGCGAGGACGGCCTCGGCGATCAACTCGCCCGCCATCGGTCCGATCACGTGCACACCGAGGATCTCATCATCGTCCGTGGCGGCGATGATCTTGGTGAAACCCGCGGAGGACTCCATGGCACGGGCACGCCCACTCGCCATGAAGGGAAACACGCCGACCTTGTACGGCCGACCGGAGCCTTTGACCTGCTCCTCGGTTTGACCGACCCAGGCCATCTCGGGGTGGGTATAGATCACGCTCGGAATCAGGCGATAGTTGACCTCGCCGAAATGCCCGGCGATCAGATCAGCAACCATCACGCCCTCTTCCTTGCCCTTGTGCGCAAGCATCGGCCCGCGGACGCAATCACCCACGGCAAAGACGCCGGGCACCGCAGTGCGGCAATGTTCGTCAACCTCAACGAAGCCACGCGCGTCGAGCACCACACCGGTACCTTCGGCCAGCAACCCCTCAGTGCGCGGTCGCCGTCCGATCGAGACCACCAGACGCTCGACGGCAAGGCGGTGCGCTCCGCCACCATCAGAATACGCAAGCGTCACGCCATCGGCGGTCACTTCGGCGGAATCCACCTTGGCACCCAGCTTAATGTCCAGTCCCTGCTTGAGGAGCTGCTTGTGCGCCTCCTTGGCCACCTGCCCATCGGCCATAGGCAGGAAGCCGTCGAGGGCCTCGAGCACCACCACTTCCGCGCCGAGTCTGCGCCAGACGCTTCCAAGCTCAAGACCAATGACGCCCGCACCAATGATGCCGAGCGTCTTCGGGACCTGCGTCATGTCGAGCGCGCCCCAGCTGTCGAGCACCCGCTCGCCATCGAAGGGTACTGTGCGAAGGGCCGCCGGCGAGGAGCCCGCGGCAAGCACGATCGAGCGCGCACTCAACACGGTGTGGGTACCGTCCGGTGCCGTGTAATCCACCTTGAGGCCCGGCAACAAAGTGCCATGTCCCGCAAGACCCACCACCTTGGCTGCCTTGAAGAGGGCCTGAATGCCCTGCGTCGAAGCCTTGACGATGCCATTCTTGCGGGCCTGCATCCGTCCGAGGTCTAGTCCCACCGCACCGACATCGATGCCATGCGTCGAAAACTCGGTCCGTGCCCGTTGGTAGAGCTCGGACGACTCCAGCAGGGCCTTCGACGGGATACAGCCGGCATTCAGGCAGGTGCCCCCGAAAGCGTGCGAACCATCGGCATTCTTCCAATCGTCGATACAGGCGACACTGAGACCATGCTGACCCGCGCGAATCGCCGCCGGATACCCGGCCGGCCCGCCGCCGATCACAATGACGTCGTAGCTCTCCACCATGATCATTCTCCGCGTCGGTACAACTCAGATCTGCAACAGCAGCCGAGTGGGGTCTTCCAGACAATCCTTGATCGTCACCAGGAACTGCACGGCCTCGCGGCCGTCGATGATTCGGTGATCGTAGGTCAGCGCCAAGTACATCATTGGCCGGATCACGATCTGACCGTCGACGACGACCGGCCGGTCCTGCACCTTGTGCATCCCGAGAATCGCACTTTGCGGCGAGTTGACGATCGGCGTCGACATCAAGGAACCGAACACACCGCCGTTGGTGATCGAGAAAGTACCCCCGGTCAGATCCTCGAGCGTGATCGTGCCTTCACGCGCCTTCTTCGCATACGCCGCGATCCCACGCTCGATGTCGGCAAAACTCATCAGATCGACATCCCGCAATACCGGGACCACAAGGCCACGCTCGGTCGACACGGCGACACTGAGGTCGTAGAAATCGTGATACACGATGTCCTTGCCATCCACATACGCGTTGACGGCAGGGAACTTCTTCAATGCCTCGACGGCCGCCTTGATGAAGAAGGACATGAACCCGAGCCGCACCCCGTGCGACTTCTCGAAAGCCTCCTTGTAACGGCCGCGTGCCGCGTTGAGCGCCTGCATGTCGACTTCGTTGAACGTGGTGAGCAGCGCCTGCGTCGCCTGCGCCTCGACCAGCCGCGAGGCGATGCGGGCGCGCAACCGTGTCATCGGCACCCGCTGCTCCACCCGGCCACTGCGCACGGCAGCCGCCGCCACAGCAGCGGCTGCAGGAGCCGTCGTAGGCGCCGTTGCGCTCACTGCCGGCGTCGGCGTACCACTCTGCGCACGAACGACGTCCTGCTTGCTGATGCGTCCTTCCCGACCCGAGCCTGCAATGCTCGATGGATCAATATGCTGCTCATCCATCAGCCGCCGCGCGGCCGGGGCGATCTTGACCGTCTCAGGACGCACGGCACCCGCTGCCGCAACAGCGACCGCCGGCGTTGCGGCGGCAGCGGCGTCATCGGCCGCACCCGCCTCGATCACCGTCAACAGCACGCCGCTCGTGACCACGCTACCGGCCGGTACCGAGAGCGCTCCCAAGGTACCGGACACCGGCGCCGGCACTTCGAGAACGACCTTGTCTGTTTCGAGATCCGCGAGGTTCTCGTCACGACGCACGACATCCCCGGGCTTCTTGTGCCAGGTGACCAGCGTTGCGTCGGCGACCGACTCGGGGAGTTGCGGAACACGCACTTCGGTAGTCATGAGGTCATTTTCCTGGTCGATTTGGGTTTGCCCGTGCCGGTGCCTGCACGCGTACGGACTGTCAGACGCGCGGTGGTGCTGGCATCACCCTCGGTCGTGGTCGCCTGAAGCGCTGCCTGCACCAGCGCCTGCTGCTGCTGGGCGTGCAACTCGTGGATACCGGTGGCGGGGGCCGCAGCGCCCGCGCGACCGGCATAGAGCAGTGAACGTCCGTCAAGGGATTCCTGCAGCCGATGACGGATCTGATACCAGGCGCCCTGATTTTGCGGCTCCTCCTGACACCAGACGACATCCTTGGCATTCGGGTAGCGGGCGAGCGTCGCCTGATACTCGAGTATCGGGAACGGATACAGCTGTTCAAGGCGCACGATAGCCACGTGACCGACACCATCGGCCCGTCGCTGCTCCAGGAGATCGTAGTACACCTTGCCACTACAGAAGACGATCCGCGTGATCGCCTCAGGATCGTGGTCGTCGACCTCACCGATGACCAACTGGAACCGCCCGCGACTCAACTCGCCGAGGCTGGATACCGCAAGCTTGTGCCGGAGCAGACTTTTCGGCGTCATCACGATCAACGGTTTGCGCAAGTCACGAACCATCTGTCGTCGCAGCATGTGGAACATCTGCGCCGGCGTCGACGGCACGCACACCTGCATGTTGGCTTCGGCACAGAGCTGCAGGAAACGCTCCAGCCGCGCCGAGCTGTGCTCGGGACCTTGCCCTTCGTAGCCGTGCGGCAAGAGCAAGGTGAGCCCAGAGACCCGTCCCCACTTGGCCTCACCCGAGCTGATGAACTGATCGATGATCACCTGGGCGCCATTGACGAAATCGCCGAACTGCCCTTCCCAGATCACCAGGAACTCGGGTTCGGTGGTCGCGTAACCGTACTCGAAGCCGAGGACAGCCTCCTCGGAGAGCACCGAATCGATGATGTTGACCCTGGGCGTCCGCGTGATCCGACTGAGCGGCAAGTCAACGCGATCGCTCTGCTGATCGTGCAACACGGCATGACGATGAAAGAAAGTCCCGCGCCCGCTGTCCTGGCCGGTGATGCGAACGCCATAGCCCTGATCGAGCAACGACGCATACGCCAGCAACTCGGCAGCACCCCAATCGAGCGGCGCCTCGCCACGATACATCCTGGCGCGATCCTCGTAGATGCGCGCCACGCGGGGATGCAACACGAAATCCTTCGGGTACTGCAAGAGTCGGCCACCGAGCTCGCGCAAGGCACCCTCGGCAACACCGGTCGTCGCGACCTCATCGGGATCCGCTGCGAGATGGCGGCTCCAGTCGACAGTGAACTTATTGCCGATCATTCCGAGCGCCGCCCGCGCCTGAGTCTTGCCATCGTCTAAGCCCTGACGATAGTCGTTGACCATCGCTTCCACATCCGCGGCCTGGCAGACGCCTTCAGCGACCAGTCGATCGGCATACAACTGACGCGTGGTCGCGTGGCTGCGGATCGTCTGGTACATCCGGGGCTGCGTCGCGGCCGGCTCGTCGGCCTCGTTGTGTCCGTGACGCCGGTAGCACACCAGATCAATCACCACATCCTTGCGAAAGCGCTGTCGGTAATCGAACGCGAGGCGGGTCACGAACACACAGGCTTCCGGGTCATCGCCATTGACGTGGAATATCGGCGCCTCGACGAGCTTGGCGACGTCCGAGCAATACAGCGTCGAGCGCGCATCGCGCGGCTCCGAGGTCGTGAAGCCGACCTGGTTGTTGATCACCAGATGCACGGTACCGCCGGTGTGAAAGCCGCGCGCCTGCGACAACTGCAGGGTCTCCATCACCACGCCTTGTCCGGCGAAAGCGGCGTCCCCGTGAATCAGGATGGGGAGTACCCGCTCGCCGGTCTGATCGCCGCGGCGCATTTGTCGCGCGCGAACCGATCCTTCGACCACCGGGTTGACGACCTCGAGGTGCGACGGATTGAAGGCGAGCGCCACATGCACATTGCCCTTCGGTGTCCTGATGTCGGCGGAAAATCCCTTGTGGTACTTGACGTCACCCGAGCCCTTCAGGTGCTCGAGGTCGTAATGTCCTTCAAACTCATGGAAAAGATCCGCCGGCGACTTGCCGAGCAGATTGACGAGCACGTTGAGCCGCCCGCGGTGCGCCATGCCGATGACGCACTCTTCGACGTTGCCGACACCGCCGTACTGCAAGAGGTCATCGAGCATCGGCATCAGCGAGTCGCCCCCTTCGAGCGAAAAGCGCTTTTGACCGACGTACTTGGTATGCAGATAACGCTCGAGGCCCTCGGCCGCCGTCAGTTGCCAGAGGATCCCGCGACGCTCGTCGGGTGAGAATCGATGGCGTATGCGCCGCGACTGGAAGGCATCCTGCAGCCAGAGGCGTTCCTCGCTCGAGGACACGTGCGCGAATTCGGCACCAATCGGACCACAGTAGACGTGCTCGAGTTGCGCGATCACATCCTTGAGCTTCATCCGCGATGGCACGGCGTCACTGCGCGAGCCGGTGAAGAACTCGAGTTCAAGATCGGCGTTCGACAGACCGAAATAACCGAGCTCAAGCACCCTCGGCCGACTGCGGTTCATCATGCCGAGAGGATCAATGTCCGCCACCAGATGACCGCGGTTGGCGTAGACCTGGATCATCCGCGACACGGCGCCCTGCTTCGCTGCCTGTTCGGTCGACACGGTGTCCACTGCCGAATGGAGCGCAGGAGACTGCCGCGCCTTGGCAAGCAACTCGGCCCGGATCGGCCCGTGAGCGACCTCGCCCGTCGCCGTGCCCGTCGCCGCGATCAGCGTGCGGAAGTAACGCGCCCACTCTTCCGGCACGGCACCGGCATTCGCCAGGAATTGCTCGTACAGATCCTCCACGAAGGCGGCATTCGCGCCAGACAGCGGGGTAGTGACAAACCAGTCGCCAAGATTGGAACTCATGTCAGAGCGGGGTCCACCCGGTACGCTCGTTGGGGCCCTAAAGTCTACCCTCTATTGCACTGCAAAACAAAAACCGGCGGCCGTCGAGAGGCCCGCTCAAGCGTCGCCTCGGCGAACCCCACCGATGGCCGCGACGGCCAAACGGTGGATCCGCATCAGCGCTACTCGGCGCGAAACTCCTCGACCGTGCGCCCCGCATCGACCAAGGCCTTGAGCCAGCGCGGTTGCTTGCCGCGCCCCGTCCAGGTCGCACCGCCCGGCCCACGAAACTTGACCTTGACCTTGCCCTTGGCGGACCGCCGGGGCGACTTTGCCGCAGCTTTTGGCCGACCACGCGTTGCCCCGCCCCGTGCCTTCGGCGGACGACCTGGGGACTTGCGCCCTTCGGCGCGCCGCAGCTCCTCGAAGGTGATCCCAAACGCCCGCATGAGCGCCAGTATTTGCGTGACCGTCTTTTTGTATTCACGCGACCGAACGACGGCCGCTTCCTTTTGCAGTGCCTCGATCTGAGTCTGCAGATCAACTAATGATTTCAACGTACACTCCTCGCTTGGGGAACCGAACCCGATGCGCCAGTATCGTGGTTGCAGACTGGCGCGCTCTTCGTGGCGCATTCCTTGCGCCTCATGCACGATCGCTTCGCATGCGCCTTGTTCGGGCGCAAGCCTAGAAGCAATCGAATACCTGAGATCAACTCGAGCATGATATCAAATCGTCACCCCCACCCTTGCGGTGTCGAAGCGCACGGTCAACCGGTCGGTGTCATCACCGTTCTACTGACAGGGATCGGTGTCGCCGCGATCGGCATGGATCAGAATTAACGCGTCGACCTCACTCATCCGTCCGACGACGCTGTAACATGGGCCCAGCGAGTGAACCACACACGGGACAACCAATGCGCAAGACCAGTCGATTTCTCACCCTGCTAACGGCTCTCCTGATCTCAGTGACGGCCTTCGCGAGTT
>Ga0164297_10003538_pt1 | contig 14479 bp, 10 predicted proteins | sample GEODES058metaG_FD_113539 | JGI IMG/M metagenome (GOLD analysis project Ga0164297, IMG submission 113539) | Dystrophic lake water microbial communities from Trout Bog Lake, Wisconsin, USA - GEODES058 metaG | ecosystem: Environmental > Aquatic > Freshwater > Lake | place: USA: Trout Bog Lake... | reverse complement strand
GAACCCATAGACGTAAAACCTGCAGGGCAAGAATAAGAGCCAATAAGTGCCGGGGTCTCTGTGCTAACAGACGTTATGCATATGGAGCCACTCAAAGTCGAGCCAGTTGGGCAAACATAGTTGGGCGTACCTGCAGAGGTAGAAACCGTTGAACAACTGGCCCCAACAAGCAAGTAACCCGTCAAACAAGTGTAGGCGGGCGTGGCCGCTTGTGTCAAAGTTTTGTAGCAACCCGGGCCAGTGAGCGTATATCCGTTTGGGCAACTGTAGGAGGAAATAGTTGCGCTTTGGCTAAGTGTCTCTATGCAGCTTAATCCTGACACCACATAGCCGCTTGGGCAGGTGTAACTGGCCACGTTTGCATTGACGCTAGTCGTACAAGTCGATCCACTTAGGGTTTGACCCGTTGGGCAGGCGTACGCAGACGGTGCGCCAGATTGGGACAAAGTTTTAGTGCACGTCGCACCACTTAAGGTATAGCTGGTTGGACAAGAGTAATTGGCTGTTGCAAAGCTTGCGGTCGTGGTTGTTTGAGTGCAAGTTGATCCGCTTAAGCTGCTGCCGCTAGCACATGAATAACTGATGGTTGCTTGAGCCGATGATGTGGTTGTACAACTGCTGCCTGAAACAGTACCCCCCGCAGGACAAGAATAAGAGCTGATTGTGGCCGTGGACGTTGCAACTGATATGCAAATGGACCCGCTAAGCACTGCCCCAAGTGGACAACTGTATAGCAGCGCGTATCTATAGTGATTGACTGTAGAGGGGGGAACTCTTGCGCTGAAATAATATCCGCCAGGACAAGGCGCACTTAACTTAGGCCGTGTTTGTTGGTCGCAAGCACATGGGTATGAGAATCCCATGCCAGCGGTTGAACCCGTGCCACTGGGGCAGGATTGAGGGGCAGGGGCTGTTGAGGTCAACGCGCACGTTGTCCCCGACAGAGTGCCGGATCCACAGAAATATTGAGGCGTACCTGAATAAGAACTCATCGTAATACAGGCCCCAGCACTGAGTTTTCCACTTGAACACGAATAATCAGTGGTTGCTGAGCTAGTTGAGGTAGACGTAGCCACACAGCTTGAGCCTGAGAGGGTTTGCCCAGGTGGACATGTGTAACTTGCAATGCTTGCAGATTGCGTTACTGTCTGGCTACAAAAGGCTCCGTTAAGGGCATATCCGCTCGCACATGAATAGCTCAACACACTTGCAACAGATGTAGTCAAACAAGTTGATCCTGATAATGTCCCGCTGGCGCACGCATACACTGCGCTCGCTGCTTGGATCAAAGTCTGCAAACAGCTTGTCCCCGAGAGGGTGTAACCTGCCAGACAAAAATAGGAAGGGGTTGCTGGCTGAGTAGAGGTTTGTGTACAACTGCTGCCTGCGACTGCATATCCGCTTGGGCAACTGTAAGACGCAGTCGTTGCGGAGACACTCAGCGTTTGAGTGCAAGTGGAGCCTGAAACGGTGTAGCCACTTGGGCAAGAGTAAGAATAAACAGCCGCATCACTCATCACACTACTTGGCGCAATACAACTAGAGCCGCTTAACATGGAGCCACCAGCACAGGTATAGCGGGGAGTCCCCGACTGAGTCAGGACTTGGGAACAAGACGATCCGCTAAGGCTATACCCGGTTGGGCAAGAAAAGCTGGGGGTTGCAGAAAGAGTTAATGTTCGAGTACAACTGTCCGCGTTACTCGAGAACCCGCTGGGGCAAGAATAAGATCCGGTGCTGGGCGCTTGAGCCTTAGTCTGAGTGCAATTAGGCCCCGACACGACAAAGCCACTTGGACATGATAAGCTCGCAACGCTTGCGGCTGCGGTGCTTGTACAAGTGCTCCCCTCTAAAGTCTGACCCACCGCACAAGAATACCTAGGCGTTGCCGCTTGAGTCACACTCTCTAGGCAAGAGGTTCCTGATAACGTGTAACCCGCAGCACATACATATGTAGGCGTTGAGAGACCACTCGCAGTTTGTTCGCAAAAGCCACCTGTCAAAATACCAATAGCGCAACTGTTCGCGGTTGTAGCCGGTGTGGATTGAGTGGTAATCTGAGTTGAGAGAGATTGCGAGCAACTGTACTGAGCGCCAGAGTTGTTGATTACACAAGAATTCTGTGAAAACTCAGGCGGAGCAATAATGACTGTGGACGGGGCACAAGAGCTTGCATTGGCAGCGCTGATTGCAGACGGTGACAAAGCTCCAAAAATAGGATCCGCGATTGAGACTTGAATATTAAACTGAGATTGTCCTGCACCATAAGTACCGGCGCAGTTATTACCCTGTGCACTCGTTGATCCTGTATGCCCAAGAATGGTTGCTTGCCCGGTTGTGGGCGCAATGCACTGGTTATTAAGAAAGTTAACCGCCGCGCATTGCTGATCTGAGGCAGGCGTGGTGCCTGGGGCTCCTGCCACGTAATCTTGACAGGTTACCTGAGCTTGGGTTCCCATGTTGGCAAGTCCACCCGCCTGGGCTTTGCCCAGCAAAGTGGGATCCGTGTTGGGAGAGGAAAATCCCCCTAAGTCGCTTGGGACGGATGTGGGTGTGCTTGTGCCTCCAGTCCAATTAACTCCACCCTTGTTTGCAACCTGCCCCGCAGAGGTGGGCGCAATGGTATTTGCAAATGACAAACCAGAGGTCAACCCAGTTTGAGTCGCAACGCTATTTGTGGGGACGTTTTGAGCAAAGGAGTTGGGTGTCAAACCACCAGTAATACTTAAAGCAAAAGTTAAAAAGAGCCATCCCCTTTTCACGAAAGGCTCAATTCTTTACGAACCAACTCCGTAATTTCCTGTGTATTTAATCCAGAAGATTTAAGCAAGTAAAACGCATCTGACAAGATGTGCTTTTGAAAGCGAGTTTTGTCTGAGATCAATTCATCTATGATGTCAATCACCGTTTCGTTGCTTGAGAGGTTGTTGAATCTGTCAAAGAAGGCGTCCCTATGCGCTGGCTCTGAGCTGAATAAGGCAGAGGTGAAATGATCGACATACAAACGAACCGCGTCATAACCCGCTTCCCCCATGATGAGCACTTCCGAGTAAAGGGGTTTGACCGTTTTAATGCCGCTGATCAGTTTCTTAAAATACGGATCCTCTGAGTGCTCAGTGAGTAGCTTTTCTGCGAAAAGTCGATCAATCTCCTCCTTCTTTTGACTGAGAATGAGCTTCCAAGCGCTTTGGCTATAAATAAATCTTCCGGTGGGTGTCTCAAAAAGCTTGAGTAGACTTTGAATCACTATCCACATCGATACGCCGTCTTTGCGTCCCTTTTGGTAAATGCCGGACAACACAGAAGCAGACATTGAATCATTCAGTAAATCATGAGCCTCATCAGCAATCACCAACTTCTTACCCCTACTTTGCTTGAGCTTGTTGGTAAGGATGTGCAGAATAAAAAACATCACCACGTTCTTTAAATGCGGATGGTCGTTTAGTTGCCCCAGCTCGAAAACAGTTAATTTGTTGTCTCGGTCAAAGTCTGATTTCCCTTTAAAGAAAGATGATTTGTACGGATCGTTCATGAAGAACTGGAGCTTGCCGTAAAGCTCCTGACTTTTGAGCTCGGTGGGTCCAGCCTCTGACGCCGTCTTACTGGTGGCGCTGGTTTTTAAAGCCTGGATGACGGTCTCTATCTCTGGGTCCACGGAGTTGGACCTTGCAAGCTTCACGGCCGCGTCCATCACAAGAAGGGCGTCTTTGTCGTCTTCTCCAATATCGGCCATCAACAAAAAAAGCTTCGTAAGGGTGCCTGACTCCTGTGCGAACTCGGCGTCCGTTAAGCCCGAGAAGGGGTTTAGGCCAATCATGGTTTTCTCATTTCCTGAGAACTCGATGAACTGTCCGCCAACTGCCCTAGCCGTCTTCTCGGTGCTGCGCCCGTTGTCTAAAATAAAAACCTGTGTGCCCTGTGCCAATTGATCAATTGCCATTTGTTGAATGAGGAATGATTTTCCTGAGCCCGACTGGGCTACGATAATTCCCGAATAATTGCTGTTCGTTTTGAATGGATCTAAAAAGTATGCTCCCCCCCTCCTTGAGTAGAACATGGAGCCTGCATTGCCTGGTTCACCTGCTTGACCTGCATGGGGTGCGTTACCCGCGTAATCAGAGTAGATAGGAATTAAGCATCCTGCACAGACGCTTGGCATGAGAGACTCCGACTCCAAGTCCTTTGCAATCACGCCCGAGAAATTAAGCGGTAAGGACTGCGCCCACCGGACCACCGCGTTGGAACCCGCAACGCGTGCGTCAAACCTTAATTTGTTCAGAGTACTTTTAACGCCCATAGCAGAGTCTATTGTTCCTTTTCGGGATTTGCCGTATATGAAGAGCGTGGTGCTGACAAAGACCAGCTTATCCATCTCTGGGCCGCAATGGGCGCTTAAGTAATTCAAGTCATGAATTTTCTCTGCTGTTGCCTCATTAGAAAACTTCCACGACTCAATCCATTTAGGCAGCAGGGCTTGTCGGGACTTGAGTGACTTGGCAATCCGCCTAAGCTCCCTGTCTTGATTAGCCACTCTGATCGTTGTCGTAATCACAAAGGGGGTCATGATCCGTTGCCCACCGCCGCTTAGAGTCTCACCCTCGTTGAACGGCGCGCCGATCACAAGGTTCATCAAACCCTGGCTCGCCGTTGGGGGAAAGCTCTTGATGGCAATCGTCGAGCAAAATGTACCCTCTCCCACATCACCTAACTCGCTGTTTGTAAAATCAAGTTGCGTGTCTGGTCCGAACGCTTGGTATTTCAACTCAAGCATGTCGTCTAAATTGAGCTCTTTCTTAAGAGAATACGGATTTGCGAACTGTGAGTAAAGGCTTAGTATTTCTTGTGGCGGAAGTCTTTTGGCGTCATATAACCCACTTGATTTAAGGTTAACCAAAAAATCATCTTGAATAACGGTTGCCTCCTCCACGGCGGACTGATCCACATGCTTAACAGGGTAGAGTAGAGAGATGATAAGCGTTTTTTTATTGATGAGAGGTAAATCAGCTTGCCAATCAGGCTCTAAGCCCCTTTTCAGTAAATCGACTCTGCGCTTAATCAACTCACTCACAACCTGCCCTCCGTGCGTCTTTCCTCTTAAATAATCGCTCTGTGCTGATACATCAGGCTCACAAAGTAAACTCACCTGAATGATGGAGTCATCAGGGGCAGTTTTGATGACGGACGCCACCAATGTGGTCACCTCCGCCCCCGCTCCCGACAAGGGGGTCATGGAGTACGTGCATCCCAAATAGTCACTGTCGCCTTTGGGCTTAGTGACAATGATGTTGTTGTGGCTCTCAAAGGAGTCCAAATGAATGATCTCACTCAGCTTTTGGCCCTTGGTACTGTTTCGCAAATCAAACATCTTTGACCTTTTCTATTAAGTGGTGAAAAAAAGGGAAAGTGCCCGAGGAAGTTTGAACTTGCCCCCCCCCTTTTAAACAAGCTTTGTTTTAGCGCTTTGCCGGCTCAGACACTGCTGAACTTGTTACAAAAGTTTGTCTGGCTGTAATAAGAGCATTAGAAGGAGCGGCAGCTGAGTTAGCATGAGTTGCCGTACTTAAAGGGTCTCGAACAGAGGTCGAAAGCGTGGAGATAAACGGAATACCTAACTCACTCAACATCAAAACAATAATTGGCACCCCAATCGTTGACAGCCCTCTTCCGTGAGCAAAGGACCACGCTGCCATGATGATTGACGTGATGGCTCCATAAATACCGATGCTGGGGGCGTACTGTGTAAGCGTTGCGATTGGGATGGCAAATGGACCTTGAGAGACAGCCGTGCCTCCGTTAAAAGCGCCAATGGCTGCAACAGCCGTCACAGCGCCTAGCACGAGTAACGTTCTGGGGTGAGTTGCGAGGGGGCGGATTGATTTAAACATTGAAATACCTTTTGAGTTGAATTGATAGAATTAATTGGGTTAGTTGAATGAGTCGAGTGAGTTGGTATAAGTGAGTTAGTGAGTTAGTTAGGTTTAGAGGAGCCCGTATTGGCCCCCCCAGTTGTCAGCGCGTCGTCTGTGTCAGACGCTGCGCCTTCACCAAAAGCACTCCCGCCTGTGGCTGTTTGTACTCCTGAAGAAATGGATGAGAGACTTTCTTCTCGAATTGCTTTATGCGGATAGATTTGCACGGCCTTACCCTCAAACGCAGGAGAACCACTGTCGTTAAAGCCTGACCACCGCGTTCCTTGGACCTCCCTGTACACATAGGTGTCTTGTACCAATGTGTCGTTATCTGTTTTAAACTTTTGAATCCAAACGCGTTGGATCACAGGTCCCAATCGAACGGGCATACCTGCTGTCTCCAAAGAGTCAGACCTGTCAGATTTACGGACTCTTTGTTCAGCCGTGGTCTGTGTTTGCGCTTTAGCACTTGGGAGATTTTTTTCCTGCGAAATACCGTTTAACTCATCAACCTGGGACATCGAAAACTTTTTATCGTAACGGGTAGAGGGAATGGTGCCCTCTGTTGAGTCATCAACCGATCTCATACTCCTGCAATGAGGGCTGCCTGGATCATCCCTCCTGTTGCAGTCAAACGTATCGGTTCCCACTGGAGTGAACCAACTCGCACAACCCGTGAGTGACTGGATTAGAACCAGGCTAAATAAGAAATTTTTCATCAAGAAACCCCGTACCTTTTTTTGGTGAGTGTGAGCGATTTAAGTAAAACCCAAGTGATACGCGTGGCGCTGTTGACCTCAACCACTGGAAACACAGAGTTTGCGTAATCAAGGTAAAACCGCGTAATGAGTTGCGAGGACTGGGAGACGCCTTGACCGATACTTGATTGAGCAATCAACGAGCCATTTGGATACTGAGCCCCCGTTGTTTGACCACTCGTCGCCGTTGAGTTGTAAGAGGGGATTGCTGAAGGAGAGAAAGAAGAACCAAACCCCGCAACCATTCCCGCAATCACTGAGTCCCTAATCAATCGACCCTCCTTGCTCACTAACTTTCCAGCCAAACCGTTCTTGCCGTCAATGTCAACGCCGTAAGCCTCCATGTTTCCTTCCCAAACCACACCGTCTGCGCCGATACAGGAAATAGTCTTAGCAACCACTAAAGCTCGCTCGGTTGGGATCTCTCCTCTGGCGCTACCCCCCACAAAGCAATCCCCCAGATCCGCTATCCTCCACCCATTGGGTAGCACGGCGTTACTCTTAAGCTTGGTCACGAAAGGGGTTCCCACATCATTGGCAGAAACGCTCCCACCGACCGCCCCGTAACCCCCGCCCCCTGAGCCGCTACTTTGTGCCCCAAATTTAGCCCTTGCATTCACACCACTTAAAAGCACACCCTCAAGAAAGCTATTTGCAGGAATGACCAGCTCTGGATCTTTTGCCTTGACTTGCTCAGCTCGTTTTGTTGCCTCCCAGACCTTTAAGGGGGGAGCGGCTCCCCCGTTGTCCTGGGAAACACTCCTCTCAGATGCGTTCGGGCTCTCTGTTGAGAGAGGACTCTTGTCCAGCGCCGATTTAGGAAACGAGAGAGCTGGGAGCGGATCAAGCGCTTTATTGAGATCTATTGGCGGTAGATCTTTTTGAGAAATTGGTGAAGATTGTGGAAATTGAGAGGGTAGGGCATTGGCGTTCTTTGCGAGGACCTTAGCTGCTAAATCATCATTGCTGGCAAGAACTCTTTTGAGCTCGTTCTCTAATAGGCTAATTCGGTTGTCCTCATCCTCCAGACCTAAATTGCGATTAATAGTTGGCAGCGTCCTCACAGATGCAAAATTCAGTGGGTCGTTTTTGATCTGCGCTTTAGCAGCAGCCTCTGCATTGGTTTTTATGAGGTTAGCTTGAACCTCCGAATTTCTATTAATCTGGATGAAGATAATGAGCCCCAACATCGCCACACTCCCCAGTGCTGCAAGTTTTGCGTTTTTTGAGGATTCCTCCCACAACGTCTTAAGGTTGTCAATGGCCTTCACTTCAGGCTCCTCTTCGCAATCACAATTGCAGTCGTACTCTGATTCGGCTCAACCGAGGGCGAAGGATACAAACTGACAGACAATATGTCAGGATTGCAAATACCGGCTTCGCATCCAAACTCGGTTTCCTGTAAAACTATCCTTACTTTAAGCGGATTGAACACTTTATAAACCCAGATATCGTTTTGTTGTGAAGATAGTTTTTTCTCAACTGTTAAGATAAAACCGTTTTTAGTAATCGGTTTCAAATTAATCTCTGTCTCTGAGTAACCTGCGGGTACACCGCCCTTGGCCGTAATCTCCTGCAAATATTGCATGGTCTCAATGAAGCTTTGATTCTTGGTCGGGTTAACTAAAGCGAGCGTTTTGGTTTGAGGCGTTACATCGTCAATCAATATAGTTTGAGACGCTAAGCTCAGTTTGGGAATCAATTGCAGTCCAATGACAGAATTGGTGTCCGTATTCTCAAAAAACATTTGCACCGGGTGAGGGTCTTTTTTAAAGGAGAAGTAAACATTGTTTGAATTCTCAGACTTGTCCACACTCATGTCCCCAGAAGAAATCACTTTGGGGTTATTAAAGGGGAGTTGGATACGGTTGATCTCTGTTGAACTCACGTAAACCGTTTGAGTCCCCCCGTTGTTCATTTGGATGCGCCGAGCCCTATTGGGATCGAGTGCGTTTAAGGACTCTCCCTCCAAGCGCATGACACCGGGGAGGATCACTTCTTTAGAAATAGTCTCTTTAACAGAGACGTCTGGGTGCAGGTCCTTGCTATCAAAGACGGGTGGTCGGAATTTGGGTTTAGAGGCTTTGTTTCTCATGGTGCGTGCCTCCTCAAATGCGACAGGTTGAGCCTGGAGCTGCGAAGAAGCATTTAAGTTCAAGGACTGGGCCACTGACAAAGGAGCCCATAAAGCCTGAGCCACAACAAGAAGTCCAGTAGGTAGGATGAATTTACTTGTGATCACTGGTTTGTCCTTTTAAATAGTCTGCGTTATGCGCGCGGTCGCCTTCGTAGGTCAGTACCTCATCAACCCATAGCCTGTAGTTCTGGATGTGGGCGGTGTACTCAAAGACGTACTGTTGCGCACTATCTTTGGCAGCGTTAACGGTGTGCAAATCACCTATGACAAAGTGTTTATTGATAAGAGGGTCGTATTCATATTTTTTGAGTACAAAATAATAGCTCCCCAGCTCCCGTTGAGCGATTAGCTGAGCTACACGAACATCAATATCACGTTCAATCTTGGTGTAGCTGGCGGGGCTTAAATACATTCCTAAGAGCTTCTTTTGGTACTGAGCGTTGTCTGGGTTGATCTCAACCACAGAGCTCGTGACCGTTAAAAGCGTTGCCTCTTGAGAGGCCTTATCCATATAAGAGCGCTCAAGGTAGGCGTTATCCGGCATACCGGGGGTCTGCACAATGAGTATTTCAGACTGCATGACCATTTTCACCAGCGCCAAAAGTAAACACCCGCCCAGTATCAGCACAGTCAAGCCTAGCTTTTTATTTTGAGCGGATAGCTCGGAGATTGATTCGTTGCGTTTATTAAAGTCCATCTTCTCTCATTCTTAGTAATTCCGCCCACCTATTCAAATGATTAGCGGGACGTTTTCAAGAAAAGGCGATACTTTACTTGCTTGAATATATTAATAGCATAGTATATTAAGTTTGCTTTAAGTAGATTTACAGGAAATAAATATGAGAACTTGCATTTAAAACAACTAAAAATATTTTCTGTGTCGGGTCTCTATCTTTAACTCTTGACATTAGCTCTAAACTCAGGCCCCTGAATCTAGTCCTTTGCTCTATTTTCTAAATTCTCCCCCCTCATACCTTCACCGGTCTTTACTTTTAAGCTTAAAAAAAACTTTTGATGCCTAGGTGCTGTGAGTTTGAGTGCCTAAAACCAAGTAAAAATAAAAGTGGAAAGACTTATTTATTAAATCAACCCCTTCAGATTAAAGAGTGCGGGCAGACATTCCTGTTTTGTTAAGATAAAGGGTCTAAATCTAATCACCCAAAATGGAAAGCTTTACAAAAATGTTGCCAGAAATGAATCACAGAGTAATTCGTACCTTAGGATTTTTTGTCTTGGTTTTTCTAAATGCACCCGCACAAGGGGCTAGCTATGACTGCTCCGCAAACAACACCGCCATAGAGGCTATGATTTGCAAGGACGCAAATCTTTCTAAAAAAGACAGTGACATGGCCGCTATCTATAAGGAATTACTGGGGCGAGAGTTACTAGCTGAAACCAGGAAAGGTCTCACTTTATCTCAACGAGATTGGCTTAAGAAAAGGAACGCATGTACGGTCGTTTCTTGCTTAAATGATATTTACGATGAACGGATTGATTACCTCTCTACGTCTGCGCTAACGCCTGTCAAAGTTGCGGTGACTCCCCCAGTGTGCGCCGACACCTTCATCAGCAAAATCGCCTACCGGCTGGAGGGTGAAGATGCAGCGAGCAGCGGCTCCAGTGTCACCTATCAAAACGGTCTCTATGGTGTCTCTTATGACTACGTTCCTGCAATTTCAAAAAGATCAAAGGTCAATGATCCCGTAAAGGTCTGTCTTATCTCCAAATACGCCAACTGTCCCAAAAACGACGAGCGCGGGAAAACCTACCGGACTACAAACCTTCGCACCTTAGAGACGTGGGAATTAGATGATTCCTCTCACATGTGTGGCGGTGCTTGAGCGTTGATGAGCATGCTTATAAAAGAGTCAAAGGTACAAAAAATATAAAAAGGCATGTTTAACGTTCAGCCCAACAACTTTTAAATTACGGCTCAATAACCGATTAAGAAAGAAATTCTGGCTGTTGACATATTCCTTGCGCGAGTTGCGATTTAACTTTTCTGGGTTCTTGGAACTTTGCAAACCTGTATTACACTCATGAAACAATTTTTTACAAGTCTAAGGAGCTAGATTATGAGCCAAAGCGTTAGCCTCCAAGTGAACGGTAAACCCGTTCAATTACATTTTGAAGATCCAAACATGCCCTTACTTTACGCCTTGCGTGATGAGCTAGGATTAAAAGGGCCAAGGTTTGGTTGTGGCTTAGGTCAATGTGGTAGTTGTACGGTGCATATCAACGGCAACGCAGTTCGCTCCTGTGTCTATCCAGTTAAAGAAGTTAAGGGGGCAAAGATTACAACTCTTGAAGGATTGGGTAGCTCAGATAATCCAAACTTACTCCAAAAAGCTTTCATCGACGAGCAAGCCGCCCAGTGCGGCTACTGCATCAACGGTATGGTGATGCAAGCCTCAGCGCTTTTGGCAAAAAATAAAAATCCAAGTGAAGCCCAAATCAAAGAGGCTTTGCAAAACAATCTGTGTCGCTGTGGTACACACCTGAGAATTGTTAAAGCAGTTCAGCGCGCCGCCTCTCAAATGACTAAATTGGCTTAAGGGGACAAAAATGAATAACTCAGCACTCTCTCGTCGTCAGTTTTTACAAGGCCCTGGCGCTTTGATCGTTGGCTTTTCACTTGGACCATTGGTTGGCGACGCACTTGCCCAAAATACGCAAGGATTTGCTCAACCCAAAACGGTAGCTTTAACGGATGTACAAGGATTCATCGCAATCAACGCCGATGGAACGGTGTCGATTTTCTCAGGTAAGGTGGACTTGGGTACTGGAGTCAGAACCGCAATTGCTCAAATAGCTGCTGAGGAGCTTGACGTTGCGTTCACTAAAGTCAATGTAATTCAAGGTGACACGCTCATCACTCCTGATCAGGGGCCCACTTTCGGCAGCCTTTCAATCCAAAACGGCGGAATGCAAATCCGCCAGGCATGCGCTACCGCGCGCGAGGCCCTCATAAGCTCAGCGGCTCAAAAGCTTGGGGTAAGTGCAGGCGATATTGTCACCAAGGATGCAACTTGCAGCGCTGCAGGTAAATCCATTAACTACGTAGATTTGCTTGGTAACGAAGTCTTAAACATCAAACTCAATCCTCAAGCTCGTTTGAAAAGTCCTGCAACTTACACGGTTGTTGGTAAATCAGTACCTCGCGTAGATATTCCGGCTAAGTTGACGGGTGAGTTCACTTACATGCAGGATTTTAAAATTCCTGGGATGCTGCACGCGAGAGTTATTCGCCCGAAAGGGATCGGATCAAAATTGGTTTCTTTTGATGACTCGCAAGCAAAAAAGATCTCTGGTTTCGTTCAAGTCATTCGTGAAGGTAACTTTCTTGCAGTAGTCGCCACCAATGAGTGGGACTCAATTCGAGCAGGTAAAGCGCTTAGTGTGAAATGGACTGAATGGTCGGGTCTTCCTGCAGAAAACCAACTATGGTCTTATGTGCGGTCTTCTAAAGTATCCTCGAGCGAAGCATTGCAAAAGGTGGGGGACGTAACCAGTGCCCCTACAGGCATAAAAACTTTAAACGCGACTTACGACTTTGCAATTCATACGCACGGCTCCATTGGCCCCTCGTGCGCAGTTGCTCAATGGGAAAACGGTAAAGTTACCTGTTGGTCCGCCTCTCAACAAACCCATTTGCTGCGCAAACAAATGGCTCAAATGCTAAGCCTGCCCGAAGACCAGGTTCGCTGTATCTACATAGATGGCGCTGGATGCTACGGTCGCAACGGTCATGAGGACGCTGCTGCTGATGCAGTGCTGATATCCAAAATGATCGGTAAACCCGTTCGAGTCCAGTGGACGCGTGCAGATGAGCACGGGTGGGATCCTAAAGGTCCGCCCTCGCTTTATGACTACCGGGCAACCTTAGATGCAGAAGGAAGGGTCATCTCTTGGCAGTCAGACGCTTTCATGGCAGAACGACCTAAACAAATCTCTGTAACCCTATTGGCCGCTGACTTGGCTCAACTGCCGAGGGAGGCTGCGCATCCAGGCAATATTCAAAATTCTTTGGCAGTTCAGTACCAGTTCCCCAATATTTTGGCAACCGCCCACTACCTAGAGAACACGCCCCTTAGACCCAGTTGGATTCGCACCCCTGGGCGTATGCAAAATACTTTTGCTAATGAATCCTTTATAGATGAATTGGCGCACTCTGCTAAGTTAGATCCATTTGCTTATCGACTTCAATATCTAAACGATCCAAGAGCGGTCGAGTGTATTGAGCGCGTTATGGATATCGCAAAATGGCAAAAAGGTGCCCCCAACTCAAATCCCAAAAATAAGGGCGATATCCACTACGGTAGAGGGGTCTCCTACATTAAATATGAATTAGTAAGAACCTATGTCGCTGTAGTTGCCGACGTTCAGGTAAACTTTAAAACAGGTAAAGTGCTTGTCGAGAAAATCTATGTTGCCCATGATTGTGGACAGATTATTAATCCCGATGGACTGCGCAACCAAATTGACGGTAATATGATCCAAACGGTGAGTAGAACTTTAATTGAAGAACTGAAATTTGATCGATCGGCCGTCACAAGCTTAGACTGGGCTTCGTACCCTATTTTAAAATTCCCCGACGTACCAACTGTTGAAATCAGTCTGATTGATCGTCCTAATGAGAAGCCTTGGGGAGCGGGCGAGCCTGCAGCAGCGGTTGTACCCTCTGCAATAGGAAATGCTATTTTCGATGCCATCGGTGTGCGGATGCGCTCTGTTCCCTTTACACCTGAAAAAGTGATGGCTGCCATTAAAAATAAACCAGTTGCCTAACTAAATAAAACCCTCTTTCGCTATTAAGTCTGTTAGAGCGGAGGAGGCGGTTGGTTATTTATCTTGGAGTCAAACATGGTGTTTTTCTTCGCGAAAACCTTGTTGCTCTCATCCGCGAGCTGGCTATAGCCGTTGGCCTTGTAGCGGTCCGGGTTGCGTTTGAATAATGATGCATGAAGAGAGTTCTGAGTGATAGAACTTTTGCGCATTAATCAATAAACTCCTCATAATGCCAAAGGAATAAACCTTTTGTCTAAATGAGTTTAGTAATCCTCTATCGAGCAAGCTCCAAAATATTTGACTCTAACATCTGAATTCTCGTATGTCCCCACGATATAAACAGCTCGGTAATTATCTGTATTCGGACAGTTCGTATGTGTTGTGTTTGTAATGGCGGTTTTAGAGACGCCTCCACCAATCGATGTAAACTGAAGTTGGATGTCAGTTGGTTGAACCATGATGGTTTGACCACTATTGTTTGTAGGTGTAGAAAAATTGGCGGCTGCAACAGACATCTGGCCACTTAGAAAACCAAGATTAAGTGTGGACGCCCCTGTCCAAGCTGCTAACGCCGCTTGTCCAGAGCTGGTCAATGAAGCAAAGTTTACATTGGGCAACTGAGAATAGCTGATAGGCATTCCAACAACGGGGATGGTAGCAGACTGAATCACTGGAGTTGAGGTATTTACGTGATCAAGAGTGGTGTTGTAAGTTTTAATACTGACAGTCACTGGTCCATTTGCAAGCGATGACTGAATTTGCGTAGCACCTGTTGGTACAGTAGGTGGAATGTTTAGATTATTTGGGCCAGAAGGTATGTCAAGGGAGAGAACGCTACCACCAACTTTGTACACCTCATTATTTGAGTTCGTTCCACCCAGGCAAGT
>Ga0164297_10003537_pt1 | contig 14480 bp, 10 predicted proteins | sample GEODES058metaG_FD_113539 | JGI IMG/M metagenome (GOLD analysis project Ga0164297, IMG submission 113539) | Dystrophic lake water microbial communities from Trout Bog Lake, Wisconsin, USA - GEODES058 metaG | ecosystem: Environmental > Aquatic > Freshwater > Lake | place: USA: Trout Bog Lake... | reverse complement strand
TACTAAATATACTACTAAAAGTATTGATCACGTAAATGCTACTTCTGCACCAAAACCCCCACCAAAATCACTATTGCATAAAATTGGTAATCAATATTGTAATGGAAGCGCTGGGAATGGAAGTGCTGGGAATGGAAGCGCTGGGAATGGAAGCGCTGGGAATAGAAGCGCTGGGAATGGAAGCGCTGGGAATGGAAGCGCTGGGAATGGAAGCGCTGGGAATGGAAGCGCTGGGAATGGTTTATTAAGAAATCTAGATAATGATAAAATAGAATTGGAAAAAGAAGCAAAAAAATCCTCACGTATTTTCATTATCTTAGGTATTGCTTTATCTGTTATCTTCTTAATAATAATTTTATTGAAAATTTTTACAAACTATATATAGATGTATAGATATACTATTGCAACTATTTATATTTTATATGGTATCGTCAAGATTATCTTAGCACTTTCTTTATTTGTAACTCAGATGCAAAAACTACCAGGATTTCGATTACTTAAAGATAGTTATAGTGATAAAACCGTTGCTGGTAGATTCTATGAATATATACTGGTTGCATTAGGAATATATACTATTGCTTATGGTCTTTCAATTTTAAGAATTTTACCAAATTCAATTACTAATATTATTGAATATAGACATACTGAAAATATCATCTTTTTACTATTTGGTACTATGATGGTAATCTTTTACTCACTTGTTTTATATACAAATCTACCTATAAGTAAGGATCCAAATCACATTAAAAATTACAAATTACTTGGTTTCTGGGGTGGTATTCTCTTTTTAATTACTCCATTTGTAATCGAAGGCGTTCTATATAGTTATCCAATATTTAGAACTTTGAATAATGAAGAAAAAACTACATGGGTATTAGGAATTATATTATTATTAGCTGTGGTTGCTGATATAGGTTTTAAAATATATAAATCAGCGCAATGAGATAGATATATGTGAAAATATGATAGCCAATATTGCAAATATTATTGCAATGTAGCTATAAGTATTCAATTTATATAAATATATTAAATTTCCAAACAATATAGCTACACATAAAGATACCATATAACGAACTATTCCCACATGGTGTTCTGGAAGAATATCATGATTTAATAAATACAAACATGCTATTATTCCCAAATATAATATAGCTACAATTGAAAGGTATTTAGCGCAATCCGATTTTTGTGCCTTTTTTATAAAATACAATGCTAACATGTCACAAATAACTATTAGAATAATTAATAGTATTGAAAATACATAATGATTCATCTATATTTAAATGACTTTTTCTTTTTCTAGAGCCTCTTTCAGTGTTATTTGACTTTCATCCCACATAATTACTTTTGTGTCTTTTGTAAATTTACGTGCATATATACAAGGTGTCTTCAATATTATATATATCAATTCCTGATAACTGATGAACTCATATAGTTTTGGACTAGATACTGATAATTTATCTAATTTATCCATTCTATATCTATAATTAATATCATGCCAATGCGTAAAAGTTGTTCCTTGAATGCCATCCTCTCCATCTTTTTTCTTTAAACATGAAATTTGTCTTATTTCATTTTTTGGTGTTTTATAATGTTGAATAACTGTTAATGTTGCACATTCATCTGGTGCATGAATATTTGCAAACCATTCAATATATTCGTCGTATTTATCTACCAATAACTGAGCATGGGATCTTCTAAGAACACACCATTGATGATGAAAGCCTACATCATCTTTATCAATACCATACTTTAGTAATTCATCAAAACGCGGAAATCGTACTGTCATATTAAATTGACTAAAAATGCTCTTATTGTTTTTCTCTAAAAATTTAATTGAGTTTTGAAATGATTTAATAGGTATGCAATTTCCACTAATAAAACATAATCTATCTACTTCCGGATCTTTTAAGCATTCTTTTAAAGTATTTACTTGCGCTTTTACTATCGAATAATGACCCCATCGAGTTTCAACTCTTGGTACAACTGTTGCACTATTAATTATTTTTAAATTTGGAGCAATAAACTTTGATAAATCTACTTTTGTATGAATTGCTATTTTATATCTATTCTTCGGTATCTTTTCAAAAAATTGTTCCCAAATTGTATCTGTCGGGAATTCATCTTTTAATAAAATACAATACCCTATTTTACGCACTCTGCGATGTATTTTTACTAAAATAGTAACTATTATTACTGTTAATATTATAATTGTAAGTAATAATAGTTGAATCATAAAAATTACTTTATCAGTACCCATTAATAAATAGAATTATTTTATTTAGATAATATCAACATAATAATATCCATAATGACGAAGTCTATTTTTATATCTAATTGCCTCCTGTTCTACTGTGCCAAATAAATGTATTCTTCCGTGTTCTTTTACTTTTTCTACAAAAAACATTGCATCTTCAAATTCAATACAATCTAATGCATAGTATAATGCAATCTCTGGTTTGTCTATCCATTCTATGCCAGTTTTATCAAGTATGATATGTTTAATAGTATCTGAACGTCTCTTTGGAATTTCTATGTTCCATTTTGTATGTTTAATTGGTGATTTATTTGCTATCGGAACCTGGATCGCAACTTCTTTATGAGACATTGTCATTTTTATAGATGCGCGATTTACTGAAGATCGTAATTGATACATAATAATGTCTCCGATTTTTATTTTTATCAAAAATACTGATGCAAAAAGTATTTAAAGAAATATTCACTTAAATATATAATGCAAAATGATCTCACATATTATACATATCGCCGATATTCATATTCGTCATGGTGATATTGAACGCTCTAGATATAATGAATATTCATATGTTTTAAATAATTTTATTAAATCTATCAAGGAACTTGAATCTGTTAAAAATGGCACTGCAATTACTGTTATTTGCGGTGATCTATTTCACAATAAAGGTAAAATTGATACTCCTGCTGCTAAACTCTATTTTACGTGGATGTCTCAACTTCTAGAGTTAACTGATGTTGTTGTTATTTGTGGTAATCATGATTATAAACAGGAAGATTTGGAACACCCTGATATGATTGATGTGTTTACTTCGCCTTTTATTAGAAATGAAAATCATACATTACATTATTTCAAAGATACTGGAATTTACAATATTGATAATATTTGCTTTGGTATGGTCTCTATTAAAGATATCCTAAAAGCAAATAATACATCAGGATCTATTGAATTAACTGAATATCCAGATTTTCCTACACCTGATGCCGATGCTGATGTAAAAGTTGCTTTATTCCATGGGTGCAATTTTCCGATTGATTGGTTTAAAGAATATAATGTGGTAACACTCGGTGACAATCATAAACAGACTATTGATAAAAATATTCAATATAATTATAATTGGGGGTATTCTGGGTCTTTGATTCAGCAAGATTTTGGAGAATCCATGAATGGTCATGGATATCTACTCTGGGATCTCAAAAAATTTACTGCTACTTCTGTTGATATCTATAATCCTTTTACTATGATTACTATACGAAAAATTAATAGTAAATTCTTTCTTATAAATCAAAATGAAAAAATAGACCTTGAAGAATCTATGTTTCTTCAAAGCTTTCCAAATCAACCGCGCATTCGATATATTGGTAAAATAGATGAACAAACAGAACTCATTCAATTTTTAAATAGTCATGAAATTAATCCTAAAGATATTTATGTAAACACTCCTACATTTTATGGATCTGATAATGACCAAAAGATTACTGGAGGTGAAATTGAAAACGAAGAAGATGGTGGAAGAATTAATAATATCATAAATCAAATCTCTGATTTAAATAATCCTAATAAATGGATTGATTATCTTAATACAATTGGCATATCTGATAGTATTATTAAATCATGGATTATTGATCCAAAATTAATGAAAATAAATTCTAATAATATTGAACTATCAAATGATGTTCATAAAAGAATAATTGATCGTATCGCTAAATTGGATAATCTACTTGATGAATACAATCAATCTCTTTCTAAAACAAATAATGTTAATAAATGCCATATTGTACTTCAAAATATGTCATGGGACTATGTTCTATGTTATGGTGCAAATAATCACTTTGATTTTACAAAACTTGAAGGAAAGGTTGCTCTTCTCAATGGTCGCAATGCATCTGGTAAATCTGCTTTCTTAGATATGCTATGCATTGGTCTTTACGGTGAACCTTCTAAACAACGTAATATGCAAAATAAAAAACTTACTGGAAAAATGATTCATGATCATCGTCCTAAAGATAATTCTATGAAAGTTAGTATTCTTTTCAAATGTGAAGATGTTCTTTATGAAATTCATCGTACATTTGGTCAACAAGATGCATGGGCTCGCAGTATTAATGCTTCTATTTGCACTGTCGATCTCTCTAATTCTACTAAGACTATAGTTTGTGAAGGATCTACATTGGTTAATGATTGGGTAAATAAACATTTTGGTACTCTCGATGAGATTCTAATGAGTACTATTATTTCTCAAGTCGATATCAGTAATTTCTTTTATATGAAATCTGAAGAACAAAAAGCTATTCTTGATAAATCATTGAATCTTGAATCAGTTGGATACTTTGCCAAGTTTCTTCATGAATGCATTCTTGCTCATAAAGATATTATTGATTCTGTTACTACCGTTATTAATACTATCTATGGTATCACTAAAGAAAAAGCAAAAACTGCGGGTGGTGGGAGTGGTGGGAGTGGTGGAAGTGGTGGTAGTGGTGGAAGTGGTGGGGGAAGTGGTGGGAGTGGTGGGAGTGGTGGGAGTGGTGGTAGTGGTGGGAGTGGTAAAGGAACTAAACAAAAGATTGAAAACCTTGAAACTGAAATTGCTAATAAATCTGAAATTCTAAATACTAAGCGTAATGAACTTGAAAAACTTATTGGTATTATTGGTTCAAATTACACACCTTCTGATATCAATGAATCATCTATTTCTGATTATGAATCTGAACTTAAAAAAATTAATAGATCTATCAACTCATTTGATATGGATACTTCTAATATTGATTCTATTCTTATAGAAGTTGCTATTAAAGAAAATGATCTCAATGCATTACTAAATGAATTCTCAAAATTATCATTTATTGATTCAGAATCAAAAAAAGATAATTATTTAGATTCTCTTGAGTCTTTTAGTTCTCAATTAAATGCAATTCAATTTGAATTATCTAGAGAAGTTATTAGTAAAAAAGAAAATGAGTATAAAACATGGGCTAATAAGCAAAAAACTGATTGGCTATCTAATATTGATGAAATGACTAAATGGTTATCTGAATCAAATAACACACTTGCAGATCTTAAAAATAAATTGTCAAAGTGTTCTGTTGATGAAAATCCTAAATATCTTAAACTAAATGCAAAATATACAGAATTGTCAAATAATCCTGTAGTACTATCCATGACTGAAAATGAGTTGTCTGAATGGTCTTTCAAATATTCAAAATGGAAAGACTTAGTAGACCCTGTTTCTGCAGATAATTTTAATTCCAGTGAAGAACTCAAATTAGAAATTGATAAATACAAAGACTATATTGAAAGTCATAATAAGAAGACTGAAAAGAAACAAAAGATATCAAAGGATCTGGATGATTATCAAAAAGAATTAAAACAAATGGAAGATTTACCATATAATCATGAATGCTGGGCTTGCAATAAACAACCAATGCAAGTTCGTAAAAAACAGCTTCTTGGATTTGTAGCTACAAGTCAAGAATCTCTTTCCAAAATAAATAAATATTTGAATAAACATAATAACATTACTGAATATCAAAATGAACTTGAAAAACTTAATAAACTATATGATAAACGTAAGTATTATGAAGATACTAAGGATATTTATAATGAAAATCAAGCCAAATTCTTAGAATCTGATAAAGTTCTTCTCAAATATAAGCAATGGAAAAAAGATTTAAAATCAACTGAAATCCTTCTTGATGAAATTAAATTTAATATTAAGATTACAAAAGGATCACTTCTTTCTGAAATTGAAAATTTAGAAGGCGAAATTATTAATATTAATGTTTTTATTACTGAATCTTCAAAATATATTGAAATGAATAAACTAATTGCATCTGAAAAACATAAATATGTACTTTATGATGATCTAGAAAGTAAGATTCATAATATTAAGAATAACATTAAGTATAAAGAACTTGAATGTAGTATTAATGAAAAACAATCTCTTCTTAATCAACTCAAAGCAAATACTGAAAAATTTAAAGAATATAAGTCTAATTTAAATAATAAGATAGAACTTGAAAAGAAGATAGCATATATTCAATCTAGAACACTTAAAAAGACTATTAAAGAATTGAATTCTGAAGTCCAAGAATACATATCAGAATATGGAGTTGCTAAAAAGTTATCTATTGATTCTGATGATACACAAGAGAAATGTAACATTCTTCAAGAGTATCTAGAAATCTTAAAGATTAAAAAAGAAAAATTAATATTATTTGAATCTAAATTTATAGGTAATACATCATCTGATGATGATGAGACTAGTTATAAAGAATGGATCTATAAAACTCATGTTATTCCATTGCTTGAATCTGAAGTTAATAAATTCTTAGAACCAATTGATAATATTCGATTGAAGATTTTATATAATGGAAAGTCAATGGTTCATATGATTCATGATCGTGGAAATCTTCCCACACTTGATATGTCTTCTGGTTATCAAAAGTTTATTATTGCTATTGCATTGCGATTGGCACTTTCTAGAATTGGTGCTGTTGGGCAAAATATTCGTCATTTGTATATGGATGAAGGATTTACCGCTTGTGACTCTTTCAATCTCGAGAAATCCAATCTAATTCTTAAAAATATTATGAACTACGGGAATTATCATAGCATTATTATCATGTCTCATCTTGATATTATTCGGGATATTGCGGATACTCGCATTGATATCATAAGAGGTAATAATGATCTATTTTCTGAAATTAAATCTGGATCACCTTATCCAAAACTAATCAAAAATAAAATTGAAGGAAAAGAAATTAAGAAAAAAGGCCGACCTTCTAAATCTTCTAAGTAGTCATTGTTGAGATGTTGAGATGGTTATAATGGTGTTCTAGAATCAAATTGTTTTTCTCTGATCCATACGTTTGCTATTATTTTTGTTCCACTTAATACTGGTGTTCCTGCATGTAATGCTTTTGGGTGGCATTTCTTTTCTGTTATGTCCATTGGGTGAAACAAAATTCCTGAACGTTTTGGTGGTTTTATTTCTAGATTTAATTTTGGGAATTTTGTAGCTCCACCTTCAAAATCATCTGAGAGATAGATTACACATGTTCGCAATCTATTACCTAAATCTTTTCTGAAATTTTCACACGCTTCTGTATCGTCACAGCATGAATCATGATGTTCATTATAATATCCACTTGGTCCATATTTAACTATTTGTAAGTCTTCACAATTATTTATGTCTTTTCCTGTTTTCTCACATACTCTTAAAATAATATTTCGAATCACTGGATCATTCTTTGATAACCATGCTGTTTTACTATCTCTTGCTTTTTTAATTACTTCATTTCCAGTTTTACCTGAAACTACTGTGCTATCAACAAAACGATTTTCTGATTTTTCGATTATATAATCTTGTTCTGATTCTGTTATTAATTCTGGTAAAACTTCTGGCATTATATAACCAGTATCATTTGATGCAAAGAGATTTTCAAATAACTCTATATTTTTTGATGCATATTTTATAAACACTAAAATTCCTAATAATATTACTAATAGTACTGATATAATTGGCGCTACAAAGTTAAATAGATCATATAAATTAAATGCTTTCTTTACGCCTTCAAATTTCATCCTCTATATAAAATTTGATATAAGTATTTTATAATTATTTAATATAATGTCTGAGTCTGAAACTGGTTATTTAAATTTGATTAAAAGTATATTAAATGATGGAGAAAAACGTATCGGACGTAATGGAACAACAATTTCCATATTTGGTGCTCGTACTGAATATAATATTTCAAATTTAAATTATCCATTGCTTACTACTAAAAAAGTATTTTTTCGTGGTGTTGTTGAAGAACTATTATGGTTTCTAAAAGGTTCTACTAATGCCAAAGAACTTCAAGATAAAAATATTCATATCTGGGATGGTAATACTTCACGCGAATTCCTTGATTCTATGGGTCTCAATAATCTCGAAGAAGGTCTTCTTGGACCTGGATATGGATATCAATGGAGAAGTTTTATGGGAAATTATCCCGTTTTTAATGGAACTGATCAACTTAAATATGTTCTTAAAGAACTTATCAGTAACCCAAATGGGCGTCGAACTATCTTATCTGCATGGAATCCAGCTCAACTATCTGAAATGGCTTTGCCTCCTTGTCATATGACTTATCAATTCTTTGTTGATAATGCTAATGCTCTTAGTTGCCAAATGTATATGAGATCTTGTGATGTTGCTGCAGGATTACCATTTAATATCGCTTCTACAGCTTTATTTACCATTATACTAGCACATGTGTTAAAATTAAAAACAAAAAAAATAATCATTGTATCTGGTGATACTCATATTTATGAAGAACATACTAATAATGCTAAAATTCAAATTACAAGAACACCACTTGATCCTCCTACTCTTAAAATAAATAAAGCTTGTGAAATAGAAGTCTCTATTAATAATGTTGATTCTATTATTCAATGGATTGAATCTTTGAAATTTGAAGACTTTCAATTAATAAATTATAATAATCATGGTACTCTTTCATATAAAATGGTTGTATAGTTTGATATAAAGCTTCTTTTATTATCTAATCTATATTATGATCAATCCATATAATCTATTAGGTGTAACTTATAAAACACCATTAAAAGATGTTAAAAAAGCTTATTACAATATGGCTCTTTTGCTTCATCCTGATAAAGGAGGTAGTCCGGATGAGATGATTATTCTACAAAATAGCTACAATTGGATAAAATCAAAATTAGAAATTATTGATGAAAGAGGTGATAAGACTATTGAAGTTGCAGAAGATGAATTTAAAGCATTTTTAGATGATCAAGAATCAAAACGTCCACCTCGAATCAATGCTATTTTTGCTGATTCTATTGGTTTTTGTTATGAGGATTTCTTTAAAAAATATGAATCTATTGAGAATGATCTTAAAAATCCTATGACTATGCCAATTATTTATGATTTAGTATTAGCAGAATTATATAATCGCTCATTGAAACCTGAAAGTGAAATATATAATGATGAAATGTGGTGGAAAATCATTGATTTGCAAGTTGAAATAATATTAAAAAATAGTAATAAAGATCCTGATGTTAATATATGTTATGCAAGTGTTCAACATGGATATGGTGATGCAATGATTCATAAAGAAGAAGCCGAACTTGTCAAATTTGAGAAACTTGATATTAAAGTTTATCAAGAACCCGAATCTATCTTCTTACCTTCACAAAGTCTTGCACAAAGCATTGAAACTACTTCTAAATTAGACGATTATACATTGAAAACACAAAATTTATATATGTGTGATTACAAAAAAGCGTATACTGAATTAGAGAACCCTGAGAAAGATTCTCAGTTTTCTTATCTATTTGACGGAACTGCTGATGAACCTTTTGAATCCAAACTTGAAAAAAGAATTAATGATCGAGAAATTAATTAGTAGATGAAACTGGGCATAGAAATGGTGGATTTTCTATATAAATTATATTTATTTTTGCTTCTTGTAACATTGTTATTGAATATTGAAAACTTAGTCCCCAATTTCTTGATGAGAAATCTGGTTTTTTAGTTACTATTGTTTGTACACCTGATTGTATTAGCATTCGTGTGCATTCAGCACATGGAAACATTGTGATAATTGCTATAGAATCTTTCAATGGTGTCCCATGTCTTGATGCATTTGCTATCGCGTTTCTTTCTGCATGTTCTACCCATGAATATTTTTGTGGTCTATCCCATCGTTCTTCTATTGTTTCATCAATACCTCGCGGCATTCCATTGTAACCCATTGTCAATACTTGATAACTATCTGGTGCTAAAATTATTGTACCTACCTTCGTCGCTGGATCTTTTGAAAATATATTCGCAAAACTAGTTGCCAATTCATAATATTTTTCAGCCTTATCTTGTCTCATTGTTGTTATTCTAATTTGGTTTTATTTATATCAATTTTTACAAATTATCTAATGCTGTTTGTATAAGTACATGTAGTAATTCACTATCATTATTAGTTTCCCATTCTTCTGTTGTTTTTGGAAGTTCAATTATTTTATTTTTCTTCTTTTCCAACTTTTTAAAAAGTTCTAATAATTTTGTTGAAGAAATCTTATAAGTAAAATCAACTATTCCCATCTTAATATAGCCAATGAGTTCTTCTTTAATTACATATTTCTTTTTATAAGTAAACTCTGTTGTTGATCGTATTTCTTTATACTCTTGTTTACCTTTCATTAATTTTTTATATTTGAATACTTCTTTAATTAGATTTGGCTTATTTAATACATACTCATATGCTTTTACCTTTTCTATTGTTTGAGTAACTGGTAATCTGTTTGGCATCTCAGAAAGTATTGTATACCATTCTTTAGTTTTATCTTCAAACGTTGATTTTGATTCTAAAAAGTATGGAATTATCAAATCATTTATTTCTTTAACTGTCTTCTTGTCTTCATTTGTAAATTTTGTTCTTTTTATGTCTTTGTCTTTGTTTTGGTCTTTGTCTTTGTTTTGGTCTTTGTTTTGGTCTTTGTCTTTGTTTTGGTCTTTGTCTTTGATGATACTTGTTGTACTACTAGATGATTTACTCTTATTATTAGATGTTTCATGTGTTTTTATTAATTTTAATTCTTTTATCTTTTTATCTCTATCTTCTGCTTCTTGTTGTTTATTACTGTTTTCTAATATTTTTGAATAATCTTTTACTATTTGAGTTGATGACCGACAACCAATATAGTAATAAATTCCAGGTCCCACATCTTTCATTATATCACTTAGCTTAAATGATCTATACTTTAATGTATTATAGCTTTCTAATTTTGAAGCAGGTTTATATAGATTTCCTCTATATATTTCTTTGTGAATTTTTGCACTATAATCGATTGGCGAATCAATCATTCCACTATATTTTAAACATTTATTGTTGCCTAAATTAAATTCATATTCTGGAAATGGTATTGTAATTTTATCATGGTTAATTGGTTGAAAATTATCAATCGGATACACACCTGATTTTACAATGACTGTTTTTCTTTTATCAAATGATAAAAATAGATCTGTTGTAATTTCTGGTACATTTTCTCCTGGTAAATATGCACGGATAGTATGTCCTATCTTATTATATAGTAAATTTTTATACTTTATTGGATCAGATAAATAATCTAAATTATTTTTATCATTAAATACATCAAAGAAATCACATACTGTATTTAGATAATTTGGTTTTGAACAAACTGGAAAAACTATCAATACTTTATTCTTAGGCATTATAAATCTTTTATCAAAATTTATTACATTCTCATTTCCATGCCCACTTATTATATAAATTTTTTTCGCATCCTTATTTTTTAAAATTGTAGCTACACTATCTATTGAATCAGATTTTGTTTCCGTGTCTTCTGTAATTGGTATCTCATTCTTAAGCATTAATTTATACGCTGGTACAAGTTTGTCTTTTTTCAAACATGTTTCTAATGCGGTTCTTTGACTTTTATCTTTTAATATTTGATTACTTAATTCAACCTTTGATTTATTTAAATCTTCTATTTTATCATTCAGTTCTTTAATATAAGATTCAATATCTGATGATTTTTTAACTTCTTCTTTCACTTTCTCAAACCGCTCTTTATATATCTTTTTAACATCTTTAATCTCTTCTTCAATTTTATTACATTCTGTCCTGTCCTCTGGTTTCATTAGTATTTTTTCAAGTTTAAACTCTTCTTTCAAATCATCTAAGCATTTTTTAGCTTGTTTATTACATATTTCTTTCAAATCAAACTTCTGTTTTTCTTTAACTTCATTTAACTTTTCTTTTAATTCTTTTTTAAGATTATCCTTACATTGTTTGTCTTTCTTTGGACAATCGTTTATAAGATCTTTATATTCATCTTTTAAGTCTTCTATTTCTTCAATATAATCATCTTTTATTAGTTCAGTACATTCTTTCTTTTCATTAATACAGTCTTCTTTTTTTCTATCTATCTTATCCTTTATCTCAGCTTCTTTCTTCAATCTATTTTCATGAAGAAGATTTAAACATTTATCTAATTCTTTTGATAAATAATCTGTTTCTTTTAGTACTTCTTTATTAATGTTTTCTTCTAAAACATTTATGTCATTTGCAATTTTTGTTTTATATCTATTCAGTTGTGTACGTTTGTCATTTACTTGATATTCAATTCTTAACTGCTCTCTTATTAAATCTTTGAACTCATAATCAGACATAGGAACATTTATATCATGAAATATTGGATATGCAAAAGATCTAATATCTTTTTCACGATTTAAGTAACTAATTTGACCTGCAATGTCATCTAGAAATTCTAGTTTTCCTTTTTCAGTAAATTTACCATTTATATCTAAATATTTTTCTGATAATTCTTCAAACGTTTCTGGTAATTGTTTTGATGGCTTACGAATTAAATTTAACAATTTCATCATGTCAACTGGATCATCTGTATAAGGTGTTGCTGTCATAAGAAGTAAACGTGCACTTTCATTACCTGATTTTTCATATGAATTCAACAACATTTTCTTTATCGAATCTATATCTGGTTTCTCTGCTCCTGATACATCTGGTGCATATAACTTATGTGCTTCATCTATAATTATTAATGTTTTTCGAAGTGGATCTTCTTTGCCATTTCGTTTAACTAAATCTTGATATAAAGTATTCTTTCCTCCAATCATATTACTAAATTGTTTATATGATAAAGGTGTAAACCAACCATCAGAAATCAAGCGATTTCTTGCAGCGGTTGCCTCTGGTATTTTCATGCCTTTTTTCATATAATCTTGAACTACTAAACTGCAAACTTGTCCAAACATATTTTTCCATACATCTCCTTTTAATGTATGACGAGTGACATATATAATAGTATAGTTATCTTTCTCAAATGACGTTGATGCTGTTGCAATAGCAGTACATGTTTTTCCAACGCCTACTCCATGAAACAATAACATACCTTTTTGAGATGATTTAGATGTAAAATAGTTACGTATAAAGTCTTGTGTTGGAGAAAATTCAACAATTGTTGAACCTTTGACATTACCAACAGATGGTGAAAGACATCCATTCTCTATTTTTGTTTGTGGCCATTTATATTTTCCAAACTTTTCTCTAATCATCTTTTGTGTACTTTGATATTTTGATAATTGTTTACCTCCTTGAAATAATTTATCAATATAGAACTCTTCTGTATCTGTTTCAATCTTGAAGTTATGTATATTATTTGTTAAGTATCTATCTACGGCACCTAGAATCACAGTTTTCTCTAATTCATTTGCAAAGTTTAATTTACGAGGATCAATGCTGCTATATTTTAAGAACAATTCAAAGAATGTTTTTGCTGGTTCTAGATATGGTAAGTTTTTTAATATAAATTTACGTATTTCTTTTGGTATTGTTGTTTCATAACGGTACACTTCTAGTGGCCAACCTCTTAAAGAATTGAATTGAATTCCTTTTTGTCCACAAAATCTTGTTGCACGTCCTATAGCCTGTTTTTGATCTGATGGTGTTAATATGGGTTCAAAAATATGCACATATTTAATATCAAATAAATCTACTCCTTCTCTAAAACCAGAATCAAGAATGATAATGCGTATCTGTTCTCCATGATTATTTTCTGGACGAGCATTAAAACGCCCCAATAATTCTTTGCGAAAATTTACACCAACTTCTTTATAAAAAAATGCTGATGATGTTAAAGTTGCAAAACAATTACTTTTATTTTCTGCTATTGTTTTATTATCAATTGTAAAAGATTGACCACGAGCTGTCTTTGTTAACTTATATGCGTGAAAATAGCCATTTGATTTTAACGCAGACGCAACTAATTTCACACCATAATTATTCTTAATATCCGAATAAATAAAATGTTTAAATAACATACCTTTTTCTTTTAGATCTTTATCATCTAGCTCTCTTATGGTTTCTAGTAATTTATTTAATTTTGGCGCTATTTTACTTATGTCATTTGCTGTTTCATACGGATTGAATTCTGGATGATCAAACTTATTCCTATTATCTATTTTTCCAAAATTAGCTTTCTCTTTTATACAGATAGAGATCTTGTCTTTATCTTTTTTACTTAACATCAAAGTAATCTATTAATAGTTCTTATTTTATTTTTATTTAAAAATGTATCTTAATTTTTAATTTAAAAATGTATCTTAATTTTTATTTAAAAATAAGCTCATTATTAATTAATAATGACATCATTTCATGGAAGAATTCTTGAATTACGAAATAAT
>Ga0164297_10003531_pt1 | contig 14490 bp, 18 predicted proteins | sample GEODES058metaG_FD_113539 | JGI IMG/M metagenome (GOLD analysis project Ga0164297, IMG submission 113539) | Dystrophic lake water microbial communities from Trout Bog Lake, Wisconsin, USA - GEODES058 metaG | ecosystem: Environmental > Aquatic > Freshwater > Lake | place: USA: Trout Bog Lake... | reverse complement strand
GATCTATGCGAAGACCATCAGGTCCGGTGACAAGAATGCTGCGATCCTTTGGCGCGGTGTCGATTGGTTGCCATTTAGTCATTTCTTTTCCTTTTGCGCTTTGAGAATGGAGTCAAAGCATTTAGCCGCCATCTTTTCAAACTCATTTTTTGTGATAGTTCCAAGCTTTGCGGCTTCATCCCATGTTTCCGGCAAACCATCGTAAAATTCTAAGACAGTTGGAAATACCTTGCCATCCCCCTTCTTGGGCGGCGCAGGCAACGGCATCCAGTGGGTGGGGTATAGAATATATCCACCCCATTCAGGCTCAGGATTGTAAAACTCCCACCAACCTACATTCACTTCATCGCCATTAGTGACAATTACATTTTCCCCATCCTTCGGAGCGGTCTCAATCAGCTGCCATAGCGGTCTCTTGCAGATGGCGCAGATGTACCTGTTTTCAGCGATCTTGCGTTCCCAGCTTACTGAGCCGCATTGGCATTTTTCAAGATTGATCATCATTCTTCTCCATCAATTTCCGAAGCTTCTCTTTGTTTCCATCGCTCATATAATACCCAATTCCGCGCCACGTAAAAATCTCAATTCCGTGTGGCTTGAGCTTTTTCCGCAAATTAAAAATTGCAACTTTTGATCGTAGCTTTTCAAGATCTTCCCCTTCCTTCCTATTAAAATTTCCCCTGTTTGCCAAAATCTGATCTATGTACGCATACGTGGCGACCTGACGGCTAACAACGCCGCTCAAAAGGGTGGCCTGTTGACGGCTAAGGATGCCTGCAAGCGCCCCATTTGGCTCAACTATCACTTCATTGATCTGACGGATCTCTTCCTGAAGCCGCGCAACTTCTTCACGTAATTCTCGAATGATCTGCTCATCTTTCATCTCGGTTCTCCCAGAATATTTCCCTGACGATCTCCCACGTCACTTTGGTCATGATGACAAGACCGGCTGCGGAAAGAATGGCCATCCAAGCCAGAAACACGTATCCCAAGATATCAAGCATATTGACCTCACGCTGCCCGAACGATGACGACTTTGAAGATACTGCCATCAGAAACCTTGATGATGATTTTGTCCCGGAACCCATCATCATATTCAAAGCTCAGTGGCTGGATCTCCGTCTTCAGTCTTCCAACTTGGCCATCCCAGTCGAAGACCTCGATTGACTTGATGCTATCCAGTCCGTCGCAGATGGCAATTCCGACGTCTTTGGCATGCACATATGTCCCCCTAGAACCGCGTTCCGCTTCGATGATCTGCCGTACCCGAGTGCATGACATTTTATGATCCCTTGCCAGTTTCGATATTGAATCACCCAGCCTGTAATCGAGGTAGATTTGAGAATTGCGTTCAGACTTTCGAATATGTGCGTGAGATCGCTCGTCCCATCCGTGCTTGAGCGCCTTGGTGTTCTGCTGCATTTCAATCTATCCTTCCAGTTACCTTGTATCCCTGAACTTTGGTGTTCTTGTCCCGGATCTCCATCGAGATCACACCGTTCATCGACCATTTGTCCAAGATGTTGTCTGCGGTCTTTGCGTTGATACCAAAGTCGTACATGTGGAGCTGGGCATACCTGCCCTGCTTCCGGGACTGCGCATGTGGCGACCATGGTTTCCCGCTATCCCAAGCCGCCCGCATCGCATTCAAAACCTTGTTCAGGATATCCTTCTCTGGCCATTTATTGACTTGCTTTTCTACCTCCTTCTGCATTGCAAGCGGGTGAAGTGTGAGTGATTCATGCCCAGCTATGTCGCCAACCGGGGTCTTCTTGATATCGAACTGCTGCGTCCATCCATCTTCAGCGGCCTTGATCTTCTTGGCCGTTAGCGATCCGTTCATAGTACCCTCTTCTCTTTCAATAAGAAAGAGGAAATCAGCAGCGCCATCAAAAACAGTTGAGCCTCGAAGGTTGCCACCGCGAGAGGTATGATGAACGCCCATGACGGTCGTGTCGAAAGTCTCTCGAACGGCGTCACAAGCGCCAATGAAGAGCGTCATGTCCTTTTGAAGGTTCTCGTCAGCGCCCGGCAGAACGCGCGACACTGTATCGACAACAACAAGAACTGGATTTCCAGCCTTAACCGAAACGTGAGCCACCGTCTTGACCAGTCGCTCGACGTCCGACGCGAGCATGAAGTTGATGGTTTGCTTGATGAGGAAGAAGGGTGTTTCATCCGTGTTGATCCCTGACTTCTGTTCCCACGCCATGATGCGGAACTTCATGTCGCTCACGCCTTCTGACGAAATGTAAATGACCGGCCCCGTCTTGTGGATCTTCCTGCCCCAAAAGTGAGACAGGCCAGCCGCGATTGAAAGGCTGATATCAAGATCAAAGAACGTCTTCGTTGATCCGGGAGCGCCAAAGGTCAGGCCGAACCCGCGATCAATTATCATCCCCTCAATCAGCATCTGCGGATCCGGCAAGGTCTTGATCTCCTTCACGTTCAAGACCTCGTAAACGCCATCAGGCGGCAGCTCCCGGAAAATCTCGCCCGTCTCTGGATTGAATTTTATGTTTCCTTCGACGGGCTGGGAAAGAGGGGCTGGGTTCTGGGCCTCGTGCTTTCTGGGCGGCTCCTTTTGGCCATGCTCGGATACCTTCCCGTCCCACTGCGAGATCGCATGATCCCACTTGTGCTTGAACATGCTGATGCCGCGTCCCTCTCTCTCAAGGAGAACGTGGTTAGGGACGCCGGGATCAACCAGCCGGGACTTCACAGCCCGCTCGTACATTGAGAAGGCGTCCCGCATCTCGCTGGCCATCTGGTCGCCGGTCGGCGGGATAGGGCTATCGCGCCAGAGATCGACCACCCTTCCCCAAACGAACCTTGTGGCGTATTCCTCGCGCCCGTCGATGATCTGGCCAAAGGCGCTGTGCGTCATGCCCGGACTGTCTGTCTTGACGCCAGACGGGGCGGAGGAGCCCCCTGAGCCGTATTCCTTCACCAGCAGGTCGATCTTGTCGCAGAGCCAAATAGGGGCGTCTGCGATATCTGTCTCCCACGGGGCGAAGCCCTTCACCCACTCGTAACGCCTGCCTGATTCGTGCATCGACGGCGGCAGAACTGCAAAGCCGCCCTGACCGCGAATATCGACGCCTATGGGGCTCTTGCAGGTGGGCGCTGTCCAGCCTTCAGGGGCGCGGAAAAGAAGCTGCCTGCCCCCTCCGCCGGTCACCTGCTCGGCGGTCTCAAGGTCTCCGGCGCGCTGCGCGCTGTTGATCACGTCGTCCCACCAAGCCTGCGCGCCGACGTTCTTCTGGGTGTCCAGATCGACAACGAAAACACGATCAGAGCACTTGCCGGTGATCAGCCCCATGTTGTGGCGACGGACGTGTTCACCGCTTGGTCCATACCAACGCAGAAAGGTAAAGTCAGGGGCCAGCTCGTTCTGAAGCGGAACCCACTCGACAAGTGGCCGCTTCCACTGCGCGGCGGCTTTTGAGGGTGTAGCGGCTGGCACCACCTGCAAACCGAGGTCGCGGTAACAGGTGGCCCAGTCGGATGGAGATGCGAATTCTGGGTCAAACATTTGCAAGCTCATTTCACATCCAAACCAAGTCTTAAAGGTATTTGCCCGCTGCCGCCCAGTACGCAATCAGAGCTGCGTCGGCACGACCGTCGTCCTTCTTCCGCGCGAAAAGCTTGGCATATGCCGGAAATAACTGCATTGCCTTTTCCCGAGCCCCATCCTTGCCAGCGCGCATCCCAACCTCTTTCTGCCATTTCTGCGGCGTGACATAGTGCACGGGGCAACCCAGACCGGCCAAAACGCCCTCGATTATGCCGACCGAACGACCAAATTGGAACATTGAGCTGACGCCCTGTCCGGGCATCGCCCCGACCTTCTCAAGAACGAAGTGACTGCAATCCTCCGAGCCGATGATCGAGGCCAGCTCATAGGGGGCCATCTCGCGCTTGGCCTTTCCGCCGCGCATAATTTCCATGACCGGCATATCAATGACGACAAGACGTCCCCTTTCGAGGTCGAAGAAGGCAATGGCTCCAGACGCTCCGGGGTCTATTCCGCAGTAAACAGTCATGCTAGGTTCCGATCTAAGTTGGGTATGAATTGACTGGTCCGGATGATTGGGCAAAAAATCAAACCTGTCAATCTGAAAGTGGTGATGTTGATTGTATTTTTTCCAAAGCCCATGGTGGTCGTCTACAGTGCGATGCGCTGCTTCATTCTGATTGGATAGATCATGTCACCTTTCGCCAAATATGGCATCGAGCACCTTTCTCCCTCCGCCTGCAATCTCTTCATCGGCTCACCGGCGCTGTTCGTCCTTCAGAAGTGCATGAAGAAAAACCAGCCCGTTGGCGCTGCCGCCCATCGCGGAACGGCTGTTGAAAAGGGCATTGCTCTTGGCCTTGAGGAGGGCGCTGACACCGCCTCCTGCATCAAGGTGGCTGTTGATGAGTTCAACCGCCTGACTTCCTTCATAGGCGACCAGCGCAAGGAGAAGGAGAGCGCGGCAATAGCCGACTTCGTGACCACAGGCCTGAAGGAGCTGCGGCCCTACGGCAAGCCGACTTCCTCGCAGGGGAAGATCCACTACCCCGTCGAGGGACTGGCCGTTCCCCTGATCGGCTATTACGATTTCGAATGGGCCGACAAGGGCATTCTCGTCGATCTGAAGACCACTCACGCCCTGCCCTCGAAGATCAGCACGAATCATGCCCGGCAGGTTGCCCTCTATATCGCGGCGCGTGGCGACAATCTTGAGGCGCGCATTTCCTATGTCACTCCCAAAAAGAGCGCTTCCTACATTCTGGAGAACGGTCGCGATCATGTGAACGCGCTCGTAAAAATCTCCTTGACAATTCAGCGGTTCTTGAGTTTGAGTGACGATGCGAACGAACTAGCGGCGTTGGTCGCGCCGGATGTTGATAGTTTCTACTTCTCTGACCCGCTCGCACGGAAAGCCGTCTTTGATGTTTGGGGATTGTGATGGGTGATGGTCATGGGCTTTTCAACAAGCAGCTAAGGTGCGGCTTGCTCATGGCAGTCTACGATTACAAAGAGAAGGTTGCTGTACTGGTTCTTGAGGCCGGGCAGGAAGCCAGCATGAAGGGGTCTGTCGCCTTCTGCACGTTGCGCTTCCCGAAGGTGTCTAGGATTGAGATCCGATCTGAAGGGAAACCGGACTTGAGATATGTCTGGGACAACGAGATCTGGGTCAGCGAACGGTACGGCACAATATGAATGCTCTGTTGGTGTTGACCGTGCCAACAAGTCAGGGGGTGCCGGTACGTCCCGGCAACGGTCACAAATTTTGCCCGAACGGGCGGAAAGCAAGGTGCTGGCTAAATAGCACCATTTGGTAAAGGAAAACGGTAATGGCTCTTGGTCTTAACATTGGTTCCGGCACTGGTGGCGGCGACTTTCTTCCGATTGTGAAGTATGACGCTCGCGCCGGTCGTATCTTTCGCGTTGACCGCGAGGACGGCGTCAGCGTCCAGCACGATATCACTCGCAACTTCAAGGCTGTGTTTGATTTTGAGAACGTCGAGGTCGGCTGGATCAGCTTTGCGGCTGGCTCCGCTCCTGACTTTCAGATGGTCACGCTCGGCTCGCCGCTGCCCGTGAAGCCCTCCAACGATCACAAGCAGGGCGTCCGTATGGTCGTCAAGCTCAGCGCCGAATGTGGTGGGGATTGCCGCGAAGTTGCGGGAACTTCTGGCGCGTTTATGCGCGGCATCGACGATCTGCATACTGCATATGAGGCTGGGAAAACCGCCAACGCGGGGAAGCTCCCCGTCGTGTCCCTGCACGACACCGTTCCTGTGGAGAGCGGCAGCGGCGCAAAGAAGAGCACGAACTATCACCCGAAGTTCGAGATCGTCGGATGGGTTAAGCGTCCCGCCGATCTTGAGGCCAAGGGCCGTGGGGCGTCTCCTGAGCCCGCGCAGCGCACTTCACCCGCCGCTACGGGTTCAACCCGCGCAGCGCCTCCCGCAGCCAAGGCGGTGGCCGAAGAAGAAGACTTCGGCTGACCGCCAACGGAGGGGGAAAGCTCCCCCTCCTATTTCACACACTGGAGAAGAAATGCGCTTTATCATCACGATGAACATGCCCGCAAAGAGCGGCGTCTCTATTCACCAGATCATTTGCGAACATGAAGCAAAAGATCTTTCGAATTTTGTGGAAGCGCTTTCCTCGAACGATTTCCTGATCGTTGAGGAGTTCTACAAAGACCCGCAAGTTGGCACATACTATAGTGTCGGGCATGTCGCCCTGAACTATAGGTTTGTCGGCAAGGTAAAGGTAATGAGTTCGGCAACCCATCAACATAGGCCGTCTTATGCTCCAGTGGGCTAAATGGAGACTTGCTCTGAAGCACATCTTGTCCCTGATCAGGGGCAAGATTGACTTGAGCAAAAGAAGAATAACCCTTGTTCAACTTAACAATAGGATAACTGTTTATGGCGACTACAGTGGACCACCGAGAAGTCCTTCAGACTTCAGCATCCGTTCTAAATGATCGGGCTGCCCAGTATGGCGACGAAACGGCATGCTTTGACCGCATCGCCACGATTGCCTCGACGATCTTGGGAAAGAACCTGACGGCGTATGATATCTCCATCATCATGGTGGCGCTGAAGCTGGGGCGATTGAGGGAGGCACGTCAAAAGGTTGACACCTACGTTGACGCCATCAACTACGTTGCGTTTGCCGCTCAGTTCGCGCCCGCCGGTTCCTATGAAGACGGGATCGCCGAGCTGGCCGCGAAGTTTGCGCCCCGCAGAGCCAGTTTCGATGCAGACGGTATCGCGATTGAAGTATGACTTGATGGCCCCTTCGGGGGCCATTTTGCCTTGGAGGGCATCATGGTTCAGGGCAGCATATCCTATCAGCAGCTGTTCGATGACGGTTACACCATCATCAAGAAGGCGGAGCTGGAGATCCTTCTTGAGGATCTTTTTCAGCTTGAACAAGAGAACCATAAAATGGTTCAGGCGTTGGATGTACTTGGCACGGCGCATCCAGTGTGGGAGCATCCAACAGGCGGTCCGCTGACGATTGAGGACTATATCAAATGCCTGAATCAGGTGAACGATGACGCCAATGCGGTGTTGGCTGAAATTAAAAAGAGCCGGAAAACAAAGAAGTAGCTCATGCAGGCGGGAGCCGAAGATGGGAAAGAGATCGAATTTTGGCAGAATAGCACGAGACTTCTATGAGACCCCCATGGAGGCGCTAGAGCCCCTCCTTCAGCACCTTCCGCCCGCCGTCAATTATTGCGAGCCGTGCGCTGGGAAAGGGGCATTGATAGACAACTTGTACAGGTATGGCCACCGGTGCGTGGCCTCGTTTGATATCAACCCGGACTACAATGTGACGACGCACGACGCTGCATTTTTGATAACGCCCGACCTCAATGGCGCTGAAATGATCATCACCAACCCGCCGTGGGAGCGGACGGTTCTTCATCAGCTTATCGAGCGGTTTGCTCTTTTGGCACCAACGTGGCTTCTGTTTGACGCCGATTGGATGCACACGGCGCAGTCCTCTCCGCATATGGAGATATGCCAAAAGATCGTCTCTGTGGGGCGTGTCAAATGGTTTCCGGACACAAAAACCAAGGGAAAGGATAATTGCTGCTGGTATCTTTTCGATGCGAAAAACGTCACCAAATCAAGGCCCTTCATAGGAAGATGAACATGCTGCGCGAACATCAAGTGGAAATCGTAATTGATATGTGGCGAAAGAATAAGTCCGGTTCGGAGATCGGAAAGATAGCCGGAATGACAAGATCGGCTGTCATGGGGATGGTGAGCAGGCTGGTCGCCAGAAAGATCTTGATCTCCAGAAAGGAGATGATGGCGCGCAACCCCCGGCCTGTCGTCCAAGTCGTTCGAGAGGTAGTCCCGAAAGAGGTTGTCAAAAAGGTTCAGCCAGAGAGAAGGCCGGTTCCTGCGCCCGCTCCAAGGATCCAGCGTGTGAAGGTTGCGCGCGTCAAGCGCCTGCCGATCTCAATCAGGTTTGATGCTCGTCCGGGTGTGACGATCCTGAACCTTGAGAACAATATGTGCCGCTACATTGTGGACGCGCCGCTCTATCCGGACACATACTATTGCGGAGATCCCAAGGAGCGCGGCTCTTATTGCGCAGTACATGCTGAAATGTGTTACTATGGGCCCAAAAGAGAGCGCCCAGACAATGCACACGATAATTCAGCTCAGTCCGATACTGCCGCTTGATACGCCCAAGGGAAAGGCTTTCGCCCATTTCCTGATGGACTATGGCGAAGAGCATCACCTGATGTGGGTGTGCTTCATTGACGAGACGGGCGAATGTTGGACGTTTTCGAACTCCGACATTCGCATGCAAAACAACCCGACGCTTGGCCGGGTTGTTAAGAGGGAAGCTATCCGATCTGCTTCAGAACCGGCCCGCTCGGGCCAAGCCTAGAAATCGCATCCATCAATGGGTTGTGAACGCTCATCTTCACAACCTCATTTCTGAAGCTCTCTGTCGCCGCCGCACCGTGCCGCGTCTCTTTCGCCACTTCAATTTGCAGCATGGGGAGCGCGGCGACGGCGCAGAGCCATTCGTCTATTTCCTTGCCGGTCTGCGGGTGCGTTCCGCGTAGCTGGGTGAACCAACTACAGCGCGTTTGAACGCAATCCTTTTTGATAAGTGGGCAGAAATTTCCTACCTTCAGTTCCATATGACTTCCTTAGTTTTTCGTGCAGATGATGACATCGGCATATTGCAGGTTAGGTATGGTGTGGGTGTGGCTTCCGCCACCACCTGTGGATTGAATGGATATTCCCGTATATGATGTTGATGTAAATGCGGAAGTGTAACTGTAATTTCCAAAATTACCTTCCCACCCAAGAGATGGTCCGGGGGCTGTAGTTAGATAGGGTGAACCATGCGCATGACCCGGATCATTGACACCGTGACTATGAGACGGAATTTGAGCTGTGGTCAAGGTGGTAGCCCCATCTTGGTATGATCCGCTGAACATTGTGCTCATCCCAATAGAGCCATTTGTGCCGGCTCCAGTTCCGCTTACCACACGAAGCGCATAATCATTGACCGATGTTAATTGCGTCCATCCGGTAGGAGCGGCGGCTTGGTAGAAGAGCATGTTTGTGCCGGAGGGGACTGTGTTCGGTGTGAAGCTGCTGGAGGCCTGAACGATGTTCGTCCCATCGGAATAGATTGTCGTGACGTATCCTTGCGCAAGGATGACGCTCGACCCGCCGCCAGCGCTCGCAAACGTGATAGTAAAGGAGCCAGTCGTGTGGTTGTAAACGGTCCAGACACCGCCGATCCCAGACGGGATCACGTAGGTCACGTTGGCTGTCAACGTCGCTGGCGACGAAATGGACGCGCCGACAATCAATATAGGCGCCTGATATTGCGTGGTCGTCAGCGTCACGGATCCGGAAACGCTCGTCGGGTTGAGGATCTGGACGCCACCGAACGCCTTGTCGATGATATCCCAGTCTTTATTGACCGGGGTATCCCAGTTATTGACGTAATCGCCATTGCCGGGCTTCTCGATGGACTTGTTCGTGGTGAAGGTCGATGTCATCGGGGACTTCCTTAGATGGCCTGTTGGGCGACGTCGAGGGCCTTGATGATGGCTTCGTCTGGCACATCAAGCAGCTTCTCGGTGGTTTTGTTCACGCTATTCTTGGCCATGTCGGCGGCGCGCACAAGGCGGTCTGCCTCTGCGTCATGATCCATGATCCTGCCGCCGGAAGCGCGCTCAGTGCGCCCGCCTGCCGATTGGGCCATTGCGTTCGGCTGCTCTTCGGGGATGAGGTTTGCAGCGTTGCTAAGCTGGTTGGCGATCAGGGTCGGCTTTCTGCTAACAGCCGCCCGGCCCAAGCTTCCGATCTTGCCAATTTTGTTAGGGGCGACGGGAGCGCCCTGCATGGATTTGGCAATTTTTCTTTTTGCCAACATCCCCTCAAGACCTTGCTCCGCAGCACCGGCGGCGACTGCTCCGGGATACCCGCCGATCATGTGGCCGATGCCGGAAGTCACAGCGCCGCGAGCAAGCCGACCGCCGACCCCATTGATCAGCGATCCGACATGCGCAGGTCCGCTGGGCTTGGTCATCAAAATACGACGGCCATGGTTTATGCGCTTGATGGCGGAGATCTCGTCAGGCGCGAAAACCTTGCGCGCGATGCCGTTCGGCGCATTGATCATGGCGTCAATTTTGTCCGGATGAAGCTTCATCACGCCATTTTGTGATTCAAGCATCGACTGCCGAACAAAAGACTTCAGAGCCTGTTCCCCGTCAGACCCCGGACCACCGGTTGCGTTCAGAAGCTTGTTGTACAGGTCCGGGCCCTTGGCCGGATCTAGAAGAGCCTTACCCATTCCCGCCTGCACGGCATTATGAACTTCGGGCTGCGATTGTGATTCAATCAGCCCCGTTGGCCCTTTCTGGAAGCCATTCGTGTCATTTGCAAACCGCTTGGTTGCCGTCGAAATGAACGAATTGTTTCCGCTTGGATTTGCAAATGTATCCATGTGATTTTTAAACGATTGACGAGCGGTATTCATGTCATTGACGACTTCCGTTCCGTTTCCGGAAAACAAGCCATTTTTTGCGGAATTGATGATGTTCTTGTCGTAGCCGTCAATGATGGCCCGCATGGCCATTTTGTCCGTTCCATCCGCATTGGACAGGAAACCATTTAGCCCCTGACGAAGGCGGTCAAGATTGCTCATGTCGATAGGCCCGCCAAGGGGCATATCATTTTTCACGAGACGATCATTGATTTCCTTCAGAGCAGCTTGCGCTTGCGGAAGATCAGAATTTTTTGCAACAAGGCCCGGCGTCGCTGGAAGCTTATATGAAGAAAGCTCATTGCCAATCGAGGACATTACGGTCTTGCCGATGGCCGGATCAAAGATGCCGGTGTTGGCCGCCACCTTGTCATAGTTCTGTTTATAAGTATTGTAAGAATTTATGTAAGACTTTTCTAGCTGATCTGCGATAGCGCCGCTTTCGGGGGAAGCAGCACCGGCGATGTCTGCCGCAGCGCCAGCGGCCTGCGTATGCGCATCCTTCACGGCGTTCTCAACGGCTTGCTGAGCCATGGGGACGGCAGGCTTGCCCATGACAACCGGCTCGGGGGCAGGCGCGCCAAAGGAGCGCAGGGCGGCTTCGTTAACGGTCGCGGGAGTAATACCCTTTTGAGAGAATATTTTTTCCGCACCAGCCTGAACATTGGGATTTGCGGGATCCATAAAGTCAGCGGCTGAAAGCTTTCCGCCGCTCGCCGCCTTGATAGCCGCGTCTGTTTCAGGCGACAGGGTTACGCTTTTTACAGCGGGGGCTGCGACGTCCATCGCCTTCGTCAAAACGCCGCCCGGATTGAGGGGGTTCGTCAGTTCGCTCACAGTCCCTGCGGCCCTGCCAACAGTTCCAAGGATGCCGGGAGCCTTGCCAAGCAACATTTCCGGGCCTGCGAAAGCCGCAGAGACGGTGGATAGTGCATCAACTGGATGGTTAGCTAAGGTGTGCTTTGCGCTTTCCCAATCGCCATATTTGTCACTCAGATCGCTACCTATGGCATTGATAAGAGCTTCGTCTTGGGCTTTTTTTGCAGGGTCTTGAGGCCTTCCGGCGTAGGCATCTATCTTTGAATCAATACCTGTTCCGATCTTCTTTACGGCGTCCCACATGGCCGGAACAGTGTTTTGCCAGTCCTTGACAGCCTCGTATCCGCTCGCAGCGGCGTGGCCGATATCGGGGAGGATATTTGACGCAGCCCCGTGCAGAACGGACGAGATTGGCGTCGGTGCCTGCGCCGTCCCCTTTGGGACATTTTCCCAATACCCGCCCTCTTGCTCCGCAGCTTTCGGCTTGGGTGCTGGGGGCGGCGCGGTAGCGGTTGAGGACTTCGCTACGTCGTTCAAGAAGTCATCGTAATCAGGATCGCCAGAAGAGGCCGGTGGCGCGTTTGAGGCAGGCGCAGACGCTCCGGTCGCGGGGCGACCAGAAGAGGACGTCTGAACATCTTGCAAAAACTGCTGGTAGTCGTCGTCTTGATCAGGAGTTGCTGCGGGCATTTACGGCTCCTAATTGTTTCTCATCCAGCGCGTCAGTCCGGGGGAATGAGCGTATCGCTCAATCTGCGGAAGGACTTTCTGACCTCTTGGCGTCAGTTCCGGGTTCACTGCAAGATTGAAGAGGTGAACGGGCTTGCCTGTCGCGTCAGAGGCCATAGGAGCGGGCTTGCCGACGGGATTATCGTTCGCATCAACGGGTGCGAGAAGGTTCCGGAAAGCATGCTTTTCAGCGGCATATTGCTGAGAGCTATGCTCCTGATTGAACGCAGCCCTAGCGTTTTCTGTGCTGTAGAGGCCAATCCCATTGGGGTCGGAAAGCGCTGCCTGTTTGTATTCTTGCAGGTATTTGTATTCGTCAATAGCCTTTTGCTTGTCAGCATAGAGGCTAGAGACGATATTCAGGGCCACTGGTTTTGGAATTGTGTTTCCCGGCTGAGCGGATAGTGCCGTCGCCAATCCTTGCAGGGAATTTTGCGAGGCACCGTGAGCCTGCGCAAAGGCCAGTCCGTCTGTTATTTTCTTTGCGTAGGTAGCAGAGCCCATTTCATTTGGGCTAATCTGATACTTATCGCCTCCGGGAATAGAAGAGATGATTGAGTTCAGGCCATTTATGGCGATATTCTTGATGCCCGATATCGCACCGGCGCTGGCAATGCCGGATTCCGGTTCAGCCAATATCTGCTTGGTGAGGTTGTTCAGCGTCGCCGTCGTGGCGCTGGCGCTGGCATAATTATCAGAAACCTGCTTATCAAGCGCGGCGTTTTGGGCCATCAGCGCCGCTCTTTGAGCAGGGTAGTTTGCCATGGTCGCTGCATCAGTGGCCACGCGGGCCTTTCCAGCCGCACCAAGACCCCAAGGAGTTGCGGGAGCAGGAGCTGCTTCCCCACCGGGCGCGGGCGCGTTGGGAGGAGCGACAGGGGGCTGAACGGTTGGCTGAGCGGGGCTAGGTGTTCCAAACATCTTGTTGGTAGCCGCACCGGACTGAAGCTCTCCCATCGACGAAGGCGAACCCATCGCAACCCATTGAGCGCGCGTAACTCTCTGCCCATTTGGCAGCAAGACCATTGGGGCGCCCGTCGCCGGATCAAGGTAAGACGAGGCCTTGGCAATGTTCATTGCGTTTTGAGCGGCAACAGTCTGCTGGACATCCGTTTGTGCGCCCGTTTGAGCGCGATTAGCCTCGTTCGCCATCACGTTCTCGTAGCCCGTGGCCCCAGCGCCAAGGCCCTGCAAGATCGCGGAGCCAAGGTATCGGCTGGGAGAGGAGGCCATGCCCGCGAGGCCGGAAGCCAGCGGAACAAGGATCTTCTCCCAATCCGTGCCTTGCTGGCCGGAGGGCTGCTGGCCTGCGGCCTGAGCCTGTGATGGTGAGAAGAAGTTGCCGACGGCATGGCCAGCGTTCGCAAGGCCGTTGCCGATGGACGACATGACGCCACCAGAAGGAGCGGATGCCTGACCCCCTGAGCCATTGATTGCGCTGTACACATCCGCAACCGAACGCGGGTTTTGCTTTTCGTCAAAGAAAATTTTCTGATTGGCGGCGATTTGCTTTGGCTGCACGAAGCTCGTGGCTGGGGCATTCGGATTATCCCTGAGAGCCTGCAGGAAGGCCGGGCCTCCAGCCTCCCCCAAGAACCAGTTGGTATGGATGTTCTGAGGGGTCGGATCAAAGCCCTTGCGCACAAGAAGGTCGGCCTGATCTTGCGCATGATTTTGGATCATTTGCTGCTGGACATCTGCGGGAAGCGTTGCGGCAAAATGTTTAATGCTTGGATCGAACGAGACCCCCGGAATGGGGTGGCGAGCCAGATTGGTTTCAGCCGTATCGTTGGTGAATTGACCAAGCCCTGCCGCCGAAGAGGTGGTAGCGGTTGCTTGCGGATCGCCACGGCTCTCGCGCTGAATGATGAACGGCACGGCTGCTTGCGCAGCGGCGGCAATGTCAACGGTCTTCGGGGCAGCGGCTGGCGGCATGACGCCACCCTGCGGAGCCGAAGGCGCAACAGGTGTAGGAGCCGCTTCAACGCGCGCGGGAGGAGCCAGACCGGCAGGTTTTTCAGCCTTGGGTGCGGCAACCATATCAGCAGGAGCGACGCCGCCGAGGTCAGGCGTCGGCTGATCCGCAGCGGAGACCGCCTGATCGGAAGGGGGCGCATTGAGCAGGGCGTCCAAATCCAGCGGTCCGCCACCAGCACGATGAGCGCGCGGAACAACGCCGCCACGATTGGCGAACATGAGAGGCAGGAAGTCCATAAGGGACGACCCGGCAGCAGTCGCGCCTGCGTCAGCAAGACCAGCAGTCGCGGCAGTCCCGGCAGCAGCAGCGCCAGCGTCCGCAGCAACGGCCCCAGCGGCCTCTGCACCGGCTCCAGCAGCTTCGGCAGCCCCAGCCCCACCAGCAGCGCCGCTGAGGCCACCAGCCTCAATGGCGG